>Ga0209935_1004170_pt1 | contig 13690 bp, 22 predicted proteins | sample ThiBio_1000_plan_2_FD_183958 | JGI IMG/M metagenome (GOLD analysis project Ga0209935, IMG submission 183958) | Wastewater bioreactor microbial communities from Cape Town, South Africa - Thiocy_cont_1000_plan (SPAdes) | ecosystem: Engineered > Bioreactor > Thiocyanate-remediating >... | reverse complement strand
TTTTTTTTTCGTACCTTTCCTGTTTAGCCTCGGCAGGAATCTAGGGACACTCTAAGAAGATATTGGCCAACCCACAGCCGGCCTCCAGAGAGATGTGTCACTTGTTTTAATTGAAGATCCCATTTCCAATATTAAAAGAATCTCTCTCTCTTTCCAGTCAGCTCCCCCACTGACACACACAAAAATGAAATATTTCGCGCCTCATCTTTTTCGCCTCCAGCTAGGTCCATGGCCAATGCCTGCTGAATCCACCCAGGCCCAGTGATCAGCCCTATGACGTTAATGCTACAGGCAGCTTCATCCCCACCAACACAGACCCTGCCACAGATATCTGCTGCAGAATGTTCAACAAAACAAGCGGGACGATGTTACCTAACGCCAGCACCATCACCTGCTACTATACAGTACTGGCATGCACAGGAGGATTCTACACCCCCCGCCTGACGAAGAGGGAGGATACGGTTTCCAATATGTATTTCGCCGATTTGGAAGCCATCAGGCTACACATCGATCCCACCCTGGCGGGTACAGTGGGAGGCAAAGTGTGTTACGTGGGGACTGACGCGCTTACCGACGGCTGCGCCTGCCTTTGCGAGATTCTGAGGCGCTATGCTGGGTTGACCTCCTGTCAATGCGCCACCTTGCTCTTCTCTTGAGAAGGGACTTGTTGAAGAAACCATGTAAAGAATTTGAATTCATACATGATCTTCATTTTACATCTCACAGAATCTCAAAAAAAAAAAAAAAAAAAAAAGGAAGTGAGAGAGGAAGCATCACTTGAGGAAGAGGTCTGAGCAGTGTTGGGGTCTGCCTTGACTGAAACCAGGAGAGGATTCTTGTCAATGGTGAGAGACCATAGTCCTCCTGAATAGCCTACTGCTGTTGAGGTTGGCATCACTCCTGTGCCTGTCCCAACTATCTTCTGGGCCGTAAAGGAGGCTGGCTGCCATCCAGGCACACTGATAGTTTAAACAAAAGATTTAGTTTATTATTATTATTATTATTAATATTTTTTATTTTTTTTTTAATATTTGTTATCGTTATTTAACATACCTTGCTGAGATGGTGGCTGAGGAAGAATCAGATACATTAACGGGACGCCAAGCGGCAAGGTACAAGGCATTTCCTACAGGACAAGGTGAGAAAGGTAAGTTAAGGAGTAAAATATATAAATAAATAAGTGGAGAAAGAAAGAAAAAAAAATTAATAATATTTACCACTTGTGTCCCCAAGGAGATAAATATAAGCAGTTTCATCTTCTTTGACCACTCCGAGAAAGTGAAGGCTACCAACAATCGATATAAATTGTTGCACAGAATAGGCTACTGGCTTTGTTGTGAAGGCGGGGGACCCTCCCACAATCCCTGAACAGGCAAATAAACCCCCTGTGGCTCCTCCATCGCCATAATAGAACCTTTATTGGGGGGGGGGGAAAGCCAAAGGAAATTAGGTGAAAGAGAAAAAGGTAGGTTCACATGTGGGAAGCCTGACAGGAGAGAAGAAAAGAAAAGTTTGGATCGAGCATATTATTACCAGACAGCAGACTCGAGTCCTTCGCGGGCAAGAAGCAGAGCGCCTCTGACAGCATAAATAGCCTGAGCCTCTTCAGTCACACAAGAGTACCAGTACTGGTCCCCGGTGCAGGTGGTGACAGGACCATCGGAGTCCCATCCCCATTCGGTAATTCGCACGGGCAATGTTGGGGTGTTGACGTCGCGCCAGCGAATCAAATTGCGCACAGCGTGCATGTAGGATCGAGGGTCCTCAGGATAGGTGGCCCCGTTGCGCCCGTCTTCAGTGCGGGTGTAGAAGCTGTATGCATGGATATTTAGAGCATCCAAATACTGCGCATCGGCCTGCAACACTCTCGCTCCGATATAATTCCCGGAAGTGCTAGACGCTGCTTCAGTGGTATCTGCCTGCAACGCGCAGGGCAATACCTGCAATGCACTGTCTCCTGCTTTGCACCCTTGACTGAATCCGTTGAGAAGTGTGTTGTAAAAGGCGGCTGGATAGTCCCAGGGCTCATTCCCAATCTGCAAACATAAGTTAGTAACGTTGTGATGTGGTTTTTATGTTTGCGTTTGTGTTGTGAAGGTATTTACGTACTTCAAATGAGGTTACCAAGCCAGTGCCATAAGTGGGTCCAAAATGTTTTGCAAAGGCATAACCGATATTGTATGCATCGGTTTGAGGTTGATTCCAGTTGGCTTGCGCAGATTCGCCTGAGTTACTGAATTGGTAGGATGCATCAACAGTCAATCCGCTTTGAGTCCATGCAGAATATTCACTATCCCAATTCAACCAGGCTAAAAATTAAAAAAAATAAAAAAAAAAATAAAAAAAAAAGTAAATAAATAAATGAATGAAGGACATTATTAACGCGCAAAAATGGTAATGCATAAGAAAGTATAAAGGAAATAAACTTACATTGCGCTTCTGTACCGCCACCCAGCGCCATTTTGGTGTAGTTGGGAGTATGATTTACATCTAAAATATCCCAGTTCCTTTTTTTTTTTTTTTTTTTTTTTTTTGGTGATAAGTAAGATAGAGAAAGAGAGAAACAAAGGAAGTACAAGCACAATAGAGAAAGGATTCAAAAGAAAACCAAAAAAAAATATAAAAAATAAGTAAATAAAAAGAGTAAAAGAGAAGAATCTTTACAAGTTGTGATAGTTTCTTCCCCAATGGAATCCATAGTCAGCAAATCGTTTCGGACCTTCCCCAGTGCTATTGGCTACACTGTTCGCTGAGGTACCCCATCCCCAAATACCATTCACACCCAGGAATTTGTTAAATGGTACTGGATTGATTGCGGGCGTCTTTGGCGGACCAAACCAACCTTTTGTAATTAAAGTTTAGGAAAAAAAAAAAAAAGGTTAAGTTTAAGGAAAGCAATCAGAAATAGGAAAAAAAAGAGTTACCATAAATGTCAAAGACTTGGATTTCCCAGAAACTGCCCTTTTCGTAATTGTTGCCATCAACATCAATCCTCACTCGTACATAGAGGGCTTGGGTATTGTTTGCGTTGAAGAAATCTGTGGGGTTATAGATCCCTGAACTTATCGGAGTTCCGATCGGAGTCCATTGGGTTGTTCGGAGATTCAGATTGTTTCCAGCCCACGCGGTTACTGGTCCCGCATTGGACCCGAATTTGCCTCGCACCCAGCCAACCGCCTGTTGCGATGAGAAGGTCAAGGTGACCTCCTCGAAGCAGGGCTCCACAGAAACCGCCAACTCCGTAACTCCGAAGGAGCCTCCGCTGCTGAGTTTGACCGACACGAACTGGCTTCCTCCCGCGGAGCTGTTGGATGCGCTGATGCTCACCCAGGACCCTGTTGCGGTAACTGAGGAAACCAAGACATCGTTGTTTGCTGCTGTTGTGGCATAGATCGATACACTCCCACTGCTGATGGTGGATAGATAGATCCCGATCCTCCACAAGGAGGAGGAGGCGAATGGCAACCCCACAACCAGAGAGGAGGGTACCATGGCTGTGGTACCCAGGCTGCCATCCGTTGCCCCGGCAACGTTGGTCACACCGGGGCCTGTGCATTGATTCGCGGTAGCACACACCTTATACACTGCACACAGAGGGGGGGGGGAAAAAAAGGTAAATAATCCAGAAAAAGACACGAATAGAGGCCAGGAGTTGACCGCGCGCGGGATAAATGGGTTAGGTTACCAATGTTAACGTCAGATCTGGTTTTCCATTCGTCGGGCAGACAGGCACCGCTCTGGAAGAAAGTGGTATAGTCACCGTCAATAGCTTTCGCCCAGTCACTGCTCACACCGGACGATGCATTTATTGACGCCACTGAATATTTCGCTTCAAAGAGGTAGGTTAATCTATGTTCTAACATATATTTTTATTATTATTATTTACTTATTTAATGGATTTTATTTGAGTTTTTTTTTTTTTTGTTGTTATTTCTTATTTATTTTTCATCCATACCAACGATCCCAGCATCAGGATTCCATGCGAAAACCTCGGGGAGGCAGAACAGAGAGAGAAGAGAGATAACCAGCAATGATAAAGAGATGCGTCCTGTGTGCATTAGCGGCCAAAATAGATAGTAATAAATTGGATGGCCAATTGGAATTTTTTAACTCGATATAGACAAGATGAATTAACGTGTTGTGATGTGTGCATTGCCTTGAAGAGCGGACGAACAAGGCCCGGAAAGCAACCCCTGACCGTTGGTGAAGAGAGGGTCCAAAGAGTTCGCCAGAAGGACTCGCAGCGGTGAGAAACCTCTAAGGTCTCAGGATCTCCAATTTTTTTCCAGACTCCCCGGGACTGGATCGCCAAAGGCTTTGCGGCTTGTAATAGTGGTAATAAGCCCTGCGGTAGGAACCGGGTGTAAACGCGGGGATAATTGCCCCAAAAAAAACATCGGCAGGCGGGTAAATACACACCCCCCCTCTCTTTCCCTTCCCAACATGAATCGCCCATTTCGCTGCTTCAATTGCTTGAATCGCAGCTGCATTGTTGGAAAGGTGTGGGAATCATGTTCGTGTAGGCAAGGCGATCGTGAGAGTAGGTATTATTTAGTCATCATCAACCTGGCTACTCTCTATGACATGGTATCTCATCCCCCTTGAAAAAAAAAAAAAAAAAAAAAAAAACTCCGAAAGCGTGGGTCCTCTGCTGGAAAGCAAGTTGTCTATCGGGTGATAAATTTCAGAAAGACTAATTCTCAATAAAAGTGATCGACATATCACAGAGCCTCAATTGAACAAAGTTAAGTGTCCTGTAAGTCAACGTAACATGAACCTCACAAAATGGCGCTCAATATGCTGCGCTATTCTTCGGTTAGTGACTGAGGGATCTGCACTGAACTTGATGATGAGATTTACCCCTCCTCGTCCCGTCCCTCTGATCAGGCATCCCTTCGCCTAGCAATGACCTGTTAAATTAATGAATGGCGGAGGATTATTGATCCCCCCCCCCGCGGCCCCGGCGCTACCTTCACATAGCCGGGACGGAGCACAGACAATTCCTCGATGGGTAGCACAAATGGTTGAGACTCATGGTTCGCTCACAGATGAGATCGTTGTGCTGTCTATGAAACACATTGTGTCTACTTTCCTCCAAAATGAAGACAATATCGGCAGGTGCCTCGCCTTTTTTGGAGAATGAAGGTTACATGAATATATGAAGGAGAGAGGAAGAGAGGGGGGGGTAGTGGTGTGATGATGGGTTTTGCCCGGACGATGTTGCCTTCACGCGGGAACGTGATCTTGGTTCCAGATTTCCAACCACACTTTACATTTATGATAAATATCATTTCCGTTGTTACCGTATGCCATCCAATGACGTCACCTCCCTCTTGACCCTCATCCTCTTGACGCATTCCGTGTAGAGTTCCTCCAATGTACAACTGAAGGTAGTCTGGGATGGGTGGGACAGTCTTCAAGAACTTGGATTGGGATGTCTACCTTCGATCTACGCGACGAAATTGCCTTTGGATTGGGAGATGGAGTTCACTTCATTGACTATTTGAGAGACAATCTGGGCTGGCTTTCCTGGATTGAGCTGCCTCTTGCGTGACGGAAAACGACTGCCATCGAAGGTGAAGGCAGTGCTTGAAGCCCTGTGGCCTGGAATTGTTCCTTTTTGAATATGGTATCCTTGATGCTTTCTTATTCCTTCTTGTATAGCTTGTTAACATATTGAATGAATAGTAGCCGTTGCTTATCATAGTATTGCCAGAGCTCAAAAAAAACACCAGCCAAAAAAAAAATAAAAATGCCAAGACTAATAATAATAATAAAACAAAATATAAAATAAAAAAAGTACATTAGAATAACTTTGGAAATGTAATTAAAAATGGACATCAAATATATTATTTTGGACTATTACTTTTTTATTAGTTTCTCCTCTTTAACTGGGGATGCAAATGCGTTGCTGGCTAAAAACAGTTTGAACACAAGGCGAAGGTATTTAATCTAATTTGCTAAATTTCAACCGCCAGGTGGTTGCTACTTGAAGTAAGGTATGCACAGAAGGGCGAAAGTTTGGAGGACAACCATGGTACCAGTCTTCCCCCCCCCTCATAGCCATCCTTGCACACCTAGATATATTTTGCACTCCTACAAGTTGAATAGAAATTCCTGGCAGATCAGTCATCATTTCAACCCCCTGGCATCCGTTCAAGAAGCGGATGACGATCACTCTTTGTACTTCAAGGCCACTTCAATCATTAGAGAGGAATCAGTGGACATCTCAAGCGACTTGAGAGGACGTTCAGGACATTCTATATAATTAAGGCAGGGAGTAGCCATGATATCTAGCAGCAGAAGAACTTCTACCTCTTCAACTGGTCATTATCACCGCATAAGAATTCCCGGAAATTTATCGGCTAGTCAATAGCCTAATGTTGTTCCTACCGCCAAGCCAGCGCCATCTCTTGAGGATATGAAATTACTTAAAACCCAAGAACCTACCTGGGGCGCAAACATACTCTATGTTAAGCCAAGCCTTTATGATCAGCGCGGAGAACGGAACTTCCAAAATGACCTCTGAGGTGTTTCCAGGAATTTTTGGTCATGGTAGCTCCCCAAACATGCTCTTACCCCTTGGCAAGCACCAAGGATGCAGAAACCAAAGAGTCAAATGAAGATTTCGGCTAATAATTCTGCCACATCAACACCAGTTCTTCATCTGACCATTCCACCAGCCCAGCAGGCAACAAATCTTACCAATATGTAATGCATCCTCCACTCAGAAGAGTTATATTCCTAACCGGCAATTAAAAATTCGTTGCAAGTTGCTTTGTGATTCCTGGGAACAAGGAATCTTTGTGCAATGATAACACGGAGAAGATACAAGATTCAGCCGCTGGGAAGGCTGCACCCAAGAAAAAGATAAAAGCATGGCACTGCCTTTGCTGTTGAGAAAGAAACCGATGAATGGGTTAGAATCCCTCCTATTGGCGTGCTTCAACGACACCAACATCAAACAAGGGGTTAGTTGCTTTCTAACCCCCAAACAGCCATACAAAGCGAACGGCATGAGATCATCCAAGAGCATAACCGCGCTCAATTATATCCACACTCAAACAAAAGGCCATCTAAGAGGTGGCCAGTTCGCAAAGTTCTAGTGCGGCATCGACTGACGGTTCTGATTCCACAACTAACTCTGTCCTGTTATTATTCTAAGTTATTCTTTTCTTCCTAAAAGTATATGAAAACTAATATCCCAACAGCCCGATAATAACCGGAACAAAGTACAAATACATGAACACCATCACAAGGTGGGCAGACAATGCTACAATTACTCGCTGACTTCCTCTGTCTACAACAAAAGACACCACTTTTCTCCATGCAAAATCAACAAAAACGTGCTACAGCAGATATATCTTCTCTTTTCTGTCTGTTTGGAGCTAGGTATCAAACAAGTTGACCAGATCCCAATCATTCATACTGATTCGATATCCCGGGTCCAGCAAATTCTTCATGCCGAGCCGAATCTTCATTTCTAATCGAGCCCTATTGTCGAGCCGAGTCTTCGTATCGAACCTTTTAGCCGAGCTGATTCCTCGAGTAACTTATTATGAGCTCTTTCAAGAAGAAGCATGGATAACTAGTATTGAAGATGGTGTGTAAGACTCCTTTAGGTTACACAATTCTCGCAAAGGTGAGATGATGGATTTTGGTTACCCGTAGGTCACAATAAAACACCGTTTGAAAAGCAAGTCACTTGGTGATAAAGATACACACAACATGGTCTGATATGTTCTTGGATCAATTCAAAATGAAGACATCCTAAATCAGCGACTGACTTTTCGAGAAGTAGGATTCTGATAAAAATGGGAAGAGGAATAGATGGAGGTTAAGCACTGGTATGAGTCCTGAGATAGGTTGTTACCGCATTACTGTGGTCACCACATGCGAAGAAGTAATTTAATAAAATGTCAATTTCACAACAAGAAGCCAGCTTGTGGATAAGGGTGTTCGCTCTACCTTTATTACAAGAACTTGAATTAAGAGGGTGGTTAACCATTGTAAGCCGTGGAGCTGGGAAATGTAGTTGCATTTTCTGGCTAGTGAGGCCCGCTCTGTTAAGAAAGCATGCCCCTGCGTGTGTGTGTGTTGTGAGCACGCTTGTAGGCAGACTCAACCCTCAAGTACAGTTCGTGTGTGACCGTGGTATTTTAGGTAATGATGAATAGTTTACCTTAATGTATCGTTTTGGTTTGTTGGTTGCTCGTTTTCCTCGCGATAGGCAGCCAGTCGTCGCCAACCAATCTTGTCCTCAATGGCAACTGTACCACTCAGGGGACGCCCCCCACCTACTGGACTCACGTGGGTGCACCCTATCCGGACAGCATCGATTGCGCCCTGTACCCCAACGGGTTCGACTTTGACAGCCAGTTCTCGCCGGGCCAGGACATCTTCCAGACTATTCCGACCTTGGCCGAGTCCACCTACACGCTCCAGTTCGACGTCGCCGGGTGCGTGGCGCCCTTCCAACTGACCTTCCAGTGGGGCGACCAAGTGGCGGCCAACCTCACCGACTTAACCCAGTGCAGCTCGCCAGTGGCTTCGTTTGTGTTCCCCCACCTGAGCTCTGGTGGTGGCGGCACCAACTTGACCCTTTTTGGGTACAACGTGCCGAATGACACCTACGTCTTCGACGTTGCGCTCTACAACGAGGAACGAGCTTCGCAGCCGCAACGGCTCTTCCCGTCGCCTTCGCCGACGCCGGCGCCACACAAGAATGCCATCGTTTGCCTGACGGCTATGGGGCTTACCGATTTTCACTTCACGCACACGCTGCCCAACAACAGCATGGCTGAGCTCTGGGTCCACCCGCAGGTCTACTCTGGGGCCGTGATCAACGTCGAGTGGGCCCAGTTGGAGCCCCAGCCGGGCGTGCTCAACTTAGGTGCCGTTGATGAGCCGCTGGATGTCATCGCCGCCTACAACGCCACACCAGTGGCTGCCAAACTGAGGGTCTACTCCGGCGGAGGTACGCCCGCTTGGGTGTACGCAATCGCAGGCGGACCCATAACTTGCATCGACGCCCACTACGGGCCCTTCAACACCTCTGCTTGGTGGACGCCCCAGTGGCGGACACTGTGGCGACCCTGGCCAGCCGCTACGACGCCTGGTTGTCCAACGTACAGGAGGTGGCAGTCACCGCATGCAGCTCCAACACTGACAAGCCGTTTACGATATCACTCGACAATGTCTCTTACACCAACACGGTGGCCTATGGGTTCAACGACTCAATCCACATAGACTGTCTCCGCACGGCCTGGGCGGACTACTCACAGTACTGGCAGCACGCGGCCATTGACTATACCTTGGACACATACCGCCGGTCAGACCACTATCCCAATACGTTCATTGACCCCAAGGTTGCTGTGCAGGTGATGCACAACTTCAGGGCAGCGTTGGGTCTCTCACGTGCCATCATCGCCCAGCACGGCCTCCAGGACCCACTTGACCCCACACGCATACCTATATGGGATGAGTTCCTCCGGCTTGGTCCGGCCATTGAGGTGCAGACCAACGGGCCCTCAAATGCCAATAACGCCTCCATCACCCTGGCCTTCACTTATTTCCCCACAGAGATCGAGATATGGGACACTGTGGCAGCTGGTGGTAACGCACAAGTCAACCTCATCCAACTTCAACAATGGGCTACTGAGCTCAGGCAGATCAACAGTCAGCGATCACCATCGCCATCACTGCTGCCGTCCTTGGCTATTCACACATACCCACCCAAAGGCCTTCTGTACTCGCCATTTAGACTCTTCCTCCTCATTTGCATACAACTACTGTACTCTTTTTTGGTCTAGCCTGAGCACACATGCCAGCAACACAACAATTGTTTGCCAAGAATTTGGAAAAAATGTTTTTCCTGTCTTTTTTTTTTTTTTTTTTTTTTTTTTTTTTTTTTTTTTTTTTTTTTGTTTTTGATTTTTATTTAACAAAGACATGAAAGGGAAGGGGTGGGTTGGGCCCTTGGTGCACTGGTTTTGTGTGTTTGCTCCAGTGTACCTAAAACCCTGTTTGTGAGTTCGAATCCTGCCGGAGACTCCATTTTGGGTGGTGAAACCAGATCCGCGTCGGAATTCTGGGAGCTACCTACTTAGATTGGCCACTCATATGGGAACTCCACTGGAGTTGTACCAAGAGGATAAAGTTGGATTCGATGACAGTTGAGGAGGTGCCAACAAATCCTCGATCGTTATTAATTTTAATTTTTAACAAACCTCGGACTGCAGATGGAGGAAGCAAGAAGGGATCCCTTTGAAGTGTTGGAACAAATTCCAATCGAAGTGATCGGGATCATCTTTTCGTTCCTTCCTTCCCGCCGAGAGATCACTCGATTGGGAGTTTGTTGTCGCCACCTGTTTGCAGCATTGAATCTTGTTTTCCCACAACCTGCGCGCACCCTCGAAAAGATTGAAGGAGCATTTGAATTTGAACGAGAGGAGCACTTCATCCTTTTGATCAAACCTGATGGATTGGGATGTGGATGGAAAGGCAAATGGATCTATGAGGATACGCTGTTTCGAGGCCACCAAGAGCATGAGCAGTTTGGTGGTTGGCGTGTTGAGGATATTCAAATGGATCAAGATTCAGGGAGGAAATATATTTTCATTCAAATGGTATGTCCTAACCCCTCTCGCTATACTAGAATCCTTCCATCCCTCTCCCATCACATGTTTCCTCTCCCCCCCTCATTTAAATGGATTTATTAACAACAGAACGCATCATGTTGTATCTCCACCTCAACCTTTCGATATACAACCGTTACGGCGTTGAGTGATCCCAGCCCACAGTATTTTTATGGTCAGCGCACATCTTCTGAAACTGTTCCGATTGAGGATGGTCAACTGACCTCCACCATCCAGATTCATTTTCTGCCGACAACAGAGGTTTCCTCCTCTCCATCATCCAATCACAATGTTCAGAATAGATACCTTCGTGGTAGAGTTACTGTGCAGTCTTGTACGGTAATCGGAGGCAAGCCCATAGCTGTTGGAGAATATCTGCCAATTAAGGAGTCTGCCACAAAACTCCGTGACTTTGAACTCCGATTCAGCACCGCCTCGAGAAAGAGAGCAGAGGAAGTAGAAAGAAGGAAGGAACAGGAAGCCCAGAGGCTAGCTAATGAGAGCTCCTGGATGGAATATCACGAACGACAGACTCCAGAATACAGAAAGATGGAGGACGCAGAACTACTTGAGAGACTTGAGAGGAAGAAGAAGGAAAATGAAGCCAGGAAGGAAGCACGCACGAAATACTCGTATGTTCCCCCCACGCTCACTCCCAACATCCTCTTACTTCCTCCTCTCTGCTCCCACCTCGTGTTTCCCTCCTATCAACCCTCCTCCCCTCTTCTCATATATTCCCTCTTCTTCCTCTCTTCCTCTCTCTCTCTCCTCTCCCCACTCCTCCTCTTCACCCTCGTCTCCTCGAGCCGCTTTTTCCTCTTGAATCTATTTCTCTCCTCCTGACCTTCAATTCTCAGGTATGAGGAACTCAAATCATTGGTTGCTTCCAAAGCAGAAGAGATCAGAGAGGCTCAACAGTGTGGCGAGGTCCACAGCCATCTCAAGGTATCCCACCACCCCTCCGTTCTATTGATTTGAGTATCTTATTGATGTTGGTAAGGAGGAGGACTTTCCCTTGGCCTTTGGAGGCAGAACAAAACAGGAATTTGATGCACTCAAACCATGGACACAAAAGTCTCTCCTTGAACAGGCCCACCTCTTTTAGAGAACTTGTGTGTTTCCCTCCCTCTTCCTGGGAGTCTTGGCTGTTCTTTTTGGAGTTGGACTCTTTTTTCCCTTTTCTTTGACCTTGTCCTTTTCTACCTCCTTCCCCTTCTTCTCCTTAGGGGGGAGAAAGATGCAAGACCGTCGTCATCGAAGTAGATGGTGGGGAGACCGGCTTCGTAGCCTTGGTGACAGAACTCGGAGCTGTGCCCTGCACAACCACACATGTGACAATGGGCATCCCGGTTAAGGAATACGAATTGGATATCGTATCCACCCAAGTTCAGAGTTTTGGACACCAATAGCGAAAAGGGGCACACCTCGAAAATTAGGAGCCCTTTGTCGGTTGGGTTGCCCTGCCTAGAATGGAGCATCTCAGAGTGCACCAGGTGATCAGGGTGGAGGGCGACAGCTTGCCCTAAAGCTTTTAGCTGCTTTGCAGAGAATGGCCTGGGAAGTCCCATCACGCGAACACGGACCCCGGAGTGAACTATCGGAGGAGGGGCCACGTGGAACTGGTGGGTCTTTTTCCCCACCACGTCAACAGGCAGCTGCGAGGAGAAATTCTTCACGGCTTCGGTGCTGTTGAAGGTAATAAGCTTACCACCGAAGCGGTGCTCATAACCCTCCATGTCTTCATCATTGAACTTTACCGAATCCAAGAGGGCATCCAGGGTTGAGTCGGTGAACGAAGTCAGTAAGGACGGGTGGGGTACATAAACTTGGCAATCCGCAGCGGGCGCCTGAATAGTGATAGTACGAAAAATGATCGAGGAAACGTTGGCAAAATACGTCTTTGCGATTTTCAAGTTAAATGAAAGGAGAACTACGTCCTACACACTCGCCGTTTCCGAAAAAATCCCACCAACTTTTTTTTTTTTTTTTAATTTTCCTGCCAAGGGTCGGGGTTGCAACTGCTGGTTAACCAGATCATGTAAATGTAAATTCAATGATTTTTCTTCTAGAGTTCTGTTGAAATAAGCCTATTTGCTCGGATGGTTGGTGTTAATGAAAGGAGGTATCGGTAGTGAGATTTAAGGAAATGCACAATTAATTTAAGTTTACCAACCAGAGACGAGCTGACCTACTTACTGGTATTTAAAGGCACACTTTTTCTGAAGGAAGAGAAGTAGAACACAACAGAAGGATGACGACCTACTACAAAAAAGGTTTGTTGAACAAAAACGCTGAGGTGGTTCACAACCACAACAAGTTCTTTTGGGCGCAAACAAGGAATCCTATCAACTACTTTTTTGTCGCCATCCTGGCCTCGGTTGTGTATCAACTTCGATTGGATGGCGAAAAGGCTTCTTACTTCTGGACGCTGGACTACTCAAACCCCGACATCAAGAACCTGATGTTCATCGCGATCATCTCGCTCGGTGCAGACTATTGGGTGCTCTCGTGGCACGCGAAGGAGCCACCCCATCCCAAGTTTTGCCTCACGATCTGGCGTCGCCTCAGCATGGCCATCCACATCATCTCCGGAAGCACGGAGATCTTCAGCATGGTAACCGCCTTCTTCAGTCCCCAGCCGGTGGTGTGGGAGATGGTTGCTTGTTGTGCTGCGTTGTTAGGTCACGTCCCCACCGCCATCTACCAATGGTGAAACGTCTTCGGGGTGAAGCTTTTGATGATCCCCTGCTATGCCGCGGCCATTGGAACGCACCTCGTCACTGCCGTGATGTTGGCATGGCAACCACACAACAACAGCATCGGTCTCCTCAACTTCTGGCTGGCACTACACCTCTACGTCTGGGTGAGGGTATCTTACGGACTTTTCTGGCTCATCGGAGTTTTCAAAGGCAGCGAATACTCCAATGCCATCCTCTTTTCCGGTTTCCTGGTCTATCCGGCGCTTTTGGGTTCCAGTGGCAACTTCTTCATTGTGGGAGTCGTGCTGGTGTATCGTTTCCTCGTCCTCCCCATCATGGAAACCCTAGAACTCA
>Ga0209935_1004169_pt1 | contig 13694 bp, 12 predicted proteins | sample ThiBio_1000_plan_2_FD_183958 | JGI IMG/M metagenome (GOLD analysis project Ga0209935, IMG submission 183958) | Wastewater bioreactor microbial communities from Cape Town, South Africa - Thiocy_cont_1000_plan (SPAdes) | ecosystem: Engineered > Bioreactor > Thiocyanate-remediating >... | reverse complement strand
ATCAATCAATCAATCAATCAATCAATCAATCAATCAATCAATCAATCAATCAATCAATCAATCAATCAATCAATCAATCAATCAATCAATCAATCAATCAATCAATCAATCAATCAATCAATCAATGGTCTTGATGAATGAATGATTGATACGTTGTGTGCAATCTTGAACGAGATATCAATCAAGGCCTCTCTCTCTCTCTCTCTCTCACAAATGCGTTGCTCAACATGAGTCTTGCTCTCTCTCATCAATCATTGTATCAATCTCAATCAACTTCTCTTTCCAATACCAATACAAATACCAATACCAAGAGAAGAAGATTCAAGAATAATGATGAAGATCAAGAAGAGGCTCGTGTGAGTGAGGGAGTGGTTGAGGGAGGGAGGTGCTGTTCTTTGTTCCTTCATCGATTGGTTCTTGTTGCTTCTTGTTGCTCGTTGCTTGGTCTCTCTCGTGTCTCGTGTCTCGTGTGTGAGAGAGAGAGAGCTTCATATCTTCATCATCTCTTTGGGGTTTGAGCAGTTTGGAGCTTGGATCATCTTTGTCGTTGAGAGAGAGAGAGAGATTGAAGAGGAAGAGATGGGAGACGATGCTCTTGATCGTGATGCTCGAATCAAGCTCTCGATCGGCACCAAGCTACATGGCTATGCTGATGGTCAGTTCGCCAATCCTCGAGGCTTGGCGTTCGACCATCATCGAGGTCTCTTGCTCGTCTCAGACTGCGATAATCATCGAGTGCAAGTATTCTCGTGCGATGATGATGATGGCGGCTCGTTCGTGTCCAAGTTCGGCGAGAAAGGCGACCAATCAGGCCAGTTCATGTATCCTGATAGCATTGCGATCGATCACGATCATGATCGCATCTCCATCGTCGATCAAGCCAATGATCGAGTACAATCATGGTCATTGAGCGAGCAATCGTTCTTGTCGTGCATCGGCCATCGTGGATCACGAGATCTCGAGTTCAAGAATCCTCAAGGCATTGCGATCGACAAGCGTCATCACCGCATCATCATCGTCGACTCCAAGAACGATCGATTGATGTTCTTGTCGTCGATCGATCTCTCGTTCTTGTTCTCCATCGGCAAGCAAGGATCTCAACCTGGCGAGTTCGATCGTCCAACAAATGTTGCGATCGATGATGATCGACATCGAATCATCGTCGCTGATACCGACAATGATCGAGTGCAAGTATTGTCGTTGATCGATGGCTCGTTCTTGTTCGAGTTCGGCTCCAAAGGCGATCAACCATGCCAGCTCAACAATCCTCTTGGAGTGTGCGTCGATAATCAAGGCCGAATCATCGTCGCCGACCGGAACAACAATCGATTGCAAGCATTCACTCACGAAGGCCATCACATCTCGTCCTTCGATTGTGGTCACTGGTATCCATACGGAGTTGCGTTCGACGAGCATCGAGGTCTCATCGCCTTCACGGCAGGTCATCGAGTGCATGTGATTGGAGCCAATCAATGGCTTGCCGACACGTTCACATGGCGTCCAGATCGTCATCGATATGCACCATCATGGATGAAGCAAGCAGTGTCGACGATGACGATGATTCGATCGTTGGTCGATGATTCGGCAATGTCGATGATTCCGAACGAGCTGCTGTTCGAGATCTTCTCGCATCTTGGGTCCATCCAGATCGCATTGCGCCATGTGATCGATCTCGAAAGACCACCACCACCAACGAGAAGAAGAAGAGCACGATGATGTGACGATACTATCCTGCACCTCCTGTTCTTCATCGTCATCATTCTCACCGTGCAGCACACTCACTCTCAATCAATCAATCAATCAATCAATCAATCAATCAATCAATCAATCGATCAATCAATCAATCAATCAATCAATGGTCTTGATGAAGGAATGATTGATAAATCGCGTGCAATCTTGAACGAGATATCAATCAAGGCCTCTCTCTCTCTCAAATGCGTTGCTCAATATGAGTCTTGCTCTCTCTCTCATCAATCATTGTATCAATCTCAATCAACTTCTCTTTCAAATACCAACACCAAGAGAAGAAGATTCAAGAATAATGATGAAGATCAAGAAGAGGCTCGTGTGAGTGAGGGAGTGGTTGGTTGAGGGAGGGAGGTGCTGTTCTTTGATCCTTCATCGATTGGTTCTTGTTGCTTATTGTTGCTCGTTGCTTGCTTGGTGTCTCTCTCGTGTCTCGTGTCTCGTGTGAGAGAGAGCTTCAAATCTTCATCTCTTTGGGTTTGAGCAGTTTGGAGCTTGGATCATCTTTGTCGTTGTGAGAGAGAGATTGAAGAGGAAGAGATGGGAGACGATGCTCTTGATCGTGATGCTCGAATCAAGCTCTCGATCGGCACCAAGCTACATGGCTATGCTGATGGTCAGTTCGCCAATCCTCGAGGCTTGGCGTTCGACCATCATCGAGGTCTCTTGCTCGTCTCAGACTGCGATAATCATCGAGTGCAAGTATTCTCGTGCGATGATGATGATGGCGGCTCGTTCGTGTCCAAGTTCGGCGAGAAAGGCGACCAATCAGGCCAGTTCATGTATCCTGATAGCATTGCGATCGATCACGATCATGATCGCATCTCCATCGTCGATCAAGCCAATGATCGAGTACAATCATGGTCATTGAGCGAGCAATCGTTCTTGTCGTGCATCGGCCATCGTGGATCACGAGATCTCGAGTTCAAGAATCCTCAAGGCATTGCGATCGACAAGCGTCATCACCGCATCATCATCGTCGACTCCAAGAACGATCGATTGATGTTCTTGTCGTCGATCGATCTCTCGTTCTTGTTCTCCATCGGCAAGCAAGGATCTCAACCTGGCGAGTTCGATCGTCCAACAAATGTTGCGATCGATGATGATCGACATCGAATCATCGTCGCTGATACCGACAATGATCGAGTGCAAGTATTGTCGTTGATCGATGGCTCGTTCTTGTTCGAGTTCGGCTCCAAAGGCGATCAACCATGCCAGCTCAACAATCCTCTTGGAGTGTGCGTCGATAATCAAGGCCGAATCATCGTCGCCGACCGGAACAACAATCGATTGCAAGCATTCACTCACGAAGGCCATCACATCTCGTCCTTCGATTGTGGTCACTGGTATCCATACGGAGTTGCGTTCGACGAGCATCGAGGTCTCATCGCCTTCACGGCAGGTCATCGAGTGCATGTGATTGGAGCCAATCAATGGCTTGCCGACACGTTCACATGGCGTCCAGATCGTCATCGATATGCACCATCATGGATGAAGCAAGCAGTGTCGACGATGACGATGATTCGATCGGTGGTCGATGAGTGCTCGGCAATGTCGATGATTCCGAACGAGCTGCTGTTCGAGATCTTCTCGCATCTTTGAGTCCATCCAGATCGCATTGCGCCATGTGATCGATCTCGAAAGACCACCACCACCAACGAGAAGAAGAAGAGCACGATGATGTGAAGATACTATCCTGCACCTCCTCTTCATCGTTATCATTCTCATCGTGCAGCACACTCATTGACTCACAATCAACCACTCAATCAAACAATCAATCAATGGTCTTGATGAAGGAATGATTGATAAGTCGTGTGCAATCTTGAACGAGATATCAATCAAGGCCTCTCTCTCTCTCTCATAAATGCGTCGCTCAATATGAGTCTTGTTCTCTCTCTCTCGTCAATCATTGTATCAATCTCAATCAACTTCTCTTTCCAATACAAATACCAATACCAATACCAATAGAAGAAGATTCAAGAATAATGATGAAGATCAAGAAGGCTCGTGTGAGTGAGGGAGTGGTTGGTTGAGGGAGGGAGGTGCTGTTCTTTGATCCTTCATCGATTGGTTCTTGTTGCTCGTTGCTTGGTCTCTCTCGTGTCTCGTGTCTCGTGTCTCGTGTCTCGTGTCTCGTGTCTCGTGTCTCGTGTCTCGTGTCTCGTGTCTCGTGTGTGAGAGAGCTTCATATCTTCATCTCTTTGGGTTTTGAGCAGTTTGGATCTTGGAGCATCTCTTTGTCATTGAGAGAGATAAAGAGAGATTGAAGAGGAAGAGATGGGAGATGATCCTATTGATCGTGATGCTCGAATCAAGCTCTCGATCGGCACCAAGAACGGAGGCCATGCTGATGGCCGGTTCTACTACCCACGAGGCTTGGCGTTCGACCATCATCGAGGTCTTTTGCTCGTTGTCGCCAGCAACAATAATCGAGTGCAAGTATTCTCGTGCGATGATGGCTCGTTCGTGTCCAAGTTCGGCATGAAAGGCAACCAACCAGGCCAGTTCAAATATCCATGGGACCTTGCGATCGATCACGATCATGATCGCATCCTCATCGTTGATAATGGCAATCATCGAGTACAATCATGGTCATTGAGCGAGCAATCGTTCTTGTCGTGCATCGGCAAGTATGGATCACGAGATCTCGAGTTTCGCGATCCTCTTGGCATTGCGATCGACAAGCATCATCGTCGCATCATCATCGTCGATACCTTCAACAATCGATTGGTGTTCTTGTCGTCGATCGATCTCTCGTTCTTGTTCTCCATCGGCAAGCGAGGGTATGAACCTGGCGAGTTCAATCATCCATCAGATATTGCGATCGATGATGATCGACATCGAATCATCGTATCTGATACCATCAACAGTCGAGTGCAAGTATTGTCGTCGATCGATGGCTCGTTCTTGTTCGAGTTCGGCTCTCTTGGCAATCAACCAGGCCAGTTCCAGTCTCCTCACGCGGTATGCATCGATAATCAAGGTCGAATCATCGTCGCCGACACCATCAACTATCGATTGCAAGCATTCACTCACGAAGGCCATCACATCTCGTCCTTCGCTTGTGGCATCGAGAATCCATACGGCGTTGCGTTCGACGAGCATCGAGGTCTCATCGCCTTCTCGGCAGGCCATCGAGTGCATGTGATTGGAGCCAATCAATGGCTTGCCGACACGTTCACATGGCGCGTGGATCTCCATCGATATGCACCATCATGGATGAAGCAAGCAGTGTCGACGATGACGATGATTCGATCGGTGGTCGATGAGTGTTCGGCGATGTCGATGATTCCGAACGAGCTCTTGTTCGAGATCTTCTCGCATCTTTGAGTCCATCCAGATCGCATTGCGCCATGAGATCGATCTCGAAAGACCACCACCACCAACAAGAAGAGCAAGACCACGATGATGTGGCGATACTATCCTGCACCTCCTCTTCATCGTCATCATTCTCACCGTGCAGCACACTCACTCACAATCAATCAATCAATCAATCAATCAATCAATCAATCAATCAATCAATGGTCTTGATGAATGAATGATTGATAAGTCGTGTGCAATCTTGAACGAGATATCAATCAAGGCCTCTCTCTCTCTCTCTCACAAATGCGTCGCTCAATATGAGTCTTGTTCTCTCTCATCAATCATTGTATCAATCTCAATCAACTTCTCTTTCCAATACCAATACCAAGACCAATACCAATAGAAGAAGATTCAAGAATGATGATGAAGATCAAGAAGAGGCTCGTGTGAGTGAGGGAGTGGTTGGTTGAGGGAGGTGCTGTTCTTTGTTCCTTCATCGATTGGTTCTTGTTGCTTCTTGTTGCTTCGTTGCTTGCTTGCTTGGTGTCTCTCTCGTGTCTCGTGTCTCGTGTGAGAGAGAGCTTCATATCTTCATCATCTCTTTGGGGTTTGAGCAGTTTGGAGCTTGGATCATCTCTTTGTCGTTGTGAGAGAGAGAGATTGAAGAGGAAGAGATGGGAGACGATGCTCTTGATCGTGATGCTCGAATCAAGCTCTCGATCGGCACCAAGAACAACGGCCATGCTGATGGCCAGTTCTTCAGCCCTCGAGGCTTGGTGTTCGACCACCATCGAGGTCTCTTGCTCGTCTCCGATTCTATGAATCATCGGGCGCAAGTATTCTCGTGCGATGATGATGATGGCTGCTCGTTCGTGTCCAAGTTCGGCGAGTACGGCAACCAACCAGGCCGGCTCAACTTTCCATGGGGCCTTGCGATCGATCACGATCATGATCGCATCCTCATCGTTGATCACAGCAATAATCGAGTACAATCATGGTCATTGAGCGAGCAATCGCTCTCGTCGTGCATCGGCAAGTATGGATCACGAGATCTCGAGTTTGATGGTCCTCTTGGCATTGCGATCGACAAGCACCAACATCGCATCATCATCGTCGATGCCAACAACCATCGATTGGTGTTCTTGTCGTCGATCGATCTCTCGTTCTTGTTCTCCATCGGAAAGGAAGGACCTCAACCTGGCGAGTTCGACTGTCCATCAGATATTGCGATCGATGATGATCGACATCGAATCATCGTCTGTGATACCTTCAATCATCGAGTGCAAGTATTGTCGTTGATCGATGGCTCGTTCTTGTTCGAGTTCGGCTCTCGAGGCGATCAACCATGCCAGTTCCAGTCTCCTCACGCGGTATGCATCGATAATCAAGGTCGAATCATCGTCGCCGACACTTACAACCATCGACTGCAATCATTCACTCACGAAGGCCATCACATCTCATCGTTCGATTGTGGCACCGAGAATCCATGTGGAGTCGCGTTCGACGAGCATCGAGGTCTCATCGCCTTCTCGGCAGACCATCGAGTGCATGTGATTGGAGCCAATCAATGGCTTGCCGACACGTTCACATGGCGACCAGATCGTCATCGATATGCTCCATCATGGATCAAGCAAGCAGTCTCGACGATGACGATGATTCGATCGCTGATCGATGAGTGCTCGGCGATGTCGATGATTCCGAACGAGCTGCTGTTCGAGATCTTCTCGCATCTTTGAGTCCATCCAGATCGCAATGCGCGATGTGATCGATCTCGAAAGAGCATCACTAAGAAGAGGAAGAGCACGATGATGTGACGATACTATCCTGCACCTCCTCTTCATCGTCATCATTCTCATCGTGCAGCACACTCACTCACAATCAATCAATCAATCACCAATGGTCTTGATGAAGGAATGATTGATAAGTCGTGTGCAATCTTGAACGAGATATCAATCAAGGCCTCTCTCTCTCTCTCTCTCTCACAAATGCGTTGCTCAATATGAGTCTTGCTCACCCTCATCAATCATTGTATCAATCTCAATCAACTTCTCTTTCCAATACCAATACCAATACCAAGAGAAGATGATTCAAGAATGATGATGAAGATCAAGAAGAGGCTCGCGCGAATGTACCGATTGTTGCATGCTTGCGTCGTTGGTATTGCGTCTCTCACTCACACCACTCGTTGTCGAATGAAGATACTCTGCTGGAACGTGAATGGTAAGGCATTCGAAAGCCCTGTATACCGTTCCTTTATTCATCGCGCATCTCGATCCAACTAATCTCGTGAGTGATCCAGGCGTTCGAGCAATGACTCGCAAGGAGGGCGACCTCGCCACACTCGCTCAGCGCCACAAAGCCGATATCATGTGCTTCCAAGAGACCAAGATCACCGAGGCCTCGTTGGATGAACCAACGTCGAAGCCGCTGCTCCATGTACCGGGATTCGTATCGTATTGGGCATGCTCGAAGGCCAAGAAGGGCTACTCGGGCGTCGCGACCTTTGCGCCACACGGCTTCACGCTCGATGCGAGTGCCACTCTCGATCAACGATTCGATGATGAGGGACGCGTTGTACGTCACCGCCATCGTCGTCGTTGAGTCGCCGTTGATCGGATCAAGTGCTTGGCTGTAGCAACGATTGACGACATTGCTTGAACGATACCATTGGATCTAGATGATCACTGACCACAAGCTATTCGTCTTGATCAACGTGTACTTCCCCAATGCCGGCCAAGGCGTACATCGAGCACTCTTCAAGATGGACTTTTACGAGTGCATTCTCGCCAAGTGTCGCGAGCTGCTGAGTGCCGGAAGGAGCGTCGTGTTGCTCGGCGATGTCAATACCGCACATCGACCAATCGACCTCTGGAAAGAAGAGGTCCGCGATTGGAGCACTGTAGACTATCGTGGCTGCTTGGATTCAGAGGCTGATGATCGATCGATCGAGATTGGGCAACGTAGGGCTCGCCTCAACATGGATATTTGCCTGAAGAACGACAATGGATCGACTCGCTGTTGGCTGCGGGATTTGTGGACTCACTACGACACAAGCACGGCGACAAGCCACGCTTGTACTCATGGTGGGACCCAAAGTCCGATGCTCGTAGCGTCAACAATGGCTGGCGCATTGGTATGTCGATCGATTCGATTCGATTCGATTCAAGATCTCTCAACGCATACTCGATGCAATCCGCAGACTATGCCTTTGTGTCATCGGATCTTGCGGACCGCATTCTAGAAGCGGATGTTATCGCCTCGCAAACAGGTAGTGATCATGCACCGATCTCGCTCGTGCTCGATCTTGCCGTCGAGCGAGTATCGACCTCCGAGCCGCGTCTTGCATCGACCAATCGCTTGGCAGTGGCCCACGTACGTGCCACCAAGTGCTTCATCCTCTTGTCGAGTGTCGTACTCACCCGTCGACCCGATCTCTCTCTCGCGTTCTCACAACAGAAGCAACACTCGCTGCTCACCTTCTTCCAGCGAAGCAGCAAGCCTGCTGTCAAGCCTGGTGTCGAAACCACCACCACGACTACCACTACGACTACCACGACAATCACACCAGTTGAGACGGAATCAAATGCAGACTCCAGCACTGCTTCTACTTCATCTGCAGCACTGGCGGGCGGCAGTGCATCGACGAGTGAACCATCGTCATCGGCACCAATTGTCCTTCTCGATGCTGACTCATCGGCCTCACTATCTTCATCATCCTCGCCATCGATCGCGATGCCGGACCACTCGAATTCCGTGCCATTTGGCACGAGCGGCAGCACTCGTTCCGGCCGAATGGTCCCGAGCAAACGTCGAACTCCCGATACCACAACGACCAGCGATACCACCACAACAACGAAACGAGCTCGTCATGATATACATGAATGAATGAATGAATGAATGAATGTTTGAGTGAGCCATGTTCGCCGGCTGGATTGGATTGCGATTTACGAACAGTGGGGGTCTGTTATTCGAGGCTCCGGACGTGGCGCGGAGGAGGAAGAGGAGCGATGCCGCGTCATCACCCATCGATCATTCCATCATTCGCCTCTTCTCCCGCTCCTGCTCACACACACACACCGCTCCACATTACTGCAACCACAACCACAACTACAACTACAACCACAACCACAACCACAACTACAACCACAACCACAACCACAACCACAACCACAACCACAACCACAACCACAACCACACTTTGTTGCGATCACATCAAGGCGTCACCAAGCCACTCGCGTCATCGTACCCAATCAGCCATCCAGCCAACCTACATATCTCTCTCCTCAGTGATAGCCAGGGAGCTGCAACGCTACTCTGCTTCGTTCAACAACATGGAAGGCTCTCTTACGATCGATGCGGAGATCGATCCGGGCCTCACCGAGCCATTCGAGATCGAGAACCCGCCTAGCGAGGGCCTCGCATTGGACGCCGACGTCGATGGCGCAGCGGCCGAGGCAGCCGCCATCCACGCTGCTGCTCCTCGTACCTCCTCGACCGAGTACTCCTTCGTGTATCCCTCACCGTCTACATCCGCGCCACCGGCAACTACGACAACCACTGCATCAGAGTCATCTTCGTCTTCGTCTTCGTCATCGTCATCATCCTCATCATCTTCTTCATCAAGCGGAGCAACCGAGGAAGGAGAGGCCATGTTCGAATGCAACATCTGCTTCGAGACTGCCGACGAGCCAGTCATCACGCCATGCGGCCATCTGTTCTGGTTCGTGCAGCCTACGATACGATCTCTCTCTCTCTCTCTCTCTCGCTCTCTCGCTCTCTCGCTTCTAACTGATCCATCGATCAATGTAGCTGGGCATGTATATACAAATGGCTCAATAGCCATCGCTCAGTGTTGACGTGTCCAGTATGCAAAGCCCTCATCTCGCAAGAGACACTGATCCCAATCTACGGCCGAGGCTCAACCAAACGCACTGACCCTCGGTATGCCATCGCTTGCTTGCCACTCCCCCTCGATCGGCGATATCCTTTACTGATGATGATGATGATGATGGTGCTGCCACAACGACAGTACCAAGCCACCTGACTTGCCACCGCGCCCGCGAGGCCACCGTACCGAAGCTCCTCCTCCACAGCAGCAGCATCATCAACACTTTCATCCATTCGGATTCCATCAGGATGCAGGATTCTCGTTCTCGGCAGGCATCGGAATGTTCCCGTCGCTCTTTGGCGTGCATTACGTACGTCATGCAGTGGCAGCCGCACTCCTATGTGCCGCTCGTCTTGCTTGTTGCTCACATCAGCATTGCCCCACCCGACAGACCTTCCCGTCCCAGCCACAAACCGGTCCATTGACGCCCGAGCAACAGCAACAACAGCTGCTCTCGCGACTCTTCTCGGCCCTCGCATTCATCATTCTCTTTGCGACCGTGTTCTTCAACTGACTGTTGTTGCTGCCGATGCTGTTGCTGCTGCTATTGTGTATTGATCCTGTCTTGATCTTGTTGTTCTCCACCTGACGCACTCTCGAGCACCCAACCAACCAACCAGCCAACGCCGCCTCTCGGCGTCATCTATCATCAACCTTCCAATGAAGGAGGGTTGCCTCCAACCTCATAGCTCCATGCTGTGAGGCTTGTATATCTCAGATCAAATCAAATCAAGTCCAACTACAACTCCAACGCCGAAGCCATCAATGTTGGTTAGTTAGATGCTGGCAATCAACTCACAATACTTGTGAGCGACGTGTGCGAACGTCAATTCGCGAGCAGCTGCCGCATTGGCAGCCTTCCATTCAGCCATTCGGTCGGGTGTGCGAGCAAGCTCCAGTATCTCGGCGACGGCGCCGCGGTAGTCGGGATAGTATCGCGCAGAGTAGAAGATGGAACTACCGTCGTTGAGAGCATCGTTCGTGTCAGTGGGTTGCGGCTTGTCCCAGTGTACGTGTATCATGGCAAGGCCTTCAGAGGCCACATCTTGCATCGATGGCGATGCGAACACCAGCGGTATCGAGGCACCAGCTCGTTCATGCAAGGTACCACTGTACTCAACCTACCATCCATCCATCCATCAATCCATCCATCCATGCATCAGAATCGACTTCTCTCTCGTTCTTCATCTCGTGTACCTTGGGTGCAAAGTCGTTCAATAACTCACGATAGAGCTGAACGTTCACGTCACAGACTCGAGCTTGCGCAGCCAGCGCAGTGGCATCTCGAACTCCAGATCGTACAACGATCACTCGTGCGCCATGACCCGATCGCTGCCACAGCCACGATCGCAGCTCGTTGCTCGAGAATGTGCCCGAGCCTCGCTCGAGTGCCAAGGCGTCAATCTCGTGGCCATCAACGAGCTCGAGTGCCAGAGAGCTCGATCGAGCCTGAAGCAGAGCGAGCTCGTCGATTCGAGTGCCGTCGGGTCGCTCGTAGGCTCGATAGGTGCCAGCGACATAGAACAAGACGCCGCCGCACAATGTCGATGGCGCTCGAGCTCGAGCTTCGAGGTAGGCTTGATGCATTCGAAGGATGTCGCTGACCCATCGCATGTCGCTCCAGGTCGTGATCGAACCCACGACGATGCCTGGAGAGTCGTCTGATGACGCGGCGATGTTGGCGGATTGCACGAGGTCGCGCTCGGAGAGCAGCCCGAAGAAGCCGTGTGGTATCGCGACACATCGTCGGCAGCCAGGCAGCGAGGCATACACCTCGCGCATCGCCTCTCCCAAGAGAACCACGGCATCTGCGTGTCGTATCAGCGAGTTCAACAACGAGCCGCCATAGTCGGTAGACGAGGCAGCACTGGCGTAGAGTCCTCGACGAGCTCGCTCGAGAATCTCCTCTGGACGATGCAGCAACACGACCAATCGAGGTCGCTGCTGCTGATGCTGCTGCTGCCGAATGTGAGCCTCGATCATGAAGGCCACCGGCTCTTCAGTGTGTGCACCATGAAGTTGCACGAGCAACGTGCCACATGGTTGCGACGCTGCGAGTGCCACTGCGGCCGCTGCATCGCCTTCGCGAGCAATGATGCTTCGGCACGATGGACGGTGCTCGCTGGTGATGGTGGATCCTGATGCCAGCTCCATGAAGCCTCGTTCCATGCAGTTGGCATAGTTAGCCAAGGAGGCTGGAGAGAGTATCAACACATCGACTGATGGTGGTGATGGCTGTTGGTCCATGGTGTGAGCGAGGCAGGGAGATGATGCAATTACTGATCGAACGAGTGAATGCGCAATCTCAAGCAAGGAACCATCATACAGCTCTCAATCCATTACTTTGATGGATGGATTGGATAGATTTGGTTGATACACTATACATACAGTCATGTGACACTTGGACTTGTAGAAGACAGGAGCAGTCATTGAGCGAGGGAGCCTGGTGATGATGATGATGCAGCAGCAGCGAGTGTTCGTTGGCGTATCCGCTCCTTGGCAGCAGCGACAGCGCGCGACACGGACGGCATCACCGAGCCACCGTCGTACGCTGACACCACGGCAAAGTCTCGTTCGGCCAGCTCGTGCTTGCCCAGCTCCAAGTAACATACGCCACGTTCGATCAGAGTTCGCGTGTGTTGCAGCGAACCAGGGAACATGTGCGAAAGGTCCTCGATGGCGAGCGTGTATCTGCCGAGGCCGCGATTGGCGCGAGCTCGGTGGTAGCGAGCCCACAGCGCCGTGATCGGCCGCTCGGTAATGGCGTGCGTCAGTACCACGACCGCCCGCTCAAAGTCCTCGCGCGCCTCAGCGACGCGGCCCAGACCGAGCTTGGCGAATGCTCGATGAACGAGCGAGTTGCCAGAGTCGGGATCGAGCGACAGCACGGGCTCCAGTGACGCAAGAGCGTCCTCGTAGCGCTTGAGGCTGTTGAGCGTGTGGGCGCGACCATTGAGAGCGGCCGGGTAGATTGGTCGAGCGGCGAGCGCCCAGTTGTAGGCCTCGAGTGCCGCAGCGTAATCTCCAACAATGTCGAGCGTGTCGCCGAGATTGAACCACTTGACCGAGTCGCCCGGATCGAGACTCAGCGCCTCGCGATAGGATGCGATCGACTCGGTATAGCGCGCGAGACCATCGAGTGCCACGGCTCGATTGTTCCAAGGACTCGAGAACGTGGGCTCGAGTCGAATGGCCTCATCGTACGAGCGCAACGCCAGTTCGAGTTGGTTCATCTTGCGCAACGACCTCCCACGACCATTGAAGCTCCGACTGTCGAATGGATTGAAGAGCAGACACGTGTTGAACGACACGACCGAGGCGTGAGGCTGCTCGAGGAGACTCAGCATGCTGCCGCGAGATCGATGCGCCGCAAGGAACATGGGTGCAAAGCGAACTGTGGCTCCGTAGCATCGGCAGGCGCGCAGGTGCTCGCCGGCACGGTACAGCCGGTCGGCGGCGAGGAGACTTGATCGAGCATACCCAAGCGTAGTGTCATCGTGTTCCATCGAGTCGCGTCGCTTGATGAAGTATCTCGATCAATACCTTGATTCTTGATGAAGTATCTCGATCAATAGCTTGATTCTTGATGAAGTATCTCGATCAATAGCTTGATACTTGATGAAGTATCTTGATCAATAGCTTGATTCTTGATGAAGTATCTTGATCAATAGCTTGATTCTTGATGAAGTATCTCGATCAATAGCTTGATTCTTGATGAAGTATCTTGATCAATAGCTTGATTCTTGATGAAGTATCT
>Ga0209935_1004168_pt1 | contig 13694 bp, 20 predicted proteins | sample ThiBio_1000_plan_2_FD_183958 | JGI IMG/M metagenome (GOLD analysis project Ga0209935, IMG submission 183958) | Wastewater bioreactor microbial communities from Cape Town, South Africa - Thiocy_cont_1000_plan (SPAdes) | ecosystem: Engineered > Bioreactor > Thiocyanate-remediating >... | reverse complement strand
TCTTGGCGGCGCGATGAAAGTCGAATGCAATGTAGTGAATGTGTAACTCGGGTGGCAGTTGGTTGTTGATCTGCTGCACGGCGATCTTGAACTCGCGTCGCAGAATCGACTCTCGTGGTGTAGCCTCCTTCTCCTGTATCCGCACACGCACACAAAATATACGTTGAATGGAATCCAATCGTGTGAGGCCACACACACGTGTGCTCGCGACAGTAGTGCGCAACCTCGGACCTTGATAAGATTCAGTACGATGATCGGGCTTCCGAATCGCTTTAACAGGTCCTGGAAGTGTAGAATGGTGGCAGAGTAGAACGGATCGAATCGTTGAACTGTCGAGCAGCAGTAGCAGGCAATCAGCAACCGTATCGATTGCATCTGTTGGCAAAAGCCAAGGCGACGTACTGAAGATTGGCGGCTTCGGGTCCGTGATACGAGGTTCTTGACCCCAATACAATGGAATACTCCCTGCACCATGTGTGTGTCAAGATGTTATTGATCGTGGTGTGTGCGCGCGCGCGCGAGAGAGAGAGAGAGAGAGAGAGAGAGAGAGAGAGAGAGACGCTAGCGCAAGCGAGCAAGCTTCGTGTACCTCGCATTTGTACGTAGGACGAACAGTGAATGGCGTGCGTGGCTAGCGAGCTGTGCGACACGTCCTCGATGATTTGTTCGGTCTCGACATCGTTGGCAACGCTAATCATTCCACCAATACCACGCCCAATAATCGTATGTTCAGATGCCATGAGGTAGAGCGAGAGGAGAAGGGGAGGGGGAATGAACACGAACCGGCCTTGTTCGTTGACACCTCGCTTCAGGAATCGAGTGCCAGCAAAATGGCGTGATCGACGAGCAATCACACTCATACTTACAATGTGTCCCGACATGGATACCTCTGAAATAAGCTCTCGTTATAAGCAATCAAAACAGCGACACAGCGAGCAAGCGAAAGAGGGAGAGAAAGAGCAGTGGCGCAAGAAGGACGTACTGTTCTGTCGAAAGTAGCCATTGATCATCGGCAAGACCCAGCAGGAACTCGGACCGACCTCTGTGGCCAGTCAATCGATGGCGTTAGCGTGATGGAGATTCGAGTCCATCGAGTGTACAAGCTGATACAGAGGAACTTACCTTTGATGAGCGGCTGCAGGAGAAAGTGGTTCCAAACGAACCGATCGTCGTACTGTGGTGCCGATTGCGACGTGATGTTGTGCTGCAAGCTGTGCGTCAAGTCGTACGTGTAGCTGAAGCAAAAGTCGCTCAAGTCCATGCCGAAGAACAACTGCTTGTATCTATCGCAGCATACAATGTGAGTGGCATGATCCACCGTGACTGAGATCGACGCGTGCGAGCTCCTACCGATTCTCATCGTCGTTGGCTTGACGAGACTGGAACAACGACACGTAGGCGGTTCTCTCAACACCGTAGACATGGTGGCATCCGATCGATCCAATTCGACGCCTAAAGGAGAGAGAGAGAGAGAGAGAGAGCCAACGAGCTCAGTGGTGCTTCAAGATTCGCCATACAACCGCCCCGACGAACCTCTTCGAAACCAGCAACAGATAGTAACCCTCGAGGAACTTGACGAATCCTAGCGGCAGGCAATCAACCAATCAGTCAGCCCGAACGCCTACAAGCGAGCGGAGAAGTGAGCTCGATACCGTGAATGCCGTATGCCGTCGTGGTCTTCTTCAAACCTCCGGCATGTCGATTGCCATCGTGAATCATGTACAGCAGCTTCTGCACCTCTGAGATACCCAACCAACCCAATCAATCAATCAATCAATCAATCAACTGCATCAATCACGAGGAGCAGAGTGATAGCGAATGTCGTCGAGATCGAACGAACCTTGGCCCGAGTAGGTCACCGGATCGAGGTCGATCGAGACCGAGTCCTTGTTCGATACAGTCTTGTGAACCTTGAGGACTCGAAACTACTCATTCGATACGCATTCACCCATGGAAGATTGGCAGATCGGCCACACGTTGTTAATACACATGGCTCCTCGCGAATCTCGCTCGCTCGCTCACGGATGGCCACATACAATGTGTTTCGACTTGGTGTAGCCGACGAGATAGAAGCGAGTCTTGGTCTCGTAGAGTATTTGCTTTTGAAGACGAGTGCTGGCGACGTAGTAGTTGTCGAACTCGGTCGGACCCGACGACGATGATGACGATGACGATGGTGATGGTCCGCCTGGTGTCGGTGCGCCACCCAGCGACGACGAACGATTGCGTGGGGAGAGCTTCTTCTCGGCGAACGAGAGATCAAGCATGTTTTGATCGAGTCCTTGAGGCTCACCGGTGGTCGATGGTGCTCCCGTCGCTGCGGCTGCGGCTGCGGCTGCGGCGTCATCCTCGAACGACGAGCGAATGATGTCGACGTGCGGTAGCGAACGATTGGCGGCGTTGTCAGCAGGAGGCTCAAAGACCACGCTCGAGCTCGAACTCGATAGTGACGATACTCCGGAGTCGCTAGCTTGCGTCAACAGTGCCGGTACGGATGGCGTCGAGGAGAGCGACACCAAGCCAGAGCTCGATATCGCCTGTGGTGCCGCTGCCGATATGCTCGCGCTCGGCGAAGGAGGAGGCACGTATTTGACATCGGTGACGATCCTCGCTTCACGAGACACTACGGTCGTTGGTATATCGAGGAGTACCACGTACTTTTCGCGTCGATCGCGCTCATCCTCCATGCTGGATCGTATCGGATTGGACGAGCAGCAGCAGCGACGACGAAGGAATGAAGCAACTAAACGAGAAATCGAATACCAAAACCTACTCGAGTACGAGATGTCGCTCTGGCGTACCTGAGACCAGACGGAAATCGCAATGCAAAAAGAGAAAATACGAGGCGGAGCTCGGCAGGAGAGTGGTAAGAGACGAGAGTACTCGAGTAAGGTTTCGTGGTTCGATTTATCGATCTCAGTTGTTTGTTCGCCTTCGCTCGCTCGCTCGCTGGCTCTCTCGTCTGCGTGGGCGCGCGAGTTTGACGCGAGATTGCTTGATTCAGGCGACCAATCGATCATGTCGCGTGAACTAGACGATATCGACGGTGCTAGTAGTGGTGCTGGTACTACAAGCAATCCCTTCAAATCACTGATGGCTGCGAGTACGACGACGACGACGAGCTCCTCCTTCAACGGCTCAGCCGCATCAACTGCCACGAGCTCGACCTCTCCATTCAAGACCGGCGGTGGCGGCGGCTTTGGATCGATCTCGCGCGCGTCTGGAGGTCGCTTTGGAACCATCACACCCGAGCTCTTTCAGGCAATGTCGACAGGGAGCGCTACGAGCACCAGCAGCAGTGGAAGCAGCACCAGCACCAGCACGAGCACGCCAAGCCAACGCTCCTCGACGACGGGGCAGCGACAGACTCTCTCTCCCGGGACCGCGAAGCAAGATGAACAACAACTGGAACGCGAGAAGGAGCTCCTCTCGGCCTACGAGCAGGTGCTCGATACTCCTCCGACCACCGAGGCGTACGAGTTGCTTCGATCCTTGGTGTTCGTGGCCGGAATACCTGCGGTACTCACGCGAGCTCGCCTACGACACACGCACCCGAACGACTCGAGCCTGATCGATGACACTGTGTGATGTGTGTGATATGTGCGTAGTACGAGATGCACACGGCTCTCGAAGGAGGCTTCGAGACGCTGAGAGGCCGTGTGTGGAAGGCATTGTTGCGCGTCGACATCGATGGTGCCGCGTACCTGGAGTCGCTCGCCGCTGCTCGAGAGGCGCTCGCCGACCCCTCTCATCCTTAGTACGTTCGATCGGAACAGCTCGCAAATGTTCTCGAGCACCCCATCGAATCGCGAATCACGAACTCAACATTGAATCAAACCTCTTCGAACAACAGCTACAACACATTCTACAGCATGTATGCCGGTATTGCCAACGATGCCAATCGAACCACCGGAGCGTGGGACAAGGCCGAACCCGAGTTACAGCCCAACATCACCAAGCGTGTCACTGTCTCGGCCTTGGTTCGCTTGTTCCTCGCGTTCGCGCATCAAACTCTCGGTATCTCAATCGAATCCAGCATTCGAGAACGACAACGCCCGTCTACTCACTCGTTCACTCGCTCACTCATTCCTTCATTCCTTCGTGTAGATTGGGAGCCTCGACCAAGCTATGCGCAAGGCATGAACAGCATGGCGGGACTGCTACTATACACCATGTGCGAGGTCGATGCCTTCTACTGCTTCTTGCGAATCTATCAATGGCACATTCGACCATACAGCGTGCTCGACTATCGCATGAAGAAGGTCTCGACCAAGATGGCGCTCATTTGCTTGAGCCTCGTTGATCGCGATCTCTTCAAGAGTGCAGGCAAGCTTCTGGCCGAGAACCTCGAGCTCCTAGCACCGCGTACGTTCGTACAAGTGTGACATTCGAATGCTCTCGAGTGGCCGCTCACTAACGCGCGTGTGCCACAGTCACCGAGTATTACCATGCATCGAGTGCGCCCTTGTCGCGAGTGCTGGCACTGTGGGATTGCCTGTTGGCGTTCGGCATGCATCTGAGCGTGGTATTCGCCGTGACACGCATCGTCAACATGCGTGAGCGCTTCAAGGCCATCAAGAAGCAAACTGAACTGATCCAGATTGTCGCTGCCAATCAATTGCCGCCGCTCGAGGAGCCCAAGATCTCGTTGGATGTATGGAGATAGCTCGCCCCCGCTTCGCAACCGCTCAAATACGACCACTCACTCACTCACTCGCTCGCTCCACGTGTCGCTAGCTCTTGGTGCCGATGCTGAAGGATCTCTCCAAGGAGTTCATCCTCGAGTCGTTGTGGTATCACTTGCGAGACCCGGCGCAAGCTATCCCTTTCATCGAGAAGAAGCTCGCCGAGCAGCTGAGCTTGATCTAACTCAACTCGTTGTCGTGCACGATCGCTCCACCCGATCTCACGTCGCAATCGTGGCCTCCGTCCATCCTTTCCTCCATCCATCATACGAGTTCTCGGGTACTGCAATGGGATTCGAGCACACCTTCCTGTCGTCGATACACGTGAATTGTCTCGATGCTGACGCCTCGGATACCTCCCTACACCTCGCATCCATATCGATTCGTATTTGTAACACTACCTGACACACTATCCCTGTTTGCACACTGCTACTTGTTTATCTATCTCGCTATCTCTGTCTCTCACTCTCCGTCATTGTCTCTGCCTTTGACCATTCTCCAACCAATCACATATGCATCCATCGATCCACCAACGATTCGTTGTGTTTGTACCACGCAAATACTACACAATAACATATTCGAGCTCGTTGTTGGCTGTTCTTGTTCTACACCAGCGAGCAACCTATCCATATCCCTGAGTGACCATCCACTCGAATGCAAGATCGATCGTTGTAGTCGTTGTCGTTGTCGTGTGTGTGTGTGAGTCTCGGTATCTCGTGCATTTAGTGAACAATCGAACGTAGCGGCTCGGCACGAATGTTCTTCAGATCGATCTTACCATCCAATAGCTGATCGAGCTCTCCAATCACCGCACTATCCACGCAACAACAACAACAGCAACAGCAACAGCATCGAGTGAGTGTCATATGGGAGAGGGCGATGCTCTCCTGCTGGGTCGATCGCATACATGTTATCGCCTCGAGCGAGATAGACTCCTAGCTCGACCGTGCTAACGCCGCTCGATGTGTAGACTCGTTCGTGGCAATCCTCAATGATGATGTTGGTCAGTTGGTCGATTCCTCGCATGATTCCCTGCGTCCCTCCCACGCACACACACACGCACACACATGGTAAATATCTCGCGCGAGAACAATCAACCAACGTGCTAACCAACGCGACGTACGACGATATTACGTCCATCGTTGGTGATCACCAAGACAGGCTCTACGGTCATTGTGCGCACACAGACAGACATATGAATCGAGTGAGTAGGCAGGCGTCGTTGATTGATTGGCTATCGAGCTCTCGAGCACAAAGGGATCTCTACATACGATCGATGAATTCGCTCATATCCATGATGATGTGTGTATGTATCGTGTGTGCGAGAGTATGAATACGTTGAATCCAATTGGTACTGCGATAGTATCGTGGTAGCAGCAGCTCTTGCTCGCATAAACGTGAGTTCGATCTCGATCGATCGATCGATGTGTGTGTGCGTGTGAGCGAAGGAGAGCAACGAAACAAATGACGCTGCTTCAGAGAGAATTTTCGTACTCGAGTACAAAACTCCTCCTCAGGCACTGCCCTATCGATGAAGGAAATCAAACCCCACTCGCATAGAGAATCAGCCTCAGTCGCTTCAGTTCCTCGTCCTCTTCGCACGCATCATCCAAGCACGCACATGGCTTCTACAACATCAACTGCCGCCGCTGCAGCTGGCTCCACGATGCAAGAGGTGGTTGACAAACCAACGATTCCGACCCATATTGCTGACTACTACACGTTCTTCAACTTGCACGGCAAGGAGACCGAGGCGGAACTCTCTCGAATCCAACGACGACTCGAGCAGCTGTTCGATCCGCATCGATATCGTGAGCCAGCAGTGCGACACTTGCAACAAGCAGCAACCGAGCTGCGACACGCGATCCAACAAGCTGGAACCTCGTTGCGAGACCCTACCTATCGATCCAAGTTCCTCGAGTTTCGTGAGGCATTCGATGCGAACGATCGCAGCGCTGGCAAGGAGCTCAAGGCCATGGTATGCTCTGCTCGAGAGCGCTGGATCTATCTCGCTTGCTCTCTCTCTCGATCAAGCTATCTGACCATCAGACTGGCTGATTGAATGGGGGCGCGCACACCTATGTGTGGTTGGATCATCGACGGCGACATCAGGCGATTGGCGCGTACTTTGCCACTGTGGCCGTGTTGATCATTGCGATCATGCTGGTTCGAACGATCGAACCGCCTTGGGGATCGATCATCGCAGCGACGTTACTGGTCGTGTTCTTGGTGCTTACCGTGGTGCTCAAGGCTCGCAAGTACGACGAGCTCACCTCTCGTAAGACTCTTGGCTGTTGCGCTTACCAACGACGGCGCAATGCGCAGACCGGTTGCTGAGGGCTTCACGGACGAGCAAGTGTGGCACATGTATCTCGATCATCGCAAGCGCAAGGAGGCGGTGCTCGAACTCTGTCGTGAGGCACAGCTCGTCCACAACCAACTCGAAGGCGAAGATGACTTGCGCATCATGATGGCATTCTACGGCAACCTCCACGCACTCGACGAGGGTGACGAGAGCAACATCGACCCCTTCATCGACGTCACGGCTCCGATGCAGCTGCTGGTGAACCGCGATCGTTTGCACATTCCAGGAGGTCGCTGCAAAGCTGAGCTGCTCGGATTCTACGATCCGTGTCCCGGCTATCCTGCTCGAGAGCTGCGAGTTCGATGGGAGGTTCGAGGCACGTTCCACGAGGTGACGGTGGGCGATTACGAAGAACTCGACATTGTGCCACCGGAAGATGAAGGCGAGGCAGGCAAGCCACTTGCTGTGCCGCATTAAGTTAATTGATTGACAAAGAGTGAGTCGGATAGAGAGTTGGCACGAATGTACGATGAGTGAGAAGTGAGCGAGAGAGAGAGAGAGAGAGAGAGAGAGAGAGAGAGAGAGTACCAGCACTTCTCAACATTGCCGGACAATCAACTACCATGCCTTCGTGGGGCTGTGTATGTTATAGATATTGAAAGATCTCGAACAGTAGCTCATTGGGTACAAACGACAGGATACACTCATCTTCGAAGGCCCGAATCAATACCATGGTCATGATGACGACCTTGATGCGCTGCGGAGCATTGATATGTTGCGACACACGCCAATAGTAACCTACAACGACGCTCCCAATGGGTCAATATGCTCTTCGCAATGGATCTATGCATTCACCAATCCTATCATGACTACCAGTGGCTAAATGCGAGCCATACCAGGATGGGTTCGAAGCAATTGCCGCAGTGCTCCAGTGTGTGCAACCTCAAATGCTGTGCCCTCTCTGCCTTGGAAGTCGTCCTACGCAATGTCAGAGTCAGTGAGCAACCCACGAAGGATCAGCACATTGGATTCGATTGCCATGGCGTACGCCTCGAGCGTTGGGGTCGGCTCCACATTCGAGCAGTAACTCGATTGTCGCTGTCCGGCTTTCTTGAACTGCAAAGTGCAACGGAGTCCAGTTGAACTTGGTTCCTACGCACGAGCAGCAGGTCGAGAGAGAGAGAGAGAGAGAGAGAGAGAGACCAACATCAGAGTGAGTGAGACAGCGCTCGTTTGTGAGGCTGAGGCGAGTCACATACGAGCGTTGACGTTGGCCTTGGCCTCAAGCAACAAGAATGGCTCAGCTGTCGCGCTCTCTGCAGCCAGATGGAGTGGCGCAACGCGCTTGTTCGATGTGGCATTGACGTTCGCTTGTGCTTCGAGCAACAGTTGCGTGCACTTGCCACTACTGATGGCAGCATGGAGCGGCGTGATGCCGCTGGCATTCGTGGCATTGGCTGATGCCCGAGCCGAGAGCAGCAATCGAATGCCGTCGGCCGAGCATTTCTGCGCCATCTTGAGTATCGGCGTATCGCCGTTGGCCGACGTCGCATTGATCGATGCCGAGCGCTCCATCAACAACCGTAGCACGCCCTCTGATTGTATCAGGTTGATCGGTTGGTGTCCTCTCGATGTTCGAGCATCAATCGATGCGCCGCGATCGAGCAGTTGCAGCACGATCGACTCCATGTTGCATTCGACCGCGAGATGCAATGCCGTGTAGCCCTCGCTGTTCGATGCCGTGATGTCGGCGCCGAGATCGAGCAGCATCTGCACCATGTCTTGAACCTCGTCAGACTTCCATGGTGAAAAGGCTGCCAGCAGCGGCGTCGAATCGTCGCGACCGCGAGCCTCAAGGTCAGCTCGGTGCTCGAGCAGCAGATGTATGAGCTCGTTGGCGTTGGCGATTCGTGAGTTGTACCGAGGGCGTACAACTTGATGTAGCGCGGTATCCGAAAGCTGATTGCTTGCATTGACGCTGACACCCGAGTCGAGCAACAGCCGCACGAGCGAGAGGTTCGAGCTCTCGATAGCTTCATGGAGCACCGAACGGCCATTGCCATCCAGTTGCGTGAGCGCTTGAACTCGCCTCGAGATACTGGAGTCGTTTGAAGCCGATGGCGTTCGATCGAGACATTCGATCATGGTGCGCATGATGGCTTCGTTGCCCTTCCTCGCAGCCAGCATCAAGGCGCTCGGCATACGGCTAACCGGCTGCAGGAAGTCGGCGTCGTACTCGAGCATCAGCACTCGTGCGATATCATCGAACCCGAGCGTGATAGCCAGCTGTAACGGCGAGTAACCATGGCCGCCTACTGAGTTCACCAGTGTGCTTGCTGGTTGCTGAGTGACTTTTGTGTGGTGCTCGAGTATCACGCGACAGACGCCCAGATGACCCGCTCGAGTAGCATTATGGAGCGCCTGCTGGATGGGCGTGAGGCGTTCCCATGAGTACGAGCTCCCGTCGCCAGCACCTTGCGCCAACAAGCTTCCAACTAACTCCACATCTCCAGCTGCAACAGCGTTAGCTAATTGAGCACTCGGATGTGGTTGAGAAGAACGCATCATGAGAGAGAGAGAGAGAGAGAGAGAGAAGAGAGATGCAGAGGGGGCGAGGGAGCGAGCTAAATGGTGGTTGCGCGAGTGATTCCAGAGGCAAAGAACAGTAGACGCGCCTTGGAGCTCGATTTGGCGCCAACCTACAGCACCATCGCGCACCGCCAGAGTAACTCTTGATGAAGCTGCAATGAAACGCGAGTGTATGTGATAGAGAGGTTGCTTACTCGTTTCAACAAATGGAGCACGAGTAGTTTGGCTGAGTGGGATGTGATGTGGTGTGATAGGGTTATATATGAACAAAGGCAACGGCAGTCACGGTAGTTTGATGGTATCAACCTTTTGGTGGCTTGATTCGCAGCTGGGGAGAGTGAGAATGAATGAGTGAGAGAGTGAGTACATTTCATCAGTGACTACTCACATATTGACAGTTGACAGTACCTCGATGACACCACTACTAGGCCACTGGTAACCATGATTGAACGCGGGAATCGAGTTGCCATAGCTCTTGATGTACAATTGATACTTGCCGGGCATCATATTGTGCTACAATGCAGACATCGAGTGCATCTTAGCGTGAGTACAAGGAACGCAAGTGATCCATGTTGTTTAGCCGTCCTCGTACTGGAGTCCAAGTGGCGTTGCCGTTGATATCTTGCAGAGGCAGAACAAAGTTGGCCACGTTGGTCATGGACGGTAGCTTGACGAGTGCGAGCTGCAGCTGAAAGTCATCGGGCAGGTTCGCTGCACGGCCGTGGAATGCAACGGACATTGTTAGTAGCAGGGAGAGCCCGTTGAAATGAGCAGAGCGACGTACAATTCCATTCAATGTATCCCGGCCAGTACATGTACCAAAACGTGTACGGATCGAGGTTTGGAGCGGCCCAGTGCACGTAGTACGGAACGAACGTGACGACCGTCTGCTTGCACACGCGAGGAATGGTGATTGGTGGCGATCCGATCGTTCCGGGGTTGTCGCAGATTTGCGTCCTGATGACGAGAGGCGCCGCCAGGTTGCGGTTGGGAAGGAAGGTGAGCGATGGGATCGGGCTCGGATTGTAGGTGACCCAGCCGATCTGCGGCGATACGTTGGTCAGGATCTGGAAGGAATTGTAGTCGATCGGGAACACTCCTTGCATGATCCAGTCGCTAAGCGGCACGGTGGTCGACTGAAAATCCACCACCGTGTAACTGATGGACGGCAGCACGATCGGGCCCGGATTCGACACAATGTACCAATTGGCGGTGGCACTCGAGGTGGCCCATGCGTTCGAGCACACGCGGTACGACACGGTCGCAATGCCGGTCCAGCCGGCGCCACTGCAACTGCTCGGTGGCGTCCACTGCAGCTCATAAGGTGGCCCGATGGTGACGGCGCTCGAGGTTACCGGGCTGCTCGAGGTTGCCGTCAGAGACGACGGAAAGATGAACACGTCGTTGGCCAGCACGTCGTATGCCACGCTCGACATGCATGGGATCGGTGTGTTGAGGAGCAGAAAGTCGGTATTGGCGATGCCGTGCGGTGCGGTGGCGCACGGCGTATTAAAGTTGACGTCAAAGTTGACCGAGACGTGGCTATCCGACAGTGCCCACATGCAACCGTCAGGATCGACCGTGATGGCGTAGTAGAAGGAGCCACCAGCAGGTGCTACCAACTGCCCGCATTGGGCATTGCTGGCCCAGTCCCAACACCCTGTCAGCGTTGGTCACGAATGAACCGTGGCTGTCGGTAAGAAGAGGGAACCACCGCCACCATCATCATCATCGTCATCATCTCTCTCGTGCCAGCGAGAGTCCCAACGTACTGATCGTATCGGCCATTACATCGCTGTGCAAGCTGAAGAACGACTTGGTGCCGATAGTCGCATGCGAGCCGAGGTTTCCGACGAACCAATTCGAGTTCGAAACGTAGCTTGGCAAGGTGGTGATCATGGCGCCGTCGGACAATTGCACGCACGAGAGTTGCATCTGTCGAAAGAACGACGTACAAATGTGCGTCGGAGTCATTGTCGCGTCGTACGCAAACCACGTGTTGTATAGCTCGGGTGAGCCACTGAACATCATCACTCGTGTCGTGATTCCGGGGCTTGGGTTGTTGCACGGGTACGGGGACAGCTGGCTAAAGTCGTAGCACACGACGTAGGCGTTGGTGCCGTCCTCGTACGTCGCGTACACCTTTGTTCCCAGTGTCAATAGCAATGGTGCGCTGGCGGTCGTACCGCCCAGTGTGGGCGTCAAGGGGGAGTTGTGCGGTGCTGGGCAAGGAGACATTGCTCCCGTGGTTCCACTGAGAACCACGCAGTACAGCGACAGGTCTCCACCTAGAGTACGCAAGCACCATCACCATCATCCCCACCAGCAGCAGTGCGATTGGTATGTTGTTGTTATTTGATGCGCGCCAACTCGCCATCCATTGTATCACGCACCGAAAGTGAGGAATTGGTTCGGTACTCCACCAGGGAACGCCACCAAGCCTCCGCCGTAGCTCGTGCTCGTTGATGGGTTGACTGGCGAAGTGCCGAGTGCCAGGAAACCGCCAGTGCTACAGTAGGCGCCTGGTCCGCCAGCGAGCGTATCGAAGCACGCCTACTCGTACGCAGGCTTCGTTGAGCTCTTGTACGCCACACGCGCGCGCACCTCGCCAGGCGAGAGTCACTGGCGCAACGTACGATTCCCCAGTGTGGATAGGCGTTGGTGTTGTCGTACGCCGTGGCGGTGAAGAACAAGTATTGTTCGTTGAGCATGATCTGCCCATCGAAGCCGGGAGGCGTTTGCAGTGTGGAGTATATGGCCGAGAAGCCCGGGATGGCCGAGTGCGCAATGATAGGAGTACCGGCGCAAATCGTTCCTGCGATTGGGTCCAAACCTACGATCGACAAGGATAGTTGCGTTTGAGCCAACCAACCAACACGTACATCGTGAGCAACTCCAAACGGTATGGGAGAAGTACATACACACAACTTCGGCTTCCTGGGCGGCAAACAACGTTGGTCTCGGTTAGTAGCGGAGGTGCTGATACACATACGTATGGCGCGAATGAATGCGTGCATGCCGTACTTGATGATGATAGACGTTGTAGATGCGTAGTGTCGATGAAAACGTTGCCAGATATCCATCGCCGCTGTCGGTTACATCATGTTGTCGGTTAGTGTACTTGATGACGCCCGCAATGTTGATATGATACGATGGCGATAGTGGCGGCCATCGATGGCCAGCCAAATGGCGCATGGTATCGTACCCAGTCTCACCAGTGGACGGTACCATGCACTGGCCCGCCACCAGCTGAACGTATGCGCCAGCCAGCACGCTCAACACGAGCAACATCGAAGCGAAGGACCAAGAGTGGGCTGTTGAACCAACCCACACAGGCCGACGTCGCTCCATCGTGATGGAAGCTCGAAGCAGTAACTGCGAAGACGATTATGTTGCTCGTGTGTGCTAGGCGAATGGTCGATCGTGTTGTTCTAACGGCGGAACTGGGGATGAAGGAACGGGGCAGAGAGGGAGGCAAAGAGGGAGAGAAGGAGGAACCTCCCTTCCGGCCTGGCCTGTTAAGGGAAAATGAGTAAGCACCGCCGCACGTGCTGATACCGTAAAGCACCCGAAATTGACCGCGCCAACATCATAAGATCGAATAACAAGAACAATAACAAGACCGCCAGCCCAAGCCGAACGCGCCAGGGTGTGAGGTTCTCGTAAGCACTCGTTACAGCGATTGGAGGTGAGGTTACTTGTAGCTGCTGCCCGACTCGTGCAATTTTGATTGAGACAAGCCAGGACGCCGAAGAAGAAATAGGACGGCTCCATTCGACACTGCATCGCTGGGTACGGGTGTAGCGCTGACCTGAGTAGGAGCAGAAGGCCATGAGTCGAACGGTGCACTACCACCACCAGGCGCGGGTCAGACAGTTGTAACACGAGCAAAGACTTAGTTACTGTTCTTGACCTCCTCACTCTCCCTCTCTCTTCGGCAGACATGCTTCGCGCCTTCGTCAGTGATCGCGCTGTGCGCTGGGTTTCACTCGGCTGGGCAGCATTCGTCGCCGAGAACCTGGCGCTATCGCAGTATCGCGAGCAACTGATCGCCGCCACGAGCAACGATATCTACCATGCCGTGTACAACACGCTCTCGGGCGGTGCATGTCTCT
>Ga0209935_1004158_pt1 | contig 13712 bp, 18 predicted proteins | sample ThiBio_1000_plan_2_FD_183958 | JGI IMG/M metagenome (GOLD analysis project Ga0209935, IMG submission 183958) | Wastewater bioreactor microbial communities from Cape Town, South Africa - Thiocy_cont_1000_plan (SPAdes) | ecosystem: Engineered > Bioreactor > Thiocyanate-remediating >... | reverse complement strand
GAGACCCTCCGCAACGCACTGGCCGAACGACAAGAAGACATGAACCTCTACGGCGAGGAGGACGAGGAGGACGACTTTTGGGAGGAAGAGCAGTAGAGAGTACCCTCTTCGATGCCCTCGCCTCACCCTGTATACTGTGTCACATTTCTCTCCTCTCCTCTTGGCGTCTGTTACGTTCCTTCGTATGCGTGCTCGAGTGAGCGATCGGCTTCGCGTCGTCGCACACTCGGCCTTTGTCAGCAGTACCAAAGCAATATCTCCATTCTATCCATGTCTGTCTTGTGTATTGATGCGCATGCCCAGCACCAACTCGAATCAGTCGTCTCATACGAAGTGTGTCTTCATTTTTGTCTCGCTCGAGTAAGTAGGTTGTTGCTTATATTTATGAGCACACTTCGAGATGGCCGCGAGTGCTGCCGCTGGTGCACGCAAATACACACGACTCCAATCGTCATCGTCCCATTACTGCTCCTGGCGCTGCTACTGAGGCAGAGAGAATACTTGCACTCGACTGTTGATGCCGTCAGAGACGATGATGCGGCCTTGTTGATCGATCGCCACTCCATGAGGACCGTTGAATTGGCCATCTCCTGATCCTTGAGAGCCGAACTTGAGCAAGAGCCTTCCTTCAGGAGAGAATACTTGCACTCGATGGTTGTTGTAATCAGCGACGATGATGCGGCCTTGTTGATCGACTGCCACTCCAGCAGGACCGTAGAATTGGCCATCTCCTGATCCATAAGAGCCGAACTTGAGCAAGAGCCTTCCTTCACGAGAGAATACTTGCACTCGACTGTTGATGCCGTCAGAGACGATGATGCGGCCTTGTTGATCGATCGCCACTCCTTGAGGACCGTAGAGTTGGCCATCTCCTGATCCATAAGAGCCGAACTTGAGCAAGAACCTTCCTTCAGGAGAGAATACTTGCACTCGATGGTTGTTGCTATCAGAGACGATGATGCGGCCTTGTTGATCCATCGCCAATCCTCGAGGACCATTGAATTGGCCATCTCCTGATCCATAAGAGCCGAACTTGAGCAAGAGCCTTCCTTCAGGAGAGAATACTTGCACTCGATTGCTGCAATCAGAGACGATGATGCGGCCTTGTTGATCGATCGCCACTCCAACAGGATGGTTGAATTGGCCATCTCCTGATCCTTGAGAGCCGAACTTGAGCAAGAGCCTTCCTTCAGGAGAGAATACTTGCACTCGATGGTTGTTGTGATCACAAACGATGATGCGGCCTTGTTGATCGATCGCCACTCCTTCAGGAGAGTAGAATTGGCCATCTCCTGATCCTCGAGAGCCGAACTTGAGCAAGAACATCAAATGGCGCGAAAGGTCTTGGCCTCGAAGGTCTGTATTCACGAGGATGGCGCTCGACAAGTCGAAAGGAAGACGAGCTCCAGCGAGGTTGGCTTGAGAGAGGTTAGTGCCCCACAGATCGTGACCTGAGAGATCTCGATCTTGCAAGTCGACTCCCGATAGGTTGGTTCCTTTCAGCTCTCGAGGAAGAATCGCTCCCGAGAGGTTGGCTTGAGAGAGATTGGCTTGAGAGAGATCGTGACCCGAGAGATCTCGATCTTGCAAGTCGACTCCTGATAGGTTGGTTCCTTTCAGCTCTCGAGGAAGAATCACTCCCGAGAGGTTGGCTTGAGAGAGATTGGCTTGAGAGAGATCGTGACCCGAGAGATCTCGATCTTGCAAGTCGACTCCCGATAGGTTCACTCCTTGCAGCTCTCGAGGAAGACGAGCTCCCGAGAGCTTGGCTTGAGAGAGATTGGCTTGAGAGAGGTTGGCTTGAGAGAGATTTGTGTGAGAGAGGTTGGCTTGAGAGAGATCGTGGCCTGAGAGATCTCGATCTTGCAAGTCGACTCCCGATAGGTTCACTCCTTTCAGCTTGCGAGGAAGACGAGCTCCCGAGAGATTGGTGTGAGAGAGGTCGGCCTGAGAGAGATTGGCTCCCGAGAGATCGTGACCTGAGAGATCGAGTCCTCCCAAATCGACTCCCGACAAGTTCACTCCCGACAAGTCGAGTGGAAGACGAGCTCCCGAGAGCTTGGCTTGAGAGAGATTGGTGCCCCACAGATCGTGACCCGAGAGATCTCGATCTTGCAAGTCGACTCCCGACAGGTTGGTTCCTTTCAGCTCGCGAGGAAGAATCGCTCCCGAGAGGTTGGCGCGAGAGAGATTGGCTTGAGAGAGATCGAGGCCCGAGAGATCTCGATCTTGCAAGTCGACTTCCGACAGGTTGGTTCCTTTCAGCTCGCGAGGAAGACGAGCTGCCGAGAGGTTGGAGCGAGAGAGGTTGGAGCGAGAGAGGTTGGAGCGAGAGAGATTGGTGTGAGAGAGATTGGCTCCCGAGAGATCGTGACCTGAGAGATCTCGATCGTGCAAGTCGACTCCCGACAGGTTGGTTCCTTTCAGCTCTCGAGGAAGACGAGCTGCCGAGAGATTGGTGTGAGAGAGGTCGGCCTGAGAGAGATTGGCTCCCGAGAGATCGTGGCCTGAGAGATCGAGATCTGAGATATCGGCGCCCGACAGGTTCACTCCTTGCAGCTTGTGAGGAAGACGAGCTCCCGAGAGATTGGCGTGAGAGAGATTGGCTCCCGAGAGATCGTGACCTGAGAGATCGAGACCTCCCAATTCGACTCCCGACAGGATCACTCCCGACAAGTCGAGTGGAAGACGAGCTCCCGACATGCGAGCGCCTCTCATGTCGGCCTCTCGAACATCGCTGCTCGACAAGTCGATGCCTCTCATGTCGCTCGACGCAAGTCGAGCTCCTCTCATCACACATCGAGTCATCTTGCGGCCTTGAAGATCGGTCTCTGACAGGTTCGCCGAGCTCATGTCGACCTCCACCATCTCGCGTGGAAGCTGAGCTCCTCGCAGATCGGCCCCTGCCATCTTCGATCGATCAATGTCCGAGTGAGAGAGATCGACCTCCACCATCGACGCTCCCGAGAAGTCGGCCTCGCTCGCCGACACGTTGCTCATGTCGCATCGACTCAAGTCGGCGTTGTTGAATCGAGCTCCTTGCATCGAGCTCGCTCTCAATGTCGAGTCTCGAGCGATCGCCGACTCGAGGTTGGCGTGGTCGAGATCGACCTCGATCGCTTGCACTCCGCTCATGTCGGCTCGCGACAGGTTCGATCCTGACAGGTTGGCGTGGTCGAGCACCGATTGGTTGAGCTTCGCATCGTGCAGATCGAGACCGCACAGCCACTCTCCCGAGAGATCGGCGTGCTTCAAGCTCACTCCTGTGGCCGTCTGATGATGATCGCCGCCAGCCTTGCGAGACGATGCGAGCGCCGATACTCTGGCCGTCACTTGCTCGGCCGTGAACTTCTTGCGTCGGCTCTTGGACGAGAGCTCGTCGAGGGCCGATTGGAGCTTCTTGAGCTCGAGAATGCGAGCCGTCACACTGAGAGAGTCTCGCTCTCTCTCGCTCAGTCCTTGTGGAAGTCGATGTCTGGTGATGATGACGAAGAGAGTGTCGCACAAGTCACAGAGAGAGAGAGAGAGAGAGATCAATCAATCAATCAAGATCAACAAACACAAGCTCCTGTTGTTGCTGATGAGCAAGAGTGAAACGTACGCACGAAGCCAATGAAGGACATGCTCGAACGATCGAGGATCGCAGTCGATGAACACTCGCCGCTCTCGTCGGTGTCGATTGGCCTCCACATCATCGCCATCATCATCGTGGTGGTGGTGGTCGATGAATCCGAGATGGTACGAGTCGCGAGGAAGCTCGTACTCTCCCGAGAACATTCGATCGAGCACTGAGCCTCTCTCGGCGCGCAGAGTCCGCTCCGTCGCTCGGAACAGCCGATCTCCCACATCGATCGCGAACACTCGACTCGACAACATCGCTCGCACGGTCTTGTCGGCTCGACAAGACGCTGCCTTGTTGTCGACGTCGCTCTTGGTGCTCGAGCTTGCTTGGTGCTCGTTGCCGATGTCGATCTCGCACTCGGTGGCTTGGTGAATGATCGCCGCTCCCATCGATCCCACCCACGAGCATCCGCGAGCTCGATTGGAGCATGGATGGTGCATGCACGTCGACGACAGATGCTCCGAGAGAGACGCAGCGCCAGAGTCTCGTGCTCCTCCTCGCCACGAGCATCCGTGAGCTTGGTTGGTGCATCTCGTCTCGGCTTCCTCTCCGCCCAATGACGATGATGCTGATGCTGATGGTGATGGAGAACAGAGCTCCGAGGCGTCGAAGATCGGTGATCGACACACAGGACAGTCGATGGGTCTCATGGACGCGTTGTCGAGCAAGGCCTTGATGCAACGACCGCAGAAGCAGTGGCGGCACTGAGTCACGAGAGGACTGCGCGGCGAGTGCTGGCAGATGGCACAGATCGTCGTCATGGTGCTCGCATCATCAGCGCCATCATGGTGTTGATGATGCGTTGGGTGGGAGACATTGGAGAGAGAGGCCGAGAGGGCGGCGGCGCTCGCAGCAGGGAGAGAGCCCGAGGAGCTCGAGGACGACGAGGAGCACGCCATGCGACGCAAGCAAACAACAACGACGACGAAGAGGAAGAGCAGGAAGAACAGAGAGTTGTTGGACAAGGCAGCGGCAAGGTCTCGGTGTGTGATGGCCAACTCGATGCTGCTGATGGTGTGATGGAAGGGAGTCTTCTTGTTCTTGTTGGTGATGATGTTAGATCGATGCATGGGGAGTTTAGTTGCGAATCGAATGCGCCAAATGAGAAGAATAGAGCGAGAGATACGAGGACTTGCTTCAGCCAATGAAGGAGCGAATGTGTGCATCGAACGACATCAAATCTATCCAACTAACTAACTTGTCTATCTATCTAATTATCTTGAATGACTTGGCAGAATCACTAGACTGCCGCCGCGGCAGCGCCATCTTCCTCTCCGATCGCAAGACGTAGCATCTCGGTTTGGTCCTCTTCCAGGTGGATGACCATCAGTTGGTAGACGGTCTTGGCCAGCACGAACAACATTGGTCCGATCAACAGGCCCGGAACTCCGAACGTGCCAACACCGACGGCAATCGCCAAACCCGTGAGGTACGGGCTCGAGCCAGGCACCAACTCGTAGATCCAGTCGTCGACGTACGACTCGACCAGCCACTGCGACGCGTACAATGCGATGGCGTAGTAGATTACGTACGCGTCGCCTTGGAGGTACGAGATCAAGAGTGCCGGCGCATAGACGAGCCACGGTGACAGCAGCGGGAAGATGGTCATGACGCCAGTGATGAAGGCCGCCGAGTAGGCGAACTGCATGTTGGCGATCGTGAACACGAGCCAGGTCGCGAGGCCGTGCGTGAACATGATGCCGAACGACACGACGAACACTTGAATGACGTTCTGCTTGATGGTAGCTCCGGCTGCAATGCGTTGATGATGCGACACGGGCAGGAGCTTGAAGACGTTGTCAACCACTGGAATATCCGACTGTGGGAGTAGGCGAGTGAGTGAGTGAGTGTGGCAGGTGATGCTACTACTCCCACATGGCGAGAGCATACCTCCAGCAAGATCAACAGAGTACCGACGAACACTACAAAGTCCGCCACACTGCCGGCAGCAGATCCAAGCGACGACAAGACATCACCGAGGATCGATAGGATGCCGGCCGATGAGGAGAGCACAAAGTCGAACACTTGTTGTGCCTTCTCCATAATGTACTCGGTGTCGAGCTCGCGGATCGTCGTCATGAAATCGAAGGTCGACAGCTGCTCCGTGATCTGCGAGAAGTTGAACGCTGGCAAGGTCGAGTTGCCGCTGATGGATGGATGGATGGCATTCGAGTGAGCAGGTGCTTCTCAAGAGCGTAATGTGCAGAGATGGCACATACCTCGCCTCGGTTCCGTTGGCAGGCCAGATGAGCTCTTGGATCTCGGTGAGGTTGTAGCCGTGTTGAATGACCCAGTCCTCGACGAAGCCACGACCCTTGGCAACATGGGTCTCGATCGCCTCGTTCGTGATGCCGTACTCGGTCATGGTCTCGGCCCACTTGGGATCGGCAATCATGGACTCGCACGCATCCTTGACCGTGAACACAAAGGTACTACAGTCGAGATTCGATCGCGCACGGTTTAGAACGATTCGATGACAAACGAGCTCGCTCAATGTACGTACCTGGTCTCTTGCACGGCCTTGAAGACAAAGAAGAACGTGAATCCCGCGACGCCAACGAGCAATCCGACGACGATCACCTTGGGCACGAGCGACTCGTAAAAGTGGTACGGGATCACGGCCACGAGAGCCACCAAGCCGACGGCACCGAGTGCCATCACGAACAAAAGCCAGAACCATGGGATATCGCAACCCCAACCAATGACAACTGACGTGCATCATCACGTGCCAAAGAGTGAGTGAGTGGCGCTACCGATGCTCAAAAACGCGGCCGAGATAGCACGTACAGCAAAGAAGCTTGGAGGCGACGGCCACGATGGCAGCATACTTGAACCACGGTACGAAGCGCATACCGAACGCCGTGCCCTTGGCTTGCCATCGTTGGAAGGTCGAGAGTTGCTTGTTCTCCTCGAGTGTTTGCAGAGCACCAAGGAACTGTACACGCGGTAAGTACGTCAGCCAAACTCTATCACATGCGCGAATGGTTGTGTCAAGCATACATGAAGCACCCAGCCTTTGACTCGATCAAGGAGCATACTGGTTCCATAGAATGCATGGTTGCTCGTGAGTAAGCGAAGCGATTCAGTGATATCCGCCTATCGCGAGGAGAGTAGCACGTACGCCACGACCACGGCCCAGAAGAATGGTGGTATCAACTCTTCGACCATGATGTAGTTATAGTACAGCACCTACACACGCCCACACACCGATTGATGCATTTCGTTAGCGACACAGTGAGTTGTGCCACCAGCACGTTGCGTGTGCACTCGCGAGATATTTCAACTACCAACACATGCAATATCTTCGTTCCACACCACACTACACCTCCATAATATCTAGATATCATCATCTTCTGCTGTTGCTATTAACGAGATTCGGTGATTGGAGGCGAGCGCGGTCTTGAGGGCTAATATCTAGGCCTTCAGGGCTAGTGCCACTACACGCGCTACACTCTCGATGTCTTGTGCTTGATCGTGGGCGATCTCCCATGAAGACGTACCGAAAGAAACACCATGCCAAGTAGCTGAGCCGCCACGAACTGGAAGGCTTGGCGGACGTCTCGAGTAAAGTTCTCGGCAGCTACGCGAGCATGCTTCTCGGCAGCGATGGCAGCCACGGACTTGCGACGATGGAGCGAGGTCGTTGAGGGAGCGGCAGCGCCGACGTCGTCGATCGCGACCACATTGGAGGAGCTGCTGCTGCTCTTGTGCTTCTTGCTGCTGTGCTTCTTGCTGCTGTGCTTCTTGGTATCTTGGCGTGCCAGGGCCTTGACGACGCTCTCGGCCATCATCTCGATCTCCTCGCGCTTCTTCTGGCGCTTGCGCTCTTCCTTGGCGAGACGCTCCGATTCGCTCAGCGGTGTCGCGGCTCGATGAGATGATGCCTTGACGCTCGATGAAGACGAAGACGACGAGCTCGAGAAGGGTGCCGACGTGAAGCCCTGGATGCTCTTCTTGCTCGATGAGAGGAAGGCAGCAGCCTTGGAGGTCGTGCTGGGGCTGCTACCGCTGCTGCTGCTCGAGCTCGTCGTCGTGGTCGCAGCAGCTGACTTGGACAGCAGCCTGTCCTTCTTGTCCTTCTTGTCGGACTTATCCTTCTTATCGGACTTGTCTTTCTTGTCCTTGGAACGCTTACGAGACGACGAGATATCGGTCATGGTATCGTGCTCGATCGTCGTCGCGAGCTCGAGATCCGAAGCGGCAGCCACAGGTGTGGCGCTGGCGCTCTTGACCAGCCGTGGCTTGGCATCACTCGACGAGCTCGTCGGGCTATCCATCCTCACCGAGATCACTCGACTCGACGCACCAACTACGATCGCTGGTGGATAGGGACGAGAGAGCCTGGCGAGCGTGAGAGGGATGGAGGGTAGAGAGCTCCAACGTCGCTCAGTAGCGAGAGCACCACCTCGTCCGCTCCCTCGGCAACGACCTCTCGTGTACCCCAAAGCGAATCAATCCATCCAAGCCACTACAACCAAGGTAGCCTTCTCGTCCGAATGGAGTGCCTGCCCGTGATTTGATTACATCCAATCCCAATCATCTCATGGTTCTGAGCACGGTATCGAATGAGATATTGTCAAGGATCAGCATCGGTAGAACACAGCGCCATTCCACGATCACTGTTCACTCTCGCTCACTCTCTCGCGACATCGATATCTCGATCGATCTCATTCTCATCCTCCCCTCTCTCACACCTCTCCAGCTAGGCTCCTCACTCCTCACTCCTCACTCCTCACTCCTCACTCCCTCACCCCTTCACTTGCTCGCGAACCCTCACGAGACCCTAAGAGATAACCAACGATCAAACACACACCTCGGCTCTCTGTGTCTCTGTGTCTCTCGTGAATCATGTCAGACCATCGCGCTCTCCTAACCAGTGGCAACGATGCTGATGCCATCCTCCATGTGGGCGGCCACACGTTCCACGTACACCGTGCCATCTTGAGTGAGCGTTCACCTGGCCTTGCAGTGTTGTTCGCCGAGCAGGGTAACGAGGTCACGATCACTGGTGCCAGCATCACTCGGTCGCAGATGCTCGAGATCCTGGCGTTCCTGTACTCGGGCGGCTCTTCGACCTGGGAGACTCGCGACTGGAACTCCCTCATGTTTGCGAGCCTCGAGCTCAATCTCTCGGACGTCACCGAACAATTGATCGAGTGGCGTTCGAACGAGGCCGCCGGTGGTGGCGGCGAGCTCAAGGGCGACATGCGCAACAAGCTCGTCGTCGGCTGGAAGGCCGCGCAGTACAGCAGCGAGCAGGACGAGCCCGACACGGCCGACTGTCTGACGTTCTCGTTCGAGTGCGAGGGCAACTCGTTGCAGATCTTTGATTACTATCGACCCGAGTACATTGATGAGGATCGATGGCTCTCGATGAGTCTCGCCGAGCGTTCGCTCGAGATCGGCGGTAACTGGGCCAAGCTCAAGCGTCGCATCGATCGGAACGCGTCGTCGTTCGTGTGGATGAACCGCAACCTCACGATCGAGGACGCCGGCTTCTTGTGGGAGGTCTCGTACGGCGGTGACACTCCCGGCTACGCGGTCGATCTCGATCATCTCTTCACCGAGCTCCATCGTGTGATCGATGCTGGATTGACGCTCGGTGATCGCGAGATGGACTCGGGCGTGCAGATCCACATGGCGTTCCCGTTCATGAGCGAGGACGATCGAGCCGACGGCGTGCGTCGTACGCTCATGGCACTCATGGTGCACGTCGACGATTGGTTGTTCTTGCGCGAGTTCGTGCGAGCCGTCATCGACGACTGCAACAATCTCTGGACCTCGGGCGACGTGGCGCAGCTCATGCACGCGGTCGCCGACTCGGAGCAGCGACTGGCCGAGCACGTGACGCACGGCTCGATGCCGAACCCGGCCGTCAAGCACAAGCACGTCGGCTTGCGTGGCCGCGATACCTACAAGGTCGCTCATCGCTACGGCTTCGAGCTGCGTCGTGCTGGCTCGGTCGAGCAGCAGGAGGACCTCGTGCGCTACTTGGCATCGGTGCTCACGACCATCGGTCATCCGAAGCATCCGAACCCGACCTTGCGGCTGCGTCCGGGTCCCATGCGCACGCCGCACCAGCCCACCTATCGCCTCTCGGACATGGTGGAGTTCATCTTGAGCGACGCCCGCTTCGTGCCTGACACTGTGACCGTCGCCCCCGATGGTACGGCCGAGGCAGCAACGGCGGGTCTCGACGGCCACTCGACCGCCACGTCTCCGGTTCGAGTCGACTTTGACAAGCTCGACTCGATCGCTCTGCATTGGGTCGAGCGCCTCGAACGCTGGGAGCACCATCTCGTCAACATCAAGTTGCTGCTCTGGAACGGTACACCGACCGGAGTACTGGAGCAGACCGACGAGGCCGTCAGCACACGAGCTTGGAACAAGCTCCGACGTCGCTTGTTGTTCGTGCTCATGAGCGATTGGTCGCGCTTCCCGTGCGCCACCGACGCTGACCGCCTCAACCTGCAGCGTATCGGTACCGAGCAAGCCTTCATTCGTGATCGAATGCTCGGACAGTTGCTCGGTCAACGAGCGCGCCAAGAATTGATCCAACGCCTCGAGACGCTTGCTCCCGATCATGAAGATGCAAGTGGCATTCGATCGCGCTTGCGAGCTGATGATGCTCGTATCGTTGAACTCCGTACTCTTATCACTGACCTTGCTGTACGCCTCTCGTACTTTTATTAGTTTGTTTGCAAGTACCCTCCTTGAGGGGAGTTGTTGTGCACTCACCAGAAATATGACTATTGTTCCAAGACACGACTTGTTTGATTATCTCCAGAGTTCATTCATACGTTTGCAATAGATAGATCATCCGATTGTACGTGTATATACGTGCCGAGAAACGAGAAGAAGATTATATGAGTGATTGAGTGATAGATAGATGGATGGATGGAGGAGGCTAGTTAGGGTTAGGGTAGAGTGAGGGGTCGGTTTACATGGGAGCTGGAACAGCAGCTCCAGTGGCAGGGATGGCCGGTACTACATTGGCAGCAGCAGCCATGTTGGTCGCTTGCATGGTTGGTGCTACGGGCATCGTCGATGTAGCCATGTAGGTCGTGCCAATTACTACAGGCACCGTGGCGGAGGCAAGAGACGTGACCGTCAGGCCCAAGAAGAAGGTCACGAGGAACTGCAATACTGCTACGCCGAGCAGGAAGCATTGTCGGGTGTTGATGCTTGGATTCAATGCCACTCCCGAGCCAGGTGGCACAATGATTCGCATAGTACGCAACTAGAAGAGAGTAGAGTATTGATTAGCACTCTCGAGCAAGGATGAGGAGGAGAAGCGGCGTTCGTGATTCACAATACCAAGAAGGTAGCCATAAAGATGCTGTTCGTGAGCCACGCAAGATAGTAGCCAACCGAACCGAAGATCAAGTATGCCAACATATTTACAGCCACCCTAGAGAGATATATTGACCAACCAACGATTGCATCAGAGAGTGGCTCTCGCATCTCCTGAAGCAACCAAGCGAGCGAGCGTGAGAATCGAGCGTACCCGACAAACGAGTAACCCGAGTAGGCCACGAGGTCCATGTATGGCACGGACTTGACGGTGGTAAAGAGATACAACGCAAGCTTGAGCACGAGAGACTCCAAGATCACGGTCGAGATGGCAGATAGCAACGTCGAGTACATTACTTCCGGCTGGAACCTAACGAGAGTGAATGATGAGTGAATGATGAGTGAATGATGAGTGCATGAGTTCAGTCGGTGGATAGAACAGAGAACAGAGTCGGGTTGAGGTCGTACCTGTTGGCAACGCCATAGTTGAGGCCGACCAGCATCACATACGTGATCAACGCCATCAACGGAATGTACAAGTCGGGCGCACTCACGTCCTCTACACCAGCACAAGGAATACACATTCATTAGAGATCACGAGAGAGAGAGAGAGAGAGAGAGAGAGAGAGAGAGAGAGAGAATCCAAGCGAGCATCATCGAATACTCGATTGAATGGATGGGTGGATCGATGGATGGATGGAGTAAGGATCGGTGGGCATTGTACGCACCTCGAGGAGGAGAGTAGATGATCGTGTCGTCGGCAGCGGCGTGGCCCCTGCGCTCGAACATCTTGGTGTTCCTGCCGAGGAACGGCGGTCGATACATGCGCTTCAACTTCTTGAGCACGTAGATCGTGTCGACGTCAAAGTAATACTTGAGCATCTGAATCGTGGCATACTTGCTCATCTGTACATTTGTGTGTTTGTGTGTGTATGTGTGTTGTATAGATGCACCGATGCATCGATGGTGGAGCATCGTCGAATGAGATCATCGTGTTAATGGCGATGCTACCCACTCGCTTGGATTGCTTGGTTGCTCGTGGGATCGGTGTGATACGTGCGTTGCTTTGCATGTAGTTGAGCTGGCCCTCAACGAAACGTGATCCGACCTCGAGACCGAAGGCGGCGGCAGACGGATTGACGCCGAACGAAGGAGCGAGGTCGTTGAGGAACTGCGTGCTCGTGGACGAGTAGCCTCCCGCTCCCGATGATGATGATGATGGCAATGCTCCTGCTGGTACTGTCGGGTTGGAGGTAGCTGCGGGGCCTGTGTAGGGCGGTGGTTGTTGTTGGTGTTGCTGTTGTGGTAGAGCGGGCCCGTAGGTCGGCGTGACGGCCATGGGTTCGCCCGTGTAGAAGGGCACGCTGCCGCCGAAGCCGATCGTGGTGTCGTCGCTGTTGATCGACGGATACATGGGGTCTGTCGTCATGGCCGATGCATCGTACGGCGTCGTGTGAGGGAGATAGCTATAGGCCGTGGCGCCAGATGGTTGAGCCGAGAAGGGAGTCGTCGGCATGGGAGCGTAGGGGTTGTAGGGCGCGTTGGGGTTGCTGAGGTTGCTCGGGTCCGACGTCGTGCCGCCGTGCTGGTGATGGCGCTGATGTAGATCCTGCGCCGCGAAGCCCGCGAAGCCGTTCTGGTAGGAAGCCATGTACTTACGATACGATAGAAGAACGACCGACAACGAGAGATGATGGCCTGCCACGCGGTGGTGTAGAACACAGGATAGGGCGCAGACGCACACGCACACACGAGCGATGTGGCTGAGCGCGGGCGATGGAGCGAGTGGAGTGAGCGCGAGAGAGAGCGGCCGCCGCGTCACCGCCCTCTTCTCTCTCTCGTCATTCCGGACCGAATCCGCGGACTCTGCCGGTGCTGGGACCTTGATAATGAGTCTGAGACCTTGATATTGCCTCTGAGACCTTGATATTGCCTCTGGAACCTTGATCCTGCCTCTGGGACCTTGATATTGCCTCTGGGATCTTGATATTGCCTCTGAGACCTTGATCCTGCCTCTGGAACCTTGATATTGCCTCTGAGACCTTGATATTGCCTCTGGGACCTTGATATTGAGTCTGGGACCTTGATATTGCCTCTGAGACCTTGATATTGCCTCTGGAACCTTGATCCTGCCTCTGGGATCTTGATATTGAGTCTGGGACCTTGATATTGACTCTTCGACCTTGATAATGCCTCGGGGACCTTGATATTGAGTCTGAGACCTTGATATTGCCTCTGGGACCTTGATATTGCCTCTGGGATCTTGATATTGCCTCTGGGACCTTGATCCTGCCTCGGGGACCTTGATATTGCCTCTGAGACCTTGATATTGCCTCTGGGATCTTGATATTGCCTCTGGGACCTTGATCCTGCCTCTGGGACCTTGATATTGCCTCTGGGACCTTGATATTGCCTCTGAGACCTTGATATTGCCTCTGGGACCTTGATCCTGCCTCTGGGACCTTGATATTGCCTCTGGGACCCTGGACCTGCCTCTGAGACCCTGGACCTGCCTCGGGGACCTTGATAATTTGTGGACGGACAAGTAGGAACAGCGAGTGCCACGTCAGTCAGTCTGCAACCATCGCTCTGCTGCGCGCACCCTCTCTCGGTCTCTACTGCTAATCTCCTCGATCTTCATCAGCGATGCAAGCTTTGAGGGCCATCACGATCGGACCAACACGCGAGCACTTTGGCTCGGTGATCTTCTTGCATGGCCTTGGCGATACTGGTGCCGGATGGTCCGACGTCGCCGCCATGCTGTCGCGCTCGTTCCCGACCTTGCGATTCATTCTGC
>Ga0209935_1004157_pt1 | contig 13712 bp, 19 predicted proteins | sample ThiBio_1000_plan_2_FD_183958 | JGI IMG/M metagenome (GOLD analysis project Ga0209935, IMG submission 183958) | Wastewater bioreactor microbial communities from Cape Town, South Africa - Thiocy_cont_1000_plan (SPAdes) | ecosystem: Engineered > Bioreactor > Thiocyanate-remediating >... | reverse complement strand
TAGGGTAGGTGGTATCGTGTTACTGTTTATTGCGAGGTACCTGGGTAGGAGGTGACCCAGAACATTCCGCCTTCGGCAAGAATCTAGTTCCCTATCCCGCATGTCAGCTGTTGTCGCTCACGATACTGTCGATCGGGCCAGAGCGCTTCCAGAAGGCAGGTATTGTCATGGAACTCAGCAAATTTAGGAATCAACTGGATTAACTCGTTCATGAGTAACCGGAATATCAGGTCAGTCGGTAGGAGGAACTTCTCCCCTGTTAGAGAAAGTCACGCGATGGGACTTTCATGTTGATCGCGTAGGTCAGTTATACAAACAATTCGCAGCCGCTTCTTCTTGTCCGTCACACTGTGTGTTAGAGGAAACAAGACACTAAAAGAAGAATGCAACAATTGCTCCAGCTTCCGTGATATGCATGAAATCAAAATTTCCTATTTACTATACAGAAGAAGAAGCCTTCTTAAACAATCTTATCGCCTTCTTTCCAATTGGCTCTTGCGTTGACCAACGATTGTTGTTGTCCCGGAGCCACCATGTTTCTGCTTCCTATAACTCCGCGAACGGGAACTCCTGGAGAAGATTGCGAGAGGAGACTCCGCGGGCCTGTAGTCGAGGCACGTGAGCGCGGTGATGGGATGGGCGGCTTGGGGCCTGTTGGGACGGGTGGTGGAGTGGCTGTTGTGGGAGAGGGTGGAGGGGAGGTTGGAGAGGGGAGGGGTGAATAAGGTGGAGAGTCAGGTTGTGGCGAGAGGCCCGGAATAACCGAGAACGTGTTTGTTGTTGTTGTAGTAGTTGTTGTGGCGGGTTGAGTGGGGATGAGTGCGTCGGGGGAGAGCATGAGAGAGGGTGGCCTGTTGACTGCAGGGCGTGCGTGACCCGGTAGAGGTGGGGAGGATGAGCGGCGCTCGGTCGAAGCCCGCACCCTCAAGAAAGGTTTCCTCTCCGAAGAACCTTCTTGCCTTTCTTCTTCATTGCTTACTTTTCTTGGATCGACTTTCGTTTCCTCTTCCCGTTCCTTTTCTTGTTCTTTCTCTTCAGGTTGTTTTTCTTTTCCTTTGTCTTTTCCTGCTTCCTTTTCGCCGTTCGCTTTTCGTTCTTCGTTCATGATCATGGCTTGAGCTTGACGAAGTTTTTCCCCTCGAAGAGTTGGCTCGGGTCGCCATGGATTCCATGCATCGAGGTCGTTGTCAGGGAGTATCCAACCTTCTTCTTCCATCTGCTCTGCCGATTCGAATCTTTGGGTGTGGTTGAACTGCAAGTAGTGATGCGGGTCCTGACTGGTACACTTTGAACCGTGAGGGCAATAGTCTCGTTCCTCTGATACCTCGAATACCGGTTGCATCCATTCGATCCCGCCATCATCCATGCGCACGTGAAAGGGTATTCCGGGAAATGGTTGTTCGTGTTTAATTTGCTTGATTGAGAGTAAGGGGGGGAGGAGATGAAGTAAGTTATTGGTGTACTACTACTTGAAGAGAAAAGAAGGTGATATATGTACTGTGTGAAAAGGTATTCCAGGGAATGGCACGTCTAATGGTTCCTTTTCATTGCTGGGCTTCTTCTCTCGATTCAACATCCTTACACTTGTAGAGCGTAAGAGGCTCAAAGGTTGCACAGGTTGGCTACAACAAAAAAAAAAAGATTAAAATCAGATAACAGAAATCTCAAAAAAGATTAAGAAGGCATACATAATCCCAACTTCATAGGCCGCTTTGCGATCAAGCTTTCCTTCTCGCGCAAGTTTTCGTCTCTTCAATAACCGTTTGACAATCTTATGGTCTTGTCTTTGAAGTTGTGCCTCCTCATCGTCAACTGTTATTCAAATGATTTAAATAAACAATGTTGCGAATCCCGGGGTTTCAGTCAACTTACAGTCCTTCTGCCAGACAGGAGGGATATCTGTTAGCCCCGTGAAAGATATGTCGGACGTAGATTCATTATTGCGACTGGCTGTATCAGCCTGCGAATAATCTGTGCTTTCGATAGCTCGTTTCGGCTTCTGAGGAGAAGTCGTAGGGCTCTTCTGAGGGGGATGGCGTTGGAATCGAGGACCTTTTATAACGTCCAGATCATCCAAGCTCGTGCACAACCGGTCAAGAGTGAACGTGTAATCGGTTCGATCATGATCGGCTCCGTCATGTTCAAGCAGATGGGATTCATCCCGCGTAGGTCTCGCGGGTATCGCGATGTTTTCAGACTTGACCACGTTCAATTTTCTAGGATTGGGAGCATTAATATCCAAGGTAGAACTCCTCTTCTCCCTCGATTTTATCTTTGCTAAACCCGTAATCGAACTGCCTCCCTTTCGTTTCGATTTTGGCGAAGTAGGGCTTTTCGACGTTGAATTACTCGACATCCCCGGAAACATCTCATCAAGCTGCTTGAGGTTATGTTTTGCCACCTCGGCCTTTTCTATCCGTTCCACAGCTTGGATGATTCGAGCAATTCTGCGCGCTTTGCGCTCGGCGAGGAGTTTCTTGAGTTGCTGTTCATCGATATCGGGGCGGCCGGCTAACTTACTCCCTTTCTCAACCTCCAAAAGGCGAGCAGTCTCGCTCACGAGGAACTCGCGTTCTTGCTGTTGTTCCTCTTTCGTTCTTTCCATCAACCTTTCCGCTCGAGCAACTCCCTCACCGGGCAAAACATGCAAACGAACTAATTTATTTCTTTTTAAATTAGGGCAAACGGAAATTTATGTGTTTTCTAATAAAAGCCAGGAATGTTTGTTATCTCTTGTGTGTGTTAATATTTTTATCTCTATGTATATGTATCTTGTTGCCCTTTTCCAAAAACTTCACCCCAAAAATAGGGGAATACTAATGCTATTCCAATGCCACTGTAGATGTGACGGCGGGTTCCTCGAACGCTAATGCCTCCTTGTGCAGCAAAGAATACAAGCGCAGAGACCCTTGAAACTCGTCTTGATATTTGGAGACGCTCTCGACGGCAAACCCGATGGGAACCGTAAGGTTATAATATCTTATCGCATTCAGAATCCTACAAAAGTTCTCTCGACAGATATCCACTGATTCTCTAACACACTCCTAGAGAAAACGTTACTTGTTGAAAATGTAACACTGACAAAGGTTACCTTAACAGAGGCACGGGACAACACGCGCTTTTCGGTACCTTCAGGTATCTCCACGCCCAGCCATTTCAAAAAGTGGGCAGTATCCTTCCTGCCGAACGGCGCAAAAGTGAAGATGAGTCTTGCGGGTTGTATGTTGCCTGCTTTGCAGGCTTCGTCATAGTCTCGCAACAACCAGATCACAAGATCTGCGTTGTATACCTATTACAATTTGTATTTAGATAAGAGGGACAAGGAAACGATGAAGATAGAAAGGTCACTTTACCACTTGAGAAGTAAAGAAAGTCATCCCTGATTCTTGTTTGTGTAGAAGGATTTTATGTTCGATCCCCTTATCGCGATGCCTCTCGGGCAACACAATGCCGCCCAGTGCGAGGCGCTCGTCGTACTGTTTAATCTCCTTCGCTGCCTCGGTCACAGTATATCCCGGATACTGCACCTTAGAAGTACTGGAAACAATTAATGAGGGAGATTAAAGATGAGAAAGAAAGGAAGCCTAGTGTACCTTCCACCAACAAGCACCATTGAATTTACGTGATAATCATCGCGGGTTTCTTTGATCCAACCAAGAAATTCCTCTCCTGTAGAATGATAGGCTAATGTCCGATACAATATCGGTTCTTTCCTCGTTCGGTCGAGAAGCATCTTAGCAAATATGCGAGGCTCATGGGTTGGAGAGAAGGCAAAGGGCCGTTCTCCTTCCACTCTCCCTTCCTATGTGAGAAATGAGATAACGGTAAATACCCTCAAAGCAGCAAAATTTTTTGTTGATTCGGACTTTACCTCTTCTTGAATGTGATAGACGAGAATGCCATCAAGTGATGGAAAGGCATTAAGTGACCCAGCGAGCTTATCTGCAAAATATTCGACTTTATCAAGTGCTAGGTTGGTTCTAGGCGGCACTGTGCCAAAATATCGTTTAATCTTTCTTGTTGCTGCTTGTTGAACTGCATCGGCTTCATCTTTGCGTTGATGTGCGTGGAGGATTTCTGCTGTGACTTCGCTTTCCTCGAGATCCTCGGGCGGGAGTATTTCAGGTTCGGTCGCGGTAAGATACCACATGTCTATCGAATAACCGTTGCTTGATGGCCTAAGCGTGTCGCTGCTGCGACTCTCGCAGCTGCTCGGTGAGAGATCGGATGATCTCGTGTCCATCGCTTGTTGTGTGGCCGTGGGAATAATGGTTTTCCGTTCTTTCGTTCGTCATGACTCACAAGCAGAAGCTAACAGCCCTAGCAACATTACTCCCTTCTTGGAAGTAGCAAGCAGACGCAATGTTGGCGGGAAGAATGAGGTACGCTGTTGCTGCCAAGCCATTGTCGGCTTTTTATTGTGAAGCACCGCAGCTATTCAGCCACAAGTGACCGAAGCCTCGAATGATGATCTTGCCCTTAAATTGGGAGTGAAGGAGGTATTTTAACAATTAATTTTCTAGTTGCTAATGCATTTTAGATGAGTGACTGGTACAAGCTATCGAGAACAGATTTCACGAATGCGGGTCGAGGAAGGATTTTGCGGCACTACGAAAACTTGCCTGCCGTGTTACAGATTTTCTATCCTACCACGAAGCGGGACCCTCTTCCAATTTAAGCGCCAAGCGTCGCGCAAAGATTTCCAGACAGCGATGGTAAAGAACTGGTAATCATTGAGGGACTTGTAGGCAGCAGGCACAGGTCTGAAGGAGAGGAAAAGTACAGCGGACGGGAATACAGTGGCTTTTACTCGCAAAACTTGCTGCCTTTCCATCGTTGCGCTCTAATTTGCTGTTGACGCCATCTTCTTGGAACTTGCTGGGTGAAAACCGACTTGATGAAGCAGCTGTGGCTTGTTTGTTTGCTCTTGGTCTGTGTTTTTTCCTTGGGCCTTGCAGCGGTCACGAACCTCCATACACCTGACGGAGTTCCTTCGACTCGAGAGCTTCTCCTTGATTTGTTCAACGACACAAATGGTGCGGCCTCACCCCCACTTTAATCTTCCGCTTTTCTTATTTTTCTGTCTGGGTAACAACAGGCTCACAATGGCTTTTTAACAATGGATGGGGCAGTACTTCTGATTACTGTTCTTGGGAGGGAGTTTCATGTTTCGGTGGCACTTTAGAATCTCTCTCCCTTTCCAACAATCAACTCGTCGGCTCCCTACCAGCCTCCCTTGGTGCTCTCTCCACCCTTAAGGCCCTCTATTTGGATGGCAACAAGCTGACCGGCCCCATTCCACCTTCGCTTGGTTCCCTTTCCAACCTTCTATACCTCAACTTGTATAGCAACCAGCTGAGTGGCCCCATCCCACCTTCCCTTGGTTCTCTATCCATCCTTTTGAGCCTCCAATTGGATGGCAATCGACTTACTGGCCCCATCCCATCCTCCTTTGGTTCTCTCTCAAGCCTCAAGTACCTCGACTTGAGTTACAACCAATTGAGTGGCCCCATCCCATCCTCTTTTGGTTCTCTCACCAACCTTCTGGAACTCCAATTGCATCGCAATAGCCTGAGTGGTTCCATTCCATCCTCCTTCGGCTCGCTCACCAGCCTTCGATCCCTCTACTTGACCTTTAACGATCTGACAGGAGTTGATATTTCTGAACCACCTCCAGCGTTGCGGTTCTGTAAGCTGGGGAGCAACCAATTCAATTGTCCGATTCCGGAGTGGACCAAAAGCATGTGTGGTGCATACTGCTCATGAGCGTTACCTTGAGGATGCCTTGAGATTGCAAAATACAAGAAAGCACCTGAGAGTTAACCTTGAGAATAAACTACCAAAGCAACAATAGCTAAAATATTTCGTGTTGCCGTATAACATATTGGTGTGAAGAGTGTTTGCTAGCTTTCCTTTTCCTTCTCCTTGGCCTCCTTTCCCTCCTCTTTCACTTCTTGTTGTGGACGGATTCCCTTCGCCCGGTTCACTTTGCTCAACTCAAGTGCACTCTGAAGACGCCTCAACAACATCGGTAAACTGTTTACCCATAATTCGCCAAAGGCCTCGGGGTGGTTCTGAGTGAACTGCACAATGTTCTCTCCCTCGGAGTTTGTCCAAGCGAGATCTACTCCGAATTCAGCCAATAGATTTACAAAGTGCTCTGCATTCCACAGGTCCGTGTAATCGGCACAGTCAAAGTCCCAATCAAAGTACTTGTAGTGCTCCAATAACTGTTGCCAGAAAAAAGGTTCGATGGGTGGCTCCTCTGGCAGCCAATCGAGATTTGCACCTATTTCAGGAAAATTAGCCAATTGGGTGAGAAGGAGGTGACTTGGGGGAGGGGGGGAAGTTACCATGTTCAAGAACGAATCGAAGTGCGTCTAACTTGTACATATCGAGATGGGAACTCCACCAAGGGATTCCATCAATGAGGTGATTCATATCGGCACAGCGAGAGATAAGAAACTCCGCGTTTTCTTTCGCTCGAACTCGAACCTCGGAATCGGGTGGAGGATACCATCGAGTCCAATAACCGAACTGTTGCGATACCACAGCAAGAGGCGACATAAAGTTGGGTGGGTTGACCTCCGCCCCTTCGTGTTGGAGAAGAAATTCCAACACCCGTATGGAACATCGCTCGGCCGCCACGTTCAGGACATTCCGTTGAGTACCTCCCATCTTCGCTCCTTTTTCCATCAACAACTTCATGTAGGTGAGAAGCATTTCTTCATCCAATCGATGATGGCTAATAGAAGAAGGGGTGGCTTTAGGAGTAAATAAGATGAAACGTACCATATAAGGTAAAAGATAGCAGAATCGGATGTCGTAAATGAAGCACCATGATCCAATAAGAAGTGAAGGAGAGGGATTCGTTCGGGGGTCAATCCTGCTTTTAGCAATTGGAGAAGCGGAGTATCGGCGATCGGATCGGCGCTGAGATTCACGTCAGCGCCTCGGTTCAGCAGGAATTCAAAGAAGTGAAGATTGGGTGATTTGTTGGTGACCCCGAATTGAAGAGGACTCTTGCGATTGATAATCCAGTTTGGATCAGCACCTCGATCGAGAAGAAGTGTAGCAATATCTATCAAATTAGCAGCGCATGCCTGATGAAATGGCGTCGTGCCCGAAATATGAACATCGTTCTTAGCACCTGCCACCAATGATAACATTTTTTCATTGCCTGTTGGGAATGGGTGAGTTGGGCGAGTGAGAGAGAGGCAGAAAGGGAAAAAGAGAGAGAGAGAGAGAGAGAGAGAGAGAGAGAGAGAGAGAGAGAGAGAGAGAGAGAGAGAGAGAGTACCTTGCTGCTGTTCATTAAATAGCTGGTTTTCCTGGGGTGTGAGAATCTCAGGAGGATCTATCAACGCCCCATGATTCAACAACACCTCCACGGTGTGCACGTGATGAGACTGTACAGCCAAAAATAGAGGAGTTTTCCATCCTGCACAAAAAGGTTAATTGATTAAAAACCTTTTTAGGGCGTCTATTCTCACCTTGATAGTTCTCAGTTCGAACATTGACGTCGACACCTTGCCTCAACAAGAACTCGATCATCTCTTCTCTCCCACCTTGCGCAGCCCAATGCAAAGGCGTCATCGAGCTTTCATCGGGAGCGTGAATCATCTTTCCTACATCCTGACCATCTGTGCTCGCTCTCTCAATGAGAACCTGAGCGACCTTGACATGTCCTCCATACGCTGCTTGATGAAAGAGCGGTTTGAGGTTCCTCTTTGCCTTCTTTCCAACGAGAACTTGCTTCTTCTGATCATCCAAAAGGTTGGTAAAGTCGGATCCTCCTCCCCCAAATCTCAACAACACCTTCGAAAAATAATATTCATAAGCCAAAGGGAGGTGAACGATGCGGCTCTTTACCTCAACAATGTCAAGCATTCCTTGTTCAGCGGCAACTCCAATGGGAAGCTGGCCTCTGGTATCGGTGATGTTCACATTGGCTCCTTTCAATGCGAGAATTTCTGCACAAGCAGCGCTGCCGCTGATCACGCAACGGTGGAGAGGTGGCAGTGACCCTCCCTTCTTCCCATCAAGTTCTTCTAAAGTTATTTCATTCTCTCTACATATGAAAGGTAGGATATGAATATCGAAGAAGTGAATAGTAAATAGTTACCGCAAGACTTTGGAGAGAACGACATGATGACCACATACGCACGCCCAACAGAGGATTTCAAAAGGGTTCGCTTTCTCCAGCACCATTCTGTGATAAGCGCGAAACGCACGCAAGCAGAGAACCTTCCACGAGATAGTTTCTTTACGCTTAGTTCTCTGTCTCCCAAACCATTTCATGTGCATTGCCTTCATGTTACCAACAACAAGTGAGGATAAAGGGGGATAAGGAGAAGGATTAGATAGATTAAAAGGGATACCTTCCAGACAAGGTCAGAGGTGGAAACATCTCGCCAACTGTGCGAGACGATCTCTGAATGAAGCACGAGCACTGGATCGGCAAACGAGAAGATGTGAGCCAACACTTCAGCAGGAAGGGCATCCGCCACAGAAGCTTCCCACCGTACTTGCTGTTCGTCCATTGTGAGGGTTTTTTGCGAATACTAAAGAGTACGGAGTGAGCCTGCTTGCAGTGTAGAGGGAATCAGCCATTGGCGTTGGATTGTATTTCCTGGAAATTATTTTTTTTCACAATTTGCAGTAGACTAAAGGAAAGGCTTTGGGTCAAAGGATCACCGCCATCAAGCGAATTGGGCCAAAAATGGATTTTATTTGCTTTTCTCCTTTTCGTTTTGTACTCTTGCTCTGGTGGCCCTACTCAAAAGGATTGCTTCCTCAAGCACAGCAAGCCACTGGGATAAATAGGTGCTACCTCCCCGTAGAGTGGCTTGTGTTTCAAAGGAGCATGATTGGGTGTACTGCACCACGTTCTGGCCATCCGCGTTTGTACAATCGAAGTTCACTCCTAATTCGGCTAAAGTCAAGACAAACTTCTTCCCAAATAGGTAGTGGCTGAAGCTATCCAAGAAGTTCCACATTCGGTAGAAGTCTTCAAGTCTTGCCCATAAGTAGGATACTTGAGGTGGATCAGAGGGTAGCCAATTGAAATTTATGCCTTTAAAAAATTATGATTACAGATCCTTTTTTAGTAGTAGAAGACTTACCTAATTCACAAAGCAAGTGAATCCCTTCCTCATGCCCACCTCGTAGGTTTGAATACCACCAGGGAAATCTGCCAATCATATGATTAAGATCAGCGCCACGTGCAATTAGCCATTCCGCATTGGCTAGCAAGCGTTTGAGTGAGGGTCCGAGTATTAGGCGAATAGCATTCATTCCTAGAGTGCGATTGGCATATTCGAGGAGGGTTGTTGCAAGCGGCGACATATGATTGGAGGGATTGAGCACTGCCCCATCCTGCACGAGCAGAAATTCCAATAGCGGAACCGAATACTTCCGCGCTGCAATGTTGAGGATGTTGTGGTCTGTCACCTGCCCGAGTTTCATTGTGGCGCCATGCTCAACCAACTTCTTGGTAATATCGAATACCAACTCTTCTGAATTCAGCCTATTGTAACTATGGTAACTGTTTAGCGTCCGATCTAAAGATCAATTGTGGGGGCAAGACTTTACGTAAGAAAGGCACGCAATGGATTCATAGATATGGCTCCGGGTACATCCAAAAGGGCGCCATGATCCAACAAGAAATGGAGAAGAGGGATTCGTTCGAGGGTCAATCCTTCATGAAGTAATAGGAGAATCGGAGTATCGGCGATGACATCCCCTTGAAGATTCACATCAGCGCCTTGTTGTAGCATGAATTCGAAGAATTGAAGATTGGGTGCTTTGTTGGTGACCGCGAAATGGAGAGGTCCTCTTCGATTGACTTTCCAATTAGGATCCGCACCCCGCTGGAGAAAAAGCTTCACAATCTCGATGCAATTTCTTGTGCAGGCCTCATGATATATTGTGCTTAATGGTAGGTTCTTTGGCCTGAGAAGAAAGGGAGGATCGATCATCGCCCCTCGATTCAATAACACCGCCATTGTAGAGAGATGCTGTCCTTCGAAGGCTAATTGGAGCGGAGTTTTACATCCTTTAGATCAGGAGGTGTTAGATTGGAACACCAATAGAAATTCAAAAACGCTCGTACCATGATCTCTGATGGTGCGCATGTTGATATCGGCTCCATGGCTCAACAAGAACTCAACCATTTCATCCTTGCGTCCATGCGCCGCACAATGCAACGGCCTCCATGTCTTGGGATTCGGAGCATTCAAGATCTGTTTGATATCTTCCCCATTCATTATTGCTTTCTCGATCCAAAGCTGTGCAATTCTGATATGTCCTAGTTGCGCTATTTGATGAAGGATCGGCTGCCGCTTCTTTGTCACGATCTTCTGATCCATAAAAAGCAATCGAAAATCGGTACCACAGGATAGCAAAACCTTAAAATAGAAAAAAAAGTGATCTAGAAGAATAGATATTTTAGAGTTAAAGAGGTCTACCTCTACAATATTAAACAACCCTCGACGAGCAGCTACCACAATTGGCAGGTCCTTGCTTCTCTCATCAGGAGTGTCCACGTTGGCTCCTCTCATTGCCAGCATTTCCGCACAAACGGCGCTTTTGCCGATGATGCACCGATGAATTAAGGCGCCTCCTGCCACCCCGCCCCTTTCTTCCAGCACACCGTTATTCTCCCTGAAAAATAGCGCTTAGCGCATGAGAGGAGAACAGAGGGGGGTAAGATCTGGCATACCGCAACACTTTGGATACAATGACATGATGACCACATGCGCACGCCCAATAAAGGATTTCAAAAGGGGTCGCTTTCGCCAAGATCAACTTGCGATACGTTCGATAGGCACGCAGACAGCGACTCTTCCAACTCGCGGCTATTGTATTCTTGTATTTTGTCCCTCCTAACCACGTATTGCACGCTTCCTGCAACTTATTCTTAACATAAAGAAGAGAGGAAGATGAGTACCTGCCAACAAAGGTCAGAGGTCGCAATATCTCGCCATCTGCGTGATACACTTTCTGAATGAAGCAAGGCAATAGGATCGGCATACGAGAAGATATGCATCATCACTTCTGTTGGAAGATCATCCACAGGTGTCTCCCACCGTTCCCTTTCTTCCATCCTGTTTTATCGAAGACTGAAAATTTATGTGGAAACACAAACCCTCCTACGCCCTCTTCTTAACTTGTTTATTTATTTATTTATTTTTATGTATTACATCATGAGGAAGGATACGCCCTCTCGTTCAAGCTGACGATTGCAGTCTCCCTCTTGCCCTCAGCAGCGGCGTAAACAAGAAACATAGGTGAAGGCCCTGGCATCGGAGTCTCGCAACCCACCCCCGTGTTCACCTCCCACATGACCGTTTGCCTCTCCGAGTTGACATACAACGAGACTGTATTCACCGCGTGCTCCTCGGTGTGGTATCTCACAGCATAGGGATGTTCCACTAACGCCTTGTTCTTCTTGTCATTGTTGTTGTTGTTGTTGGAGAAGAAAGTGAATTTGTTGTTGTTGGGCGTTTTTGCTGGAGGGGCAGTAGGTGTCTTTTCGGTGACCCTGCGAGAATAGATACTGAGCATCGACACTCGCCCTTCAATGCTGTTGTTTTGGAGAAGAGTGTGAAGGTCGGTTCCCGTTCCAGACTTGCGGAGAATCTGCGAGAGGACTTCCTTCGAAGGCGCCGAGATGAGGGCCAACTCGAATCGTCCCGAAACTGCAAAACGTAGAACCCGCGAGCGCGAGGTGCTAACGGAGTGTAACGCGATCGCTTTGGGCCACTTTGTGTAGGCCCCTCGCTGGTACACCAACTTCCTGTTGCGCAGTGAGGAGGTGAACGCTACGTCGGTCTCAGCGGGATCCCAAGAAGGCGCAACAGCAAAATCACGATATCCTTCCATCCAGCATTCGTAATCAATCGACAAGCCGCTCGTTGTTTTGTTTGAGTTTCCTGGTGTCGTTGCGAGAGTGTGACCAAAGTCCTTGAGGAATCTAGCCTTCCAAATGTAATTTGATCGCGCCATTGCGTACCATTCGCTGTTTACAAGAAGGCACGAAAACAAGGACGCTGCGGGAAGAAAGGATAGCGTCATGGTCTACACGGAGAAAGAAGCAAGAGGTAATAAGCCAGCGATCACAAGCACAGAGATATTGGTTACCTGTAACTCCCCAGGCAGCTCATGCCAAAACAACGCCATGTTCCTTCTTGTTATGCAATATTGCTTCCTCGAACCGGATTTTCTTGTAAATGACGGAACTCGTCGCCAACCGCGTGAACAAAGCTTGGTACTTCGCAGGGTCCTCTCGGGCTTATAACACCAACAGGAACGGGTTAGGGACGGCAGTTGCTGGTGGCGTAAAGGCTGCCGAGGTAATTATCTGTTTCCTGTAAATAGTAACTCCGTAATTCGCGCTCAGTGAAACTGAAGCTGGGTTGTTCTCGTCGGGAATGGAGACAAAACCTTCATCTACTGTTGCGTTTCTGGTTCATCTTGGATGCGGCTGTTCGTCAAAACGAAGGAGCGGGAAACAATCGTGAAAGGAGTCAAGGAAGAACATACGATACTCGATCTCAAACGGCAAATCGCGCACCTGCTTTCGATTGCTGTGAGTCGTCAGCGCTTGGTGTTTGCTGGTGAGGAATTACAAGATGCAAACTCGTTGAAACAGTACAATATACAGAAGGATGCAATCATCCATCTTGTATTGCGGAAACCGAAACCAAAATGCGAATCTCCAAGTACACAGGTGACCCCCAATATTGTGAGTATTGTAAACAATTTTTCATGTAATCCTCTAACGTCGTGTTAGCCAACCACAGGTTTTACGATCTTCGTTCAAATACCTGGAGATTGTGGTAATTCACGAAGAATCATTTCGGGTATTAGGCCCACCGATGAGATCGCCCAACTGAAAGAATGCGCCTGCAAGGTAACTGGTTACCCTGCATCGTCGCAGCGATTGCTGTTTGCTGGAAAGGAGCTCGAGAATTGCAAGACAGTAGCTGATTACGGTCTAGAGGAGGGACTCACTATCCAGATGGCAGTAAAGATACGAGGAGGCTAACTATTGTTGTGCACTCCCCCTTCTGTTGTAAATACCAACCAGACTGACCCTTATTTATTTTATAAAAGCAAGTTACAAAAGACCTTCATGTTTTGTTTAACTCACGCACACAAAAGTTTCCGGTGCCTCTCTGTTTATTTACCAGTAGTATGTACACTATGTATAACAAGGCGACAACACAACAAGAGTTGTACCTTGAAGAGAGTTGGAAGGCAGAATCGTCTCTCCCTCTGTCGGGCACACACTCCTCCTTAGGAGGCGAGGATTGTGCCGTTTTGCGTCCAGCCAAACGCCTTCGCAAAAACGTTGGTCGCGAAGTCCCTCGCAACACAATACGCGAAACTAAAAATATCCATTCCCTTCGCGGTCTGGGACTGAATGAAGGTCGAAAACGAGGTCGAGTCCACCAAGGCCGTCTCCTCAACTGTGCCTTCAGTGTTCACATCTTGTTCTGGCGCTTCCTTTCCAAGAGAGTCTCTGTTGGGGTTATGTTTGTTACCTACAGGCTGGCGCTGCGGGGTCTGCGGGGCCTGACTGGAGTTGTTTTCAGCTACGGAGCCGAAAACAGGGTCTTCAGGTAGCAGCAATCCTTTCTTCGCTTGTCCCGTGAACTGACGTATTTTATCGAGAAACTCGTAAGGGAGGTTTATCACCTTTTGTG
>Ga0209935_1004156_pt1 | contig 13713 bp, 18 predicted proteins | sample ThiBio_1000_plan_2_FD_183958 | JGI IMG/M metagenome (GOLD analysis project Ga0209935, IMG submission 183958) | Wastewater bioreactor microbial communities from Cape Town, South Africa - Thiocy_cont_1000_plan (SPAdes) | ecosystem: Engineered > Bioreactor > Thiocyanate-remediating >... | reverse complement strand
ACGATGGCGAAGCCAGCGAGCCAGAGCATATCTCTCTCGCGCGCGAGCGTGCAACGATGCTGGCTGGCTCAAGGGTTGTCGTCTAGCAAGCTGGTAGGTATTCTCAGGATGTAGATGTAGGTATGTGCGGACGGTGAATGGATTGGGTGTGGTGCGTGGTATGAGGTGAATGAACGAATGGATAGTCGTGTGTTGCTGCTGTCGTCGATGATGTTGTGATGTTGTAGAAGCCGCTGCTCCGAAGCTCGCGACCACAACTCCGAGATGGCGCGCTCGTGTCGCTGAGAGCTCGGCGTCGTGGTGTTGTCGGTGGTCGTGGTAGTGGTACCACGGTGGAATAGGGAGCGAGGCAGTGCCTCCTTGGGGAGCTTCGACCCAAGTGCACTCCGACTCTCGACCTGGGTGCGCATGAATATCTCGGCCGAGCTCCCGACTGGTGAGGATCTTCCAAGGCTGGAGGTCGAACCTTGGAGCCTGGCTCTCGTAATCGGTGGCACGTTTCAACTCGAGTGTCCCGAGAGTCGAAATCGAACGCTGGCGGCTGATCCGGACGTGGTACGGCTTGAATCGGGGGTGGGGGTTGTGGTCGGGTTCCGGATGTCACGACTGACGAGCTGACGAGCTGACGAGCTCTGACGAGTGACATCGCCATTGTTCTGTTGGCCCTCTCGCTGCTACAACAGCTGCTGCCAGTCCCGCTTCTTGCACTCGTTCATTCTACCACTGTCGACGTCTGGTTCCATTTTGATATCGTTCACGTGAACGGGTTGGATAGAGCCACCATGATCGAAGATATCAACGATGAGCGGCCACCGAGGAATCTCTTCAAGCCGGCGATCATCGGCTTGCTGGTGCTCGATCTCTTGATGTCGACCATCGGCATCGTGCTCTTCTTCGTGTTCGATCAAGAGGACGCGTACTTGATACTCGGCGTGCTGTTGGCCATGTTGGTGCTCAAGTTGGTGGCCGATTCGTTGGCGGTCGTGGCGTCGTTCCACAAGACGCTGACGCTCGTGGCGCAGCGGCGATTGCGCGCGGCCTTCGTGAGCCTCAAGTGCATCCAGCTGCTGGCGTCGTGTACCATCGAGCTGTTCCTGCTGTTGAGCGTCATCTCGTTGCATCGATCGTGGCAGCTGGCACAACGACGATCGTCGTATACGCTCGTGTACTTGATGGCGAGTTTCTACACGGTGTATTTGGTCGTGTACTCGATGATACTCGTACGTTGCGAGCTGTCGCTGTTGCTGCCGTCGGAGTCGCTGTCGTGTGTGCGTGTGAGTGATCGATCGAGGTTAGCTAACATGATGACGATCGCCAAGTCGGTGGCACTGCGCTTCATCGAGCACGACATCCACGTGTCGGGCGACTACGATCTCGCCGACGACTACTCGTACTCGCCCGTCACGGCCATCACGACCGACTCGGGCTTCACGTCGCTCTACGATGCCTCGCCACGAGCGAGCTCCTCCAAGAAGTCATCGCAGGTCATGATTCGATACGATCAAGTGCCGCCAGTGGCGTACAGTCAGACGCTCGACAAGGAGCAACGAGGAGCGTTGTTCGATCGACCTTGAGCGACATTGAGTGCGAGTTGAGCGCCGCCTCTCTACGTACCAATGATGCTCTCACGCTCTCGCTCTCGTGCTCACTCACACCGATGTTAGCTATCTATCCATCTATCTATCAGCTAGCATCTCATTCATTCATTCATTCATTCATTCATTCATTGATTCATTGATTCTGCTCTTGTTTGTCTCACTATCTATCTTACTATACCGAATCATCATCATCATTACCTCAACTGACTCTCTTCTCGCTGATAACTGTACTTTTTGTGTTTGGTGTGTACGTGTGTTCTCGACAGCACCACCATCTATGATAAATGACGAGACGTGGCCACACTGCATATGTGTGTGGTCTCGCGTATTGAATTACAAGTACTTGATGCCTAGCATTCGTCGAGCGAATGGAATACGAGCAATGACGACGACCCACAAGGCCGAGAGCACATAGGCGAATGCCGTGAGCGCGAGCACCTTGCCCTCAAAGTTGGCAGCGTGCAGCGCCGGGATCGAATTGATGAAGCAGGCACCGACGTAGGTCCACAACGGATGGCAGAGGATGACGCCGAACGTCAGGTCCGAGAGCAGGCGCATGAGACGGCGGTCCCACGACGGTCCGTCGAACGGATGGTCGGCGTAGCGCTTGAGGTACGCGATGCAGGCGAAGCAGTAGACCCAGCTGCCGAGGTGGTAGAAGATGCGCTTGCGTCGATCGTGGTACGAGACGTAGCCGGCCGTGACGAAGAGGAAGTCGGGCGAGATGTTGCCGGTGACCGAGTTGGTCCAGAGCACGAACATGAGGCACACGAAGAGCGCAAAGAGCGCGTTGTTCTCGGGCAGGCTCGGATAGTGCGGCGCCTGCAGCGTCCACAGGAAGCCGGCGAGGAAGAAGGCCGAGTGTCCGTAGAACATGAAGAGCAGCGCGAACATGCGGCGCTTCGAGATCACGGCGCCGAGCATGCCCGGTACGCGCTCGTCGTACGTCGAGAACTTGGGTATCCAGCTCGGCATCGCGGTCACGAGCACGCAGCCCAACACCACGAGACACATGGCGATGAACGGCGCGTTGCACCACAGTCGCGGCAGCGCGCGTGGCAGCGGCCGCCAGTGCGTCGGTGCGATGACGGCCACCAGCGGCGCCGCGACGTAGATCAGCAGCACGCCGGTGGTCGAGAACTCGAGGTCCGGCAGCCACCATTCGGTGAGTGCCACGAACGCCAGCGGCATCGTGAACGCCACGACGTACACGCCGGTAGCGAACGAACGTCGCTGCAGCGACTGATGGTACACGCACTCGGTGATGTGGCTCCAGACGCCGAGCGCATTGATGCCACGGCCCGACATGAGGCCGATCAGCACCAGCGAGCTCCACAGCCACACTTGCGCCCACGAGTCGTACAACAATGCCACCAGCACGAGCAAGTAGGCCCATGCCACGCGTCGATACCAAGATGGAATCGACGCTCCATACGATCGAAGTGGTGTCGTTTGGAAGGCACCACCGCTGCTGCGACCACTGATACTCGCTGCCGAGTGTTGTTGATGCTCGACGTCATTGCTGTCCTCATCTCGCTTGTTGCTACTCGACAAACCCATGCCAATGCTTGCACTCGATGATGATGATGTCGCTCCTGTTGAGGATGAGGATGATGTCGCTGACGATGCCACGAAGGGTGCCAGAGCCGAGGTCGACGTGACGACGAGTGTCGAGTGAGCATGCCGCTCGTAGGCCTCGTACATGACGGCGAACATTGGCAGATGGACGGTCGAGAGAATGAAGAGGTACGGCAGGAAGCTGAGGTGTGCCGGGTCGAGCAACTGCCAACTCGGTGAGCTCCAGATACCTTGCAGCTGCGCGAGCGAGAAGACGTCGAATCTACATGACTCGATGACGATATTGCACGGTATCGCGATCACGAGCCAACCGAACGCGAAGCTCACGAGCAGCTTCCATGAACGCTCCCGCACCATGGCCGCGAGGCTCTTGCGTCTCGTCGCCATCGAGAGCACGGCAGAGATGCCTGCCAACATGCAGAACTATCCATCCATCCCATCCATCGATCCACCAATTCAATGCCATGTCCACTGCAGAGAGTGAAGCGAGGCCACGAGCGATATCATCATAGAGAGCGAGCGAGCGAGCGATGCGTACGAGATTGAGACCAGCTTGGAGCACGCCACGTTGTAGCTGTTTGATGATACTCAACGACCATCGTTCCGGTGATCCTGACGTGCCACGAGGGATCGGAATCGAGAGGTTATGGTGGTAGCCATCAGCGAGGCGGATCGTGTGGTAGTAGACGATGCAGATGGCGAGCAGTATGCGCAGCACGCTGACCCAGTGCAGCCGCTGTGGTGGTGTCGTTGAGGTCGTCGATGGTGTCCCACTCGTACTGCTGCTGCTGTTGTTGTTGATGAGGATATCAGATGTTGGTAATATGGCAGTGGGAGTAGTGAGAGTATTGGTGTTCGTGGATAGTAGTGGCGGAGAGGTGGATACTTGCATGGTTGGTTGGTGTGTGGCAGCGAGACGAAGCGATGAAGCGAATAATCGAGTGTCACTCTGGCAAGGTCCATATCTCGAGCTCATACGCCTCTCTATCTCATCATTCGTGTATCGTAGATCAAGATATTGCATGGTGAGAGAGAGAGAGAGAGAGATCAAGGGAGATAGAGTGATAGATGTGTACAAGGCAGTGCGCGCGTTCGCGTGTATTTGACGAGCGACTGCTGCTATCGATTCGATCCGCTGGGCGATACATATGGTGTGCTGCTGCTGCAGTGCGGCAGTGCGCTAGTATGGCGACATCACTACGATGAGCATTACTCTCACTACTTCGCTTCGATCGTCGATTACTCTTGTGGCTTGGTGTGCACTTGCTCCTTCCACTGCTCACGAAACTCACGCAGCTCGGGCGTGTCGTGGCTCGGCGGCGGCTCGCTCACCAGCACCTCGCGCGACCGGGTCAACTCATCCTCGCGAATCGGATCCAAGTCTACGACACGGTCTGCAGACGCCTATACCAGCCCGAGCCACGTTATGAGCACACGAACTCGAGCAGTTGTGGTAGCGACAACAACACGCACCCACAGCCACTCGTTCGAGAGGTTCAGTTGCGCCACCGAGCCTCCCAGCTCGATACCGGACTCTGCCAACTCACCGGCTGGATGCTGATACTGTTGCTCTTGCTCCGCCATTCCACGCCGAACCACGAGCAAGCAAACGAGCAAACGAGCAAATGAACGAATGAATGAATGAATGAAGCGTCGGGGAGACGAGTGATCTCATACCCCGCTATTAAGGTCCCGACGAGGCCTTCAGAGCTCTATGACACCTTCTTCGCTCTCAGCACTCAAGAACAGCAAACGCCACTCGCTCAATCCCTCACTCAATCTCCACCTCAATCCCTCACTCAATCTCCACCATTCGCTTGCTCGCTTGCTCCCACTCGAGTGAGGGGAAGAGGCGACGAGGCATAGCATGGCACACTCACATGTCATGGATGAAGTCTCGGCGGCGGCGACGACGACGGTGGTCGAGTTCCAGGACCTGCCGTACGAGCTGGTTTTTCAGATCTTTGCGCAGTGTATGGCGTGGATGCCGCTGATCGACCTCGTGCGGCTGGCGAACTCGAGCCGCCTGCTGTATCGCGTGCTGCACGATCGTCGCCTGTGGTGCCTCAAGCTCAACCACTATCTCTTGTATCCGATCGAGCACGGCACCACCGAGGCCTTCGAGCTCTTTCCTGACATTCTCGGGCCCAGCGGCTCCTCCAACTGGTGGTGCTGCGTCATGAGCGCGCAAGCCGCCATCGACGCCGACGCCGACGCCGACGACCGTGTGGAAGCGATGCCAAGCGTCGCTACTGAACCCACTTCACCACCGAGTCCAGTGGCGGCAGAGAGCGATGAAGATTCGGTGCCACCGATACGATCATGGCCGGCGCTCGATCCGACGAGCTCGAGCTCGGAAGGCGAGCGCAACTCTCGCTTCTACGCGCTGCTGCAGCCCGAGGTCTTCAACGCGGTCAGCGCCGACGAGGCACAGCGCAACAACCGTGCCGCGCACCGTCTCATCACCGAGATCCTCACGGGCAGCGCACTCGATTCAGTCGACGTGCTGCTATGCTGTCATCGATATCTCGGCACCACCGAGAGCGTGATGCAGAGCATCATGCAGATCTACACGCAGCTCAAGCACGACGTCGACGGCGCCAACGCTCTCGCTGCGCTGCAAGAGGACGAGGCCGAGGCGGCTTCGGCATCATTGCCGTCGCCCAAGAAGACCTCTGCCAAGTCGTTCCTCAAGTCATTGATTCGAACCTCGAGTGCCTCGCTTGCTGGATCCTTGTCGTCGTCGTCATCGTCATCCTCGTCGTCAACTCAATTGGGCGGCAGTTGTTCCATCTCGAGCAGTAACTCACTCGATCCATTGCGAGAGTGGCAAGCGACCTTGGCAGGCAAGTTGTACGTGCTACTGCGCAGATGGATCGAGCGTTATCCATTGTTCCTGGTGTCGAACGTCTACGCCGTCAAGTTCCTCATTGCGTGGGTCGAGTGTGAGCTATCGACCTTGGCACGAACGCCCGAGGAGCACGCGCGATTCTCGAACCAATACGCGCATCTCTTGGCGCTCCTCGACGAGAAACGAAAGATCATTCGCCAGTGGATCGAGTACGACCAACGGAATGTGCCGGTCGTGTCGTCGCTCCCGGTGGGCCAAGACAGCGCCGAGAACATTGCACGTCTGTGCGACACCGTGTCGGGCGTCATCGCGCCCATGAAGCACGCGGTCGATTGTATACTGGCGGCGCCGCCCGAGCTCATTGCGCGATACCTCTCGAAGCGCAGCGCCGAGCTGTTCCGTCGCATCCAGCCCGAGGAGTTGCTGTGGAAGGTCTCGCGCACCAACTCGGTGTGTCCCAACACGATGGCCATCGCTCGCCGTGGCCTGTCGCTCTTCGGCTTCATATCGTCGCTCGTCGTCTCGCTGCCGACCAAGCAGCTTCGTGCCGAGATGATCATTCATTGGGTGCAAGTCATGCTCGTACGTGCGTCTCGGCGCCTGTCAGTACTCGTCTGATTGCGAGACTCACTCGGCGTTGGGCGATCGGCTTGTGCAGGAATCGCAAAAGCTGCTCGACTTCTCGACGATGCTCGATATCTACGCGGCGCTCGTCGGCTCGGTCGTACATCGACTCAAGTGGTCGTGGCAGCTCGTTCCCGAACCACTGCACCAAGCGATGGCCGACATTGAGAGCCTGCTCTCGCTCAGCTCCTACTGCAAGGACTTTCGACTGCTGCACGAGCGCTCGATTGCGCGGCCCTGTGTTCCAAGCTTGTATGGATACCGAACGCAGCGCGAGCGTGTGGTCGAACCACACGTTCTTGCTCTCTTGCTAACGCCATATCTTGATCGCGCGCGTGTTACCAGGAGCGCCTTCATCGGTCACATTCACTTCTTGCGCGATTCATCAACCAACAAGCTCAAGGTCATGCACTCTGTCTACAGTACAATCTCGGTACGCTGTTGCTCGGTTCCCACACAGTGCCATCTCGACGTCGTATCTCACGCGACACTCGGTTTCAGATGGTCCTGCGATTCAAGACCAACCTGGCGCCATTTCTTGAGCAAGAGCTCGAGGATGCCGAGCTCGAGAACCTGCTCCTCACGTTACCGCAGTTCAACAAGGATCTCGCGTTCACGATCTCGCGGCAACGTGAACCTCGAGGCTGTCTCATTCACGAGGTCGCTTGAGACTCTCTCAAGATTGATACGCATCTCTGTCTCCCGTTCAGTGTGAATAGCACGCGATTTGTTTGAACATATCCCCCAGTATTCAAAGCGTCAACAGCAATATGCTGCTGAGTCATGAATCCCGAGGCAGTTCTAAAAGTAATGTGCTCGAGCGGCGGTCCGTGAGCCAAGCGGCGGCTGCATCTCTCTGCGTGAGTGCGACCGGGAGAGTGCCCCACAGCCTCAGGAGGCCTTGAGCTCTGGACTGTCAAACAGTGCGCAAGAGTTTTGGTGGGTTCTGATTGAAGGAGTCGTAAGGCATTGGGGATGAGGGATCCAAAGGGGGCTCCAAGGGAGGTTCGGAGGGTCCGGGCCTTCTTCGGGGTCGAGTTCGGAGCAACAACCGACGCAGCGGCGGCAGCAGCATCATCATCGATCATTCGTTCATTCGCTCGCTGCCTCGCGCACCTCTCCCTCCCATCCTCTCCTATCGCTCGTCTCTCTGGTCCGCTCGATCGCTCGCGAGACTCATCGCTCTATCTATTGATCCGTCTATCTATCCGTCTATCCTCCGAGGAGGAGGTCGATCTTGTCTGTCGCTCTCTCGCGTGTGCCCGGCGCTCGCAGCCTACGCACCGCACGTGCATCTCTCGTCTCATCATCCACGCCATCAACCTACGAGCGCACTCGAGCGCACACCGAGATGGATACCGATCCTGCGCAGGTATCGGTATCCATACCATCGACTCACGTACTCGTAGCACGCGATGATCTCTCCGAGTTGCAACGGGTCGTCGATGTGGTGGTGCGCGAGGTGGCGCAGCTGTCGCCCGAGCAGGTGCCGACCACGCTGCTGCTCGCCATGTCGACGCTCGCCCGCACCACCAGCGCGCTCACCTCGACCTCGACCTCCGTGCCCTTGACCACGCAAGGCCGCACGTCGATCACAACAACAACAACACCACCACCACACCAACAGCAGTCGCAACAGGCACAGCAACAGGCACAGCAGCCGCCATCATCACCGGCACTTTCGCGAGCGATTCAGATACCGTCGTCTTGCGCGGCGACGACGACGACGACGACGCCCGACGAACCGGGATCGCTGGTGGTCGTGGCCCCGATCGACAACGAGCCATCGTCGCTCGTGAGCGACGCTCGAGTCGCCATTCCCGCGGTCGGTGTCGCGGTCGCAGACGCAGTCTCGGCCATCATGATGCATCCAACGCCGACGACCGCGAGCTCGGCAATCGCGCTCCACCACCACGACGCCGCCGCCGCGAGCTCCCGCTCTCCCGAGCCTGAAGTAGCGTCACCGCGAACCGCGGCTGCTGCGTCGTCGCAATGGGTACCTCGTGCCAGCAGTTCGATCGCCAACACGCAGATCAATCTCAAGCGACGAAGTACCTACGAGGGCTTCCGACTCGCGACTCCCCCCGTCGCTGCCGCGGCTTCTTCGACCTCGACCTCGACCACGACCACGACGCCGCCTCCGGAGGGCTCATCGCCATCCACAACCACGCCGTCGTCGTTGGCGTCCTCCACGAGCTCCGAGACCGATCTCTCGTCCGGTTCATCGAGCTCGAGCTCGACCTCGGCCGCGAGCTCGCAGCCGACGCGGCCGCTCTCGGACACGGTGCTCGATTCGTCGTCGGTCTCGAACGACATGGCGATCGATAAGAGCTCCAAGCTGCGCTCGCTCTCGTGCATGGAGTCTCTCACCGTACGTCCACCTCGCTCGGGCCCGATCGCGAACTTGTTGTATTGATTGTCTGCGTTGATTACTTGCTTGCTTGCTTGATTGATTGATTGATTGATGATAGAGCGACACCAAAGTAGCGCTGCCGGGCTACATCGCGCAGAGCCCACAACGATCCATCAGCTCGGACGCCGACTCGGGTTCGGCGCAGCTATCGCACTCGCCGACGTCGGCGACAGCCATGGCGAGCGCGGTCGCGAGCCAAGGCTCTCCGTTGCGCTCTCGTTGGTCGCCCGACTCGCCCAGCCCGATCGGCAGCGCCAGCTGCGACGCGGTCTCGACCTCTCCGTCGCACGGCGGCGTGTGGGCCAAGGCGCGAGGCCGCGTGCCACCGCGAGGTCCCTTCCTCGCCAATCGATCGCCCTCGATCTCACTGGAATCTCGAGAAGGTACGTAGCCACATTGGCTCGAGAGCCGCGTCTCTGCTGCTCTGCTTCTCTGCTTCTTTGTCGTTGTTATCGGCAGATGCTAACGACTCGAGCTGCGACTCGCGTGTGCGTGTATGTGTGTAAATGATGCAATAGCCGCTACACTGACGGCCGAGCTCACCGAGTCGGATTCCGAGAGCAATCCGCTCTCGACATCGCAATCGTCCGAGGAGAGCATCGACAGCAACGAGATCGATTCGGCCTCGTCGTCGTCCAAGAGCGGCTACGTGTGGAAGCGCAAGAAGAAGCTCGCCGGCATCTCGAACTGGAAGCTGCGCTGGCTCGAGGTCAGCGATCGTATGCTGTCCTACTACGCCACGCCGTCGGACATGAAGCCCATCGGCACGATCGACGTCTCCTCCGCTGGTTTCGGAGTGCGACGCATGAACACCAACGAGAACTCGACCGAGTACCGCTACTGCTTTGAGTTGACCACGTCGACCAGCAAGGTACCCATTTGCATGCACACTCTCACGAACACACTCACACACGCGCGCGGCAGCGGCTGCTGCCATTGCTAGTTTCAGCCGCTCGTCGCTCATCACGCACTCTACTCACGCATCAATGCAATCGGATGCCGCACACATCATTCACATTCACTCAACTGTGATTGCGACTTTGTTGACGGCGCGCAGTATGTGATGGCCACCGACTCGCAAGAGGATCTCGAGGAATGGATCAAGATCCTCGGCCAAGCTCCTCCGGGCTCTGGCTCAAGCACCGCCTCTCGTAAGCGCAAGCCTTGGGGCTTCCGACGACAAGGCTCTGCAAGTGCGTCGCTCCTGCTCCCTCTCACACTCGAGTTCCATCTCTTCTTACTGACAATACCTCGTTGGATGGTTCTCTTCAGTTCGAACGAGCGTACCCGGATCGGCGGTCATGATGAGTTCACCCGTAGCGACCGATCCCAAGGACGCGGCAGCCGCTGCCGAGAAGGAGAAGGAGGCGCTCGAGCGACATCGTCGCGCCGTATTGCGCGAGATCGTCGTCACCGAGCGCAGTTACTGTCAGGACTTGAGCATTCTCATCGACGTACGAGCGAGCATCGTGAGAGGGAGGGAGTTAACGTACACCACGCGCTCATCTCTTGCGCGCTCCTCTCCATAGTTCTACATGGCGCCCTTGGAGACGATGGATCTCCTTGGAGAACGGGATCGCGAGGACATCTTTGGCCCGATCGAGAAGCTGCTCTCGGTCCACCAGCCGTTCGCCATCAAGCTCGAGCGCGATGCCATCAAGAACGAAAACGTCGGCAGAATCGCACTCGATCTTCTGGTACGCATCGTCATAAGAACCATACTCGCAAGTTCCTCGATCTCACACGTGCGCCTGAATGTGTGTGTTCAGATCCCGAAACTCGATCAGTACATTGATTGCTGCGGCTCATCCAAGGTCAAAGATGCTCTGAGTCGCCTCCACTCGTTGCATCCGACGCTCAACGAGACGCTCGAGGAACTGCGTCGCGTGCCCGAGTGTCGCCAGCTGGACCTACATGCCTTCTTGATCAAACCCATGCAGCGTCTCTGCAAGTACCCGTTGCTGCTACGCGAGTTGATCTCGTGCACGGCTGAGAGCCATCCCGATCACGCAAATCTCGTTGCTGCGGCGCGCGACATTGGTGTCGCCATCGAACGTGTGAACGAGCACAAGCGAAAGCTCGACTACGAGGAGGAGCTCAAGGAGCTCTATTCGCGCGTCACCGAACTCGTACGTTCGCTCACCACGTGCTAGCGTGTTACCAATGATGTTGCCGATGATGATGATGATGATTGCGACGAACTCACTGGCTGTTGCTTGTGGCGCAATGTAGGCCGAGTTCGAGTTCATCTCTCCCGGTCGCCGCATCTTGCGCATGCAAGAGTTCAAGCGCGTGTCGATCTCCAACACGTCGCAACGCTTCACGATCGTGGTGTTTACCGATGCGCTGGTGCTGCTCCGCGCAGCCAAGACCAAGGACAACAAGGCCAACAAGGACGCCAAGAACAAGGAGAAGCCCATGTTCGCGTTCCACAGCGCCGTGCCCTTCTCGTCGCAAGTGAGCATCGACAGCGGCTCCGACAATTCTTGTACGTGCCACGTTGTATAGCATTCGATGCATCGTGTGTATATACACTGCTGTTCGCTGATCGACCGGCGCGATTGTGCTCGCGTTCGTGTGTCCATCAGCAACCTTCTCGGTGAACGTCATCTTCTCTCCGCCGATCAAGATCACGATCGATGCTACGTCAGTGCAAGCCAAGAAGGCATGGGCCTCGTTTCTGACGGCGTGTTTGGCGCAACACGTGGCCCTGACTGAGACGCCTGCCGCCCAACAAGCACCAACACAACGAACGCCCACGCCTCCCATCACCGCCATCTAGGAAGGTCGGCTGCCTCGAATCTGGTCAGCCATATGCGAGATATCTATAACTCTTATATCTATCCTCCCTATCCTCCCTTCCGCTGTGTGGCACACATATGTAGGTCCGTATCTTGCTTTCGCGTGTAGTACTGTAATGTTTGTGTTGTGATGTGCGATGTGCGTGTGCGTGTGTTTGTTTATGGCAACGCAGCGGAAGGTGCAGCGTGTACTTGTGTTTTTGTTTTGAGGCGCTCGAGAGAGAGCGAGAGCGCGCGAGTGAGTGACGCGACTCGCATACTATCTATTACAACCGTACCATTCTATTCTATGCTATTCTATTCGCATACCGAAACTGCGACGTGCTATCGATGACAGCCACCGAGTTGCAAGTCGTTGTCGCTTCGCTCGCACTGCTACTAGAACCACCACTACAGGCGCGCAGACAGCACGCCACCGTCGACCGGAATGATGGCGCCAGTGACCCAGTTGCCAGCGGGCGACGCCAGGAACAACGCCACGCCGGCCATGTCGGCAGTGCCGCCGATGCGACCGCGAGGAATCGTGCTTTCGAACTGAAGAGAGGACGATTGAGGGGGCGTGTGAGTCACACACCCTCATCTGCTGCCATACATATGATGCCGCTTGTTGTGGGAGCTACGACGTACAGTCTCGAGCGAGGCGTAGGTCAGCAGCTGCGAGCTCATCTTGCTCTTGACGAAGCCGGGAGCGATGGCGTTGACGTTGATGTACTTGTCGGCCAAGTGACCGGCAAGGTGTCGGGTCAAGTGATGCACGGCCGCCTTGCTGGCATCGTACGCGTAGGTCGGCACCAGTTGAGGCTTGATACCTGTGTGGCACATGGTGGCGCGTTCGACGAGCTGAGTGTCGAGGGAACTCGTGGCATCCCATCATTGCTCGATCGATAGCAACATACCAGCGATCGAGCCGACGTTGATGACGCGAGCAGGCTCGGCCTTGGTGGCTGCGGCCTCAAGCAACGGCAGCAGCTCCTTGGTCAAGAAGAAGAGGCCCTTCACGTTGAGGTCCATGACCTTGTCCCAGCCCTTCTCTGCGAAGCAGCCAGCAGTGTGAGCGCCGCTGCGCCAGCACGACCACCACCCGCCATTGAAGCCTCGACTCGAATCGAACCTTGATACTCCTCGAGCGGTTCGCCCCACGAGCAACCCGAGTTGTTGACGAGTATATCGAGCGATGCGGGCTTGTCGGCGCCTCGCAGCTCGATCAACGCCGCACGCAGCTTGCCGGCAAGCTCGATGCAGCCAGCGACCTTGGAGAGATCGGCAGGCAGCGCCACGCACTTGCCTGGCCCGTGGTTGGCCGTGAGCTGCGCCGCCGCCGCCTCGCATTGTTTGGCGTCGCGCGACGAGATGAACACCGTGGCACCGTTCTCGGTGAATGCTTGCGCGATCATGAGGCTGCAGTGGTGGTGCGTGAGGTCAGCTTATACCGCGATGGTACGCACGCGACGACGTTGGGCCACGTACCCGATGCCACGACCGCCGCCAGTGACGAGCGCCGTCTGTTTGGCCATCCAACGTCAACACTGAATATACAATCGTTGAGCAATCGAAACGAACCTTGCCAGCGACGCTGAAGAGATCCGAGGTCTTGAGCGAGCTCATGTTCACGTGGTTGATTGGTCGGTCCAACTCGATGAGGCGGCAGCGGCAGCGGGGCGACGAACGAATGAACCGACCGCGATCGGCGCTGCTGTTCTTAACCTCCTCGACACTTCTCACATCCATCCATCCATCCATCCATCCATCCATCCATCCATCCATCCATCCATCCATCCATCCATCCATCCATCCATCCATCCATCCATCCATCCATCCATCCATCCATCCATCCATCCATCCATCCAT
>Ga0209935_1004155_pt1 | contig 13713 bp, 28 predicted proteins | sample ThiBio_1000_plan_2_FD_183958 | JGI IMG/M metagenome (GOLD analysis project Ga0209935, IMG submission 183958) | Wastewater bioreactor microbial communities from Cape Town, South Africa - Thiocy_cont_1000_plan (SPAdes) | ecosystem: Engineered > Bioreactor > Thiocyanate-remediating >... | reverse complement strand
TATCGTGATCTATCGTGATCTATCGTGATCTATCGTGATCTATCGTGATCTATCGTGATCTATCGTGATCTATCGTGATCTATCGTGATCTATCGTGATCTATCGTGATCTATCGTGATCTATCGTCCCATGGAGTAGTAGATCTAGCTGCCTGTCTACCGCAGTGTTGAACCCACATATTGACCGATAGTTTCGTGGTTGTATTGGTTCTAGTGCGTGGTTCGATTACCAGTTGAAGGACACGACAGCGACACGTAAACCATCATGGCATCGACTTCGATCGCTTCGGCGTCGATGGCGTCGTATGGCACACTCGACAGTTCGTCGATTGCGCAAATGACTCCCGAGACCTTGGACCAATTCATGTCGAACAAGTTCTTTGAGGAGAAGGTACAGCCATACCATGATAACGATGACGACGACGACGTGATCTATCATCGACGAGAGAAGCTCGATGAATTGTATTGAGCCGATGACCAATCTTATCGGTGAGTGTAGCTTGCCATGTTGGAAGGATTCGGGGGCGTCGAGGGCTTGGCACTCAAGCTTGGTTCTCATGTACAACGTGGACTCGGAGAGGAGGAAGGTCGACGAGACAATTATGCTGCTCGTGCTGCTCGGTATGTCCACAAACTCAGCAACAACGACAACGACAGCAACAACAACGATAGGCAACGATGATTGAGATAGTTCTCGTCTTCCTCACTCACTCACTCACTAACTGATTGAATCATTATGTAGATATGGCACCAATGTCTTTCCTCAACGACGAATTCCAACGTTGTGGGAGTTATGGTGGGATGCATTTCAAGACGAGATGATCTTGATCTTGACGGCAGCGGCCATCATCTCGATCGTGGTGTCGATGATCTTCCCGCCCGAGGGAGATTCTCGAGCGACGGCATGGATCGAGGGTGCGGCCATCTTGTTGGCGGTCGTGATCGTGACGGCCGTGACGGCGGGCAACAACTACTCGCAAGAGCTGCAGTTCCAAGTGTTGAGTGCCAAGCAAGACGAGCGGCCGGTTCGTGTGATTCGTGGCGGCAAGAAGACCGAGGTGCTGATGACCGAGCTGCTGGTCGGCGACGTGATCTCGCTCGAGCAAGGCGACCAGGTGCCGACCGACGGCATCTACATCTCGGGCCACAGCTGCTCGTGCGACGAGTCGAACATGACCGGCGAGGCCGAGCCGCAGAGCAAGAGCAGCAAAAAGTGCTTCATGCTCTCGGGCTGCCGCGTCGTGCACGGCGCGTGCGTCATGCTCGCGACCGCCGTCGGCATGCGCTCCGAGTGGGGCAAGGTGCTGAGCGAGATGGACGTCGAGCGCGAGGACACGCCGTTGCAGGGCAAACTCTCCGGCCTGGCGCGCAACATTGGCTTCCTCGGCATCGGAGTCGCGCTGCTGGTCTTCTTCATTCTGCTCGCCTACTGGGGCATCGACGTCTACCAGGACCTCAGCGCCGGCGGCACGTGGCACTGGATTCGCATCTTCGACATTATGAAGTTCTTCATCATCTCGGTCACGATCGTGGTCGTCGCCGTGCCCGAGGGTCTGCCGCTCGCCGTCACGATCGCGCTCGCCTACTCGACCAAGCGCATGATGAGCGACAAGAACCTCGTGCGCCACTTGGCCGCATGCGAGACCATGGGCGGCGTGACGCAAATCTGCTCCGACAAGACCGGCACCCTGACGCAGAACCGAATGACCGTCACGCAGGGCTGGATCGCCGGCGAGAGCTTCAACGGCCTCCCGAGCCGTCTCGACCCGACGCTCAAGCTCCTCCTGACGCACGCCATTGCGCGCAACACCACCGGCTACCTCAAGAACGAGGCCGACAAGGTGGTCTTCACCGGCAACCCGACCGAGTGCGCGCTGCTCGCATGGATCAATCGTCTGCCCGACACCGACTACGAGCGCATCCGAGCCGACGGCCGACCCATCGCAAAGATGTTCCCCTTCTCGTCGGCTCGCAAGCGCATGAGCGTCGTCGTACCGCTCGAGGGATCGGGCTATCGACTCTTTTGCAAGGGCGCCTCCGAGATCCTCCTCGCTCGTTGCTCGGCGCAATTGACGCAAGATGGTTCTATCGCTCCCTTGAACCCTGATCAAAAGCAAGATCTCATTCATGTCATTGAAGGCATGGCTTCGAATGGTTTGCGTACTCTAGCTATTGCATATCGTGATTTCCCAGTACGTTCTTCTTTAACAGCTATCTCTCTCTTGAATCGCTTGCTTACTCAATTGTTGATATGATTGATTGATTGATTGTGCTTGATAGGTCTTTGATGTGTCGGAAGACCAAAACGAAGAGGAAGATGAACCACCGGAGGAGAACTTGATCTTGATTGCTTTGACTGGTATCGAAGATCCTGTTCGTCCTGAGGTTCCTGGAGCCGTTTTGCAATGCATGGTATGTGTCATACCACACCACTACGACATACACCACACACCTTATCAATACATATTGGCTTGATACACTTAGGGTGCTGGTGTTACTGTTCGCATGGTGACTGGTGATAACATCTTGACTGCCAAGCACATTGCTCGTCAATGCAAGATCTTGACCGACGATGGCATTGCGTTGGAGGGTCCTCAATTCGCCAATATGCCCGACGAGGAGGTGCTCAAGATCCTGCCCAAGATCCAGGTTCTTGCTCGATCGGCTCCTAGTGACAAGACTCGCTTGGTCAAGTTGCTTCGCCATATGCACGAACTCGTTGCTGTTACTGGAGATGGAACCAACGATGGCCCTGCTCTCAAGGTATGTCTCTATCTATCATACGTACTTGCATCATCTCTTAAACTCACCCTTCTCTCTCTCTCTCTCTCTCTCTCTCTCTCTTTGCAATCAAGGCCGCCCATATCGGATGTGCTATGGGTAGTGGAACGCAAGTCGCCATCGAAGCCTCGGATATCGTCATCTTGGACGACAACTTTTTCTCGATCGTCCGTGCGATCATGTGGGGTCGTTCGATCTTTGATAATATTCGCAAGTTTTTGCAGTTCCAGCTCACGGTCAATGTTGTACGTATCTATCTCTCTCTCTCTCTCTCTCTCTCTCTCTCTCTCTCACTCGCTCGCTCGCCAACCTGTTCCTGAGTGCATGTCACTCACGCACAAGCACGTTGCACCTTTGTTTTGTAGGGCGCTTTGGCGGTTGCTTTCATTTGCGCCGCGTTGCATCTCGGCACTCCATTGTATGCGATCCAACTTTTGTGGGTGAATCTGATCATGGACTCGATCGGAGCCTTGGCTCTCGCAACTGAACCACCGACCGAGGATGTGCTCTTGCGACCTCCGATCAACGCCGCGCACCCCAAGACCTGGCTCGTGAACCCCAACATGATGAAGAACATTGGTGGTCAAGCCATCTACCAGGTCAGCATCCTCATGGCTGGCGTCTTCTTGCTGCCTTACATTCCGAACCTCTCGGACTGCCGCAATCCTGATGGCACCAAGGTTCGTTTTCTATCTACGCTACTCTTTGAACCAACCTGCCAACTCACCAACGAATTTGCGTGTATCATCATATACACACACACAGTATTTGTGCAACATCAAGTTGGCTAGCGAGGAGCACTACACGATGATCTTCAATACCTTTGTGTATTGCCAGATCTTTAACGAGATCAACGCACGAAAGGTCGATGGCACGCTCAACGTCTTCTCGGGCATCCTCAACAACTACCTCTTCGTCGCCATCATCTTTATTGAAGCCGGAATGCAGGCGATGCTCGTCGAAGTACCCGGACTCAACAGCGTCTTCCACTGCACGCATCTCACGTGGCGCGAGTGGCTGCTGTGTCTCGGTGTCGGCGCCTTCTCGTTGATCATCGGTGTCGTGCTCAACCTCATGACGCCGTGGTTCCCCAAGGACCGCGTCTTGACGGCCGAAGACTACGAAGGCCTCGCTACGTCCGACAGTGAGGAGGAGCTCGATGAAGTTACCGAAAAGTTCAAGCAGTAGTAGATCGACGATGATCAAGAGCACACGCAACGGTGCTCTTCAAGTTTGTTTCGTGCTCCGATGTAAGATCGGTGGCCTCGATATATGCACCTCTCTACCTCTCTCTCTCTCTCTCTCTCTCTCTCTCTCTCTCTCTCTCTCTCTCTCCACCTCTCTCTCATATTCATTCGCCCTTTCATTTCTCGTTACTCGATTGCAGTAGTATACTCAGTTTTCCAATGTTCACCGCTGCCACCTTGATGATGTATTGCATTTACATATGTTGCTTCTACCCTACATTCCCAACTCTCTCGTCGCCCTCATTTATTCGATACTCCACCCGATTAGCTGTCGTCTAACCATCTATCGATGCAGTTTTGCTGTCTATCTACCAACTCCTTCTCCCCCTCCCAATCGCTTGTGCTTCTACGTTTTAATATGGCCCACTTGCTCGTGCGGGTGAGTGGATAAATGCCTTGCGCTCTCGTATTAAATGCTTGATCGCTTTCCGCTCGCTCACTCACTTACTCACGCATATGTGTGGCTTGCAAACGACCGCTATGATCGTTGGTGGCGCTCATTCTGCCGTCGTTGTGGAGCTCGACTGCGTGGCCTCGAATTGGTCGAGATACTCAAAGAACTCGTCGATCTCACACGCGGCAAGCACACGGCGTCCCAATTCATCGAGGAGAGCAACGATTCGCGGTTCGAATGAGGATCCAGACGACTTGGATTGGCTGACCAACTACATTGATAGATAGAGGACAGACGGATGCCGTGTCGCTTGGTCAACTCTTATGCCGAGATCTTGCGCAATCACTCGCGAACGAGCTAGCCAACACGTACTGCAGCACAGTTGCCCAAGGATATCGCGATTCCGACCAGCATCATCTTTCGGAACTCCTCTTGGAACTCCTCTCGGCTCCACTTGGCTCCACTCGCAATCGCATGATCGACGTACAATTGGAACAATTCGTCGCGGTGTCCCTTCTAGCAACACACCCACGCGCACGGCCTCTCTGTGAGCAACTTGATGTTCGCGAGCATTGAATCTCTCAAGAGAGTCGCGTACCATCAATTCCGGCGAGAGATTCGACAAGAAGAACGAGGTCAAGTCGTTGACAATGTCCGAGACGCTCATTACTTGGTAGTCGATCAGCACCACGTCGGGGAGCGATGCTGGCGAATCAGGCTGTCGCTCACACGCCATCAGCCACGTGCGATTCATCATCATCATCAAGTAATTTGGGACTCCGTACTTTGAGCAAGAACATGTTGTCCAACCGAAAGTCGCCATGAGACAGAGTCTTGTGAGGCTTGAACGATCGGTACAACGCTTCGACATGCGTGACCAGCTTCTTGACTCGTTGCGATACTTGCTCGGTGAACGACTCCTTGAAGTAGTCCTACGCAAGGTCGTCGTTTGGGTTAGCGTATTGTACACGAGAGAGAGAGAGAGAGAGAGTGTGCGTGGGCCGTACCTCGACCACCGGCAGAACTTGAATAAAGTTCTTGATGCGAGGTGCCGTCTCCACAATGTTCTTGAAGCTGCTCAGCTCGGGCTCATCGAGGCTAGGAGATTCCCACCATGTTCCGTGGAAGATGCCGAGTTGTCGCATCATGTCCTAAAGAACGATACGACCGTCAGACACCAATCGTTGAGACTCAGAATGTCGTCATGCTCTTGGAACGAACCTTGGCGTATCGGAGGTCACACGAAGCGACTTGATCACCGACCGTATAATCTAAATAATCGTTGTCAATCAATCGATCCAATCGAGATAATGCTCCAAGAGTGGTGATGGCATACAGGTGTTGAGGTTCTCGAGAAGCAGTACGAAATCGTCGGTCTCCTCATCATATTCGATCGCCATGGCCTTTGGCTGTATCGCAGTAGTGCAACCAAATCGCCTCACATTTGTATGAGATCAATAGTTTCCAAGCGGAGCGAGTGGGATAGAGAGAACTGAGGCTCGACGTACGTAGGAGATTCCTTGCATTTGAGGCAGCACGTGTCGATAGCACACGACCTCTCGCTTGTAGAGCATTGGCTCCTTGAGCACGGCACGGATTGGATTCGTGTGCGGGAGCGGGAACTTGATGAACACACGAGAGGGAAGCTCGTGCTCTCCTTCCTACGTGTGTGTGAGTATGCGAGCAACCTCATTGATCAGTCGAGAGCGTGGAGTTTGTCGATCGAGAGCGGGGGAGCCTGCTCAAGCCCAGGCAATGAACACGCACGTAATGGCCCTCGTATTGAATGTCGTTCACCATCGAGGCCAATCCAGCGTAGCCGTGGATCTCACCGACACCACCAAAGGTGAAGCTCGAGACCTTGACGCCTTGATCGCGTGCTGGTTGCGGAACGATGGCGTTCGTGAGCCACTCGGCCGTCACTTCCTCGGCCGAGATCGGAAAGGTCGAATTGCGCTTCGGTAGCTCGATGGGCGTTCCGATCTTGGCGCCATACAGCTGCTCCTGCACCGCCACTCTGCATCCAATCGAACGAATGAGCCTCATGGCCGTGACAGGCCTAATTGCACGATCGCGAGCATCATCGGTGCGCACCCGTCGCCCACTTGCCACAATTCCGTGATGCGGTGCGAGTCATCGAACAACGCGACACTCGTCGTTGAAGAGCTCACGATATCCGGGGCGCTGGAGCTGCTCGCCCACGCCTTGGAGGGATTCTTGAAGCGAACGGTACGATGGCTGGCAACGAAGCGACCACACGCGAATGCTCGTTCGACATCGTGCTCGTAGTCCTCAAGGTTGAATCTCGCAGTGAACCCTGCTCGAATGAACCCAAGATCCTGTTGCAAGCAATTGAAACGGTTATCTTGGGAGTTGGGTGGCAGGCGATCGTGGGAGAGTACACGAACCCTGGTAGCGGCCTTGGATGTGCGAACCACGACATTGGGCGAGAACAGCTCGATCGCCTGGCTGCAGTCCTTGTCGACCAGCATCTACTCCAAACCGATCGAATCGAATCGAATCCAATCGAACGAGCTCGTTCAGCAACTCGATCATCAAGTACGATCTCGATGATGTATCTGAGATTCTCTCTCACTCACTCTCTCACTCACATGCCTTGCACGAAAGTATCGTGGCATCGACATTGGCTCGTTGATGCTCGTCGCTAAGGACCTCATCACCCTCCGATCGCTCGATCACTCGATCGTCCAACGACACGATCTCGGTCTCGATCTTGCAGTGGGCATTCTTGAGCACTTGGCATTGCTCGAAGCCGTGCTCTCGATCGCAGTTTGCGTAGAGCTGCGAGATCTTGAGGTGTTGGTCGAGTACCACCATGGCACAGAACTGCATTCGAACCAGCAATGGAGGCTCCTTTGGTGCCGTTCCTCGCCATTGTCCTTCATGGGCACCGATCAAGTATCCTACGAGAATACCTTCATTCTGGTGACGGCGATATTCGACAATGAGCGAGTGAGAGTGAGTGAGAGTTATGGTATCATTCGTGTTCGATTGAATGCGTAGTAATGAACCTTGTCGTTGACTGCAACGATCTCGTGATCGAATCGAACAGACGGAATGGCTTGTCGCGTCTCGTTGACCCACTCGATCAGCTCATCGAGGGAGTTCTAATCAATCAATCAATCAATCAATCAATCAATCAATCAATCAATCAATCAATCAATCAATCAATCAATCAATGACGCGTGCCATGCCATACCGACGACGTCGAGTGCACGGCGATCAACGGGCTCTCAGCAAACAGCGCCCGCAAGTTCTCGACAGGCTCCTCAGCCAACGCCCTACCAAACTCTCGCACAGCTTGCTTCGCCATCGAAATCGAGGAAGGGGCACCAGGGATGCGCGAGCGAGCGAGCAACGACACAACAACCGCTGCCAGCGTGCCACGCGTCACGGGTGCCGGTTCGTTCCCGCGGGATTCTCAGTTCCAGATATCTTCCTCAAACACGAAATATCTATCGACGACTCCAAGCGTGTATCCGAACAACAGCAGCAACATCGAAATATCTATCGATCGCCGGCGGTTGGGCTTTTGTTGGAGAGTGAGAATCGTGCCATATTTACACAAGATACAGGCGCTCACAGAGTCTCAGACACCGACTGGCACATTGTTCGATTGACATGTTGAGAGCCATCACATGATCGTGCAACCTCGCTGTCGCGATACGGCACTGGTTGACGATTGATTGGCTCGTGTGGTGGTGCGTGGCATCTGGAGCGATTGGTGGAGCACACTGCAGATCTCGAACATCAACTCGTTCGGCAGCCAAACCATGTGACTCTCGGCCATATCTCGAATCATGAACAGCGCCATTACGCTCTCGTGGAACGCACGATTCGAACGGGATACCAAGTAATGTGTGGCAGGAGACCACAGCAATCCTTGACACGCATGTGAGAGTGAGTGCCTCGATAGATCATGAGATACCGAGCCTGCGTATGTACCTCGCTCTCGAATGATTGAAGCAGCCTCTGTCGTGGCCCATTGCTCAGCAGTGATATGCCTGGTCTAACGAGAAGAACCAGAGTCAGCGTCGATCGATCGACATCGCATCAGACGACTCACGTACATTCTCGATCGATTTGTCGGCTCCATAGTCGATCAAGATTTCGATACATCGAAGAAACCCATCGCGAGCGGCATAATGGAGCGCCGTGCTGTGGGTGTTATCAACGGCATTGACATTGGCATGTCGATCAAGCAGCAGCTCGATACATTGCAGCTGGCCTTCAGCCGAGGCCAGAAGGAGCGCCGTGTTGCCGTATTGATCCGCGGCATCAGCATTGGCTCGTCGATCAAGCAGCAGCTCGATGCACTGACGCTGCCCGCGAACCGAGGCGAGATGTAGTGGCGAGTAGTCGTTAGTGGCGACAGCATTGACATTGGCATGTCGATCGAGCAGAAGCTCGACGCATTGATGATGGCCTTCTGATGATGCAAGATGCAGCGGTGTGTAACCGTAGCAGTTACGAGCATTGACATTGGCATTTCGATCGAGCAGGAGCTCGACGCATTGATGATGGCCCTGCGATGATGCAAGATGGAGCGATGTGTACATGTTGGCGTTGCAAGCCTCGACATTGGCTCGTCGATCAAGAAGTGATCGAACCTCTGGCAACCTGCCAGCGCAAGAGGCTTCACAAAGATCGCCATCGAGTTCAATCTGTCGTGAATCCATCAAGATCGATCACTCTTGTGTAGTGTGTAGCGTGAGGGAAGGAGCGAACAAGCGAAGAACAGCAACTCACATTCATGAACAGTGATCGTGCCGCAGGCATTCGAGGCTGCCTCGAATGCCGAGTCGAGTCGATCTATCCATCTATTGAAAGCATGGCAAACAACTCAAGTAGTAGTCGTCGAACAAGCACTCGACGTCGCTCGGAGCGGTGGCGATCGATGGCAGGTCGAACTCGATCGGCTGCGCAGGCGCAAAGCACTCGAGCAGCTCAGCGAGCGACTCACACGCCGTCGCGCCATCGCTCAAGGTCTCGGGTGCCGGAATGCAAGCGAGCGACACCGACGCCTGACTCACATCCGAGTCGCAGACATCGGATCGATCGGCGGGCTCGGCCGTGGTGGGTTCGTTCATCCGGACGAGGTAGCGTTCCTTCCAGCTCCGGACCCAGTCCTTGCCGCCGCATCGGCGCACTCGTACTCGGGCAGCCGAGTCGTCCGGTTCGCCAGGCAATCGAGTTCCGGCCACGTCTCTCGCAACGCTCGAGATGAACTCGTTGGTGATCGGCCGCCCCGACGAGGCTGCTTGCATCACGCGCTCGTACACGGTGGCTTCGAGATGTCCATCGAGTGTGCGAGGACGTCCGCTGTAGGCGATCACTCGCTGATTTGTCTCGAGTACCTTGAGGTAGCGAGCGAGCGTTCGACGCGGTATCGGACAGTCCGGATTCGCGCGAAGGAACTGCGTCACGCCCTTGGCTTGGCCTGAGCTGAGCTGCGCGAAGCATTGCGAGGTCCAGTGGTCGACTTGTTGCTGGTACAGCACCTTGGCGACAGCACGCGGGATGCCCCGATCCAGCAGCTGGTGGAGCTGGTACGTGTGGGTCGCTTGGTCGGACTGCGCTGGCTCGTGATTGTGCGTATTGTCGCTCTGAGGCTCAATATTCTCAATGCCTGAGTCCGAGCTCGACATCTTGACCGGCCTGCGACGCTTGCCTCGTCGGACGCTCTTGGCATTGGGTGCCGGCGAGATGCTGTTGGTGTGCGAGCCGTGCTCCACCAAGCGCGACTCGAGATGAGACTCACCGTCCAAACCGACGGCGGTAGTATCGCTTACATTGCCTTGGCTCGTGCGTTCCGGCTCGCTGCTCGGATGAGTACGTTCCGGCGCCGGGGTGGCGCTCGAGCCCCGGATGCGAGTGGCTCGCTCACGCTCCGAGGTGCTCTCTTGAGCGAGATGGTTCGCGACACTGCCCCGGATGTTGTAGGGTGTACTACTTCTTGATGTGGTTGCAGATACTCCCATACGCTCGGGAGTGGATCGCGATGAGGGCGTCGTTGAGTTCAACGAGTTACTTCTTCCGGTTCTCGACGACCGAGTGGTAGTCGATGCTGTCGTTGAAGATGATGAACGACGAGGCCTCTTGGCTCTTGGAGTCGATGTACTATCATCAATCGAGTCGAACTTGCGCTTCGAAGAGAGTCTCTGCGCAAGCGTGGAAGGTCGCAACGCTCTCACACAACTGTCAACTTCCACATCGGATACAACAATGGTCGTGGCTTGGGAAGGTGCTGAAGCCCGAGGTATTCGACTCTTGCAGATGATGGACATGATGCCGCGGCATGGAGGATGGCATAGGAATGAGATGAGTACGCTCCATCGTCTCAGGCCTTCGTGAGCCTTCGTGAGCGCCAACGGGTTCCGGAAAAGGAGGGACCCCGATGAATTAGGGCATATTGGTACATCTGCCCGGAATCCCGGTCCCCTTCCTCGGTCACCCCCATCAATGCGTAGAACTCATCACAGTAGCACCAATGATCATAATTTCGAGGCTGCTTCCATCAGCGAGCACCGAGTAGTTCGACACGCAACAGCGGTCCACCAATCGGCCATACCCCGGGAGATTGCCGGTAACGCACGAGCGGTGGGTGGCCTTGACGAGGCTCTTGACGAGGCACCAGAACATGAAGGTTGGGAGGAGAGCCATTGACAACGGTGAAACCGTACGCACATTCATGCCGGCAATCCAATGCGACCAGAGATGACCCGTACGAATAACGAATAACGAATGAATGGCAATTGTACTAAAAGAGACAGTACTCCAGTGCTGAGAACAGTGAGTGACCATACTTACGAGACACAAGATTCCGCTCGAAAGAGCCACTCACAAGAACGAGAAGATCTCGAACAAGAGCTCGTTCGGAATCATCGACATCGCCGACCAATCATCGACCAGCGATCGAATCATCGTCATCGTCGAGACGGCTTGCTTCATCCATGATGGTGCATATCGATGGAGATCTGGACGCCATACGAACGTGCCTGGCAGCCATTGATTGGCTCCAATCACATGCACTCGATTGCCTGCCGAGAAGGCGATGAGGCCTCGATGCTCGTCGAACGCAACATCGTAGAGATACTTGCGACCACAAGGGAAGGACGAGATGTGACGGCCTTCGTGAGTGAATGATTTCAGTCGATGGTTGCCAGTGTCGGCGACGATGATTCGGCCTTGGTTGTCGACGCACACTCCTTCAGGATTGTAGAACTGGCATGGTTGATCGCCTCGAGAGCCGAACTCGAACAAGAACGAGCCATCGATCAACGACAATACTTGCACTCGATGATTGTTGGTGTCAGAGACGATGATTCGATGTCGATCATGATCGATCGCAACATTCGTTGGATGATAGAGCTCTCCTGGCCGAGAACCTCGCTTGCCACCAACCGAGAACAAGAACGAGAGATCGATCGACGACAAGAACACCAATCGGTTGTTGTAGGAATCGGCGATGATGATGCGACGATGATGATTGTCGATCGCAATGCCTCGAGGATAGCTGAACTCGAGATCGCGAGATCCAAACTGACCGACGCACGACAAGAACGATTGCTCGTTCAATAGCCATGATTGTACTCGGTTGTTGCCACCATCAGTGATGAGGATGCGATCATGATCGTGATCGATCGCAATGCCAAAAGGATACTGGAACTGGCCTGGTTGGTTGCCATGCTCGCCGAGCTTGGACACGAACGAGCCGCCATCATCATCACCGCACGAGAATACTTGCACTCGATGATTGCTAGAATCAGTGACGAGCAAGAGGCCTCGGCGGTCGAACGCCAAGCCTAGTGGGAACGCAAACTGGCCATCAGTATTGCCTTCATGCGTGCCGATCGAGAGCTTGATTCGAGCATCACGATAAAGAGCATCGTCTCCCATCTCTGCTCCAATCTCCAGTGTCTCTCTCGCTCCCTCTCACAGCGACAACCAAAAGAGATTCTCCAACCTCCAAGCGCCAGTCCAAGAGATCGAGATGCAACCGCACACGAGACACGAGATACGAGAGACCGAAGCAACGAAGCAACGAAGCAACGAGCCAGTCGACGAAGAAACAAAGAACAGCACCTCTCTCTCTCTCTCTCTCTCTCTCTCTCTCTCTCTCTCAAGAGCGTCTTCTTGTTCTTGATGATGATGCTCGATGCTTGCGTGTCCCTCCAATCGATACGCGATGATGATAGCATTGAGAGAGAGAGAGAGAGACATGATATCGATCATGAGTGAGTTTGTATTGGATGGGATAGAAACATGATTGATGAGATTGTATCATCGACCAACGAGACGCGTTGTGACCCACAGCACAATGCACAGACGATAGAGAGAGAGAAAGGTGGATGATGATACTCGCGAGAGACGCATGCGACAAGAGACAGAGAGAGAGAGAGAGAGAGAGAGAGCTTGAGGTGATGTTGATCGTTCGAGATCATCATCGTCGTGTCGAAGGATTCATCAGCATCAGCATCAAGATGACGATGATCAAAGGAACGAGAAGATCTCGAACAAGAGCTCGTTCGGAATCATCGACATCGCCGACCAATCATCGACCAGCGATCGAATCATCGTCATCGTCAAGATGGCTTGCTTCATCCATGATGGTGCATATCGATGGAGATGCGGCCTCCACGCGAACGTGCCTGGCAGCCATTGATTGGCTCCAATCACATGCACTCGATTGCCTGCCGTGAAGGCGATGAGGCCTCGATGCTCGTCGAAGGCAACCGCCCGTGGGTTCTCGATGCCGCAATCGAACGACGAGATGAGATGGCCTTCGTGAGTGAATGATTGCAATCGATGGTTGTAGTGGTCGGCGACGATGATTCGGCCTTGGTTGTCGACGCACACTCCAAGAGGATTGTTGAACTCGCATGGCTCAGGGCTATCCTTGCCGAACTCGAACAAGAACGAGCCATCGATCAACGACAATACTTGCACTCGATGGTTGTCGATATCAGTGACGATGATTCGATGTCGATCATCATCGATCGCAACGCCTGATGGACCGCAGAACTCGCCAGGTTGAAATCCTTGCTTGCCGATGGAGAACAAGAGCGAGAGATCGATCGACGACAAGAACACCAATCGATCGTTCTCGGTATCGGCGATGATGGGGGTTGCCTCGATCACTACTGACGTGTCACTCTTACGTATCCAGCAAACAAGCCAATGAACGAATGTTTATTGAGCCACATGACGAACACTCTTAAAGAGCGATTACGCTCGCACTTGTTCGAGCTTGCGCATCACCACAACAACC
>Ga0209935_1004154_pt1 | contig 13720 bp, 14 predicted proteins | sample ThiBio_1000_plan_2_FD_183958 | JGI IMG/M metagenome (GOLD analysis project Ga0209935, IMG submission 183958) | Wastewater bioreactor microbial communities from Cape Town, South Africa - Thiocy_cont_1000_plan (SPAdes) | ecosystem: Engineered > Bioreactor > Thiocyanate-remediating >... | reverse complement strand
AGGAGGAGTGGATGCTGACTTTGGGGTGCCCACTGTGACGGATGCAGTAGGAGTCCGTTTTGGAGGAGATTTAACAATAGCAGCAGGCTGTGGTTTGGGTGGAGTTTTCACAAGTGCAGCTGTGCCTGGTGCCAAATCAAGAAACTCCTTCATCACTCGAATAATCTCAATGAATGAAGGTCTGGATTTGGTATAAGAATCGTCCTTGTTAACCTGAAAAAATTGGATCATAAAAAAGGAGTCAACTTAAAGAAGCGCTTAAAGAAAACTTACCAATTCGAGGAGGAATGTCCATAATCCTGAAGGAACTTCTTTAGGTTTTTCCAAGGTGGTGAAGATTCCTGAAATCCACCGCGAGACATAGCGTGTGCTATGAATCAGCACCTCTAACGCAGCAACACCTATTAAAAAGGAGAATATCATATCAACCAATCAGAAACTGAGAAGTTACGGGAAAGGAAGGGAGGGGAAATACCAAAGAGATAGGCATCAATCTCTGCTGGAGGCACACGGCCTTTATGATGGCGGAGTTTGTCGAAGGGGAGATAATTGCACCAGCATGTAACCTTGGTTACCTTGATCACATTTTGTCGAGTCATCTGCACCGTGGCGGGTCTGAATGCTCCGTGTACAAGATCATTCTCATGAAGATACTGCAGCACCTCCGCAACATCTTTCAAAATCTTTAACTGCGTTGAGGTTAGCTATGGTGAATTCAGGGGGGGGGGTATAAGCAGGGTTAAATCACCTTCAATTTCAAAGGGAATCGATCGGGAGGAACCCATCGAAGGAGTTTCTTCAGGTTGAGAGGAAGGCCCTCTTTGCTATCAAGGAATTCGAAAACATAACAGACCATCCGTTTCTTGGGATCTTTGGCATATCCAAAGAAATGAACGATGTTGCGATGATGCAATTTGGAGAGAGCATTCGTAAACTCCAGTGAGTCTGCATCAAAGCTACCATTTTCCCACCACCACAATGATGCCTCGACTTTCTTGATAAGAACCTTGATATTCCGATATCTTCCCAGCCACGTACTTCGGTTTTCACATGCGTAGTGTGGTTTCCCGCTGAGTTTGATCTGTTTGATGAATCGCAAATCTTTCAAAGGAATCTCGTCTTGAGATACCTTTTGGCATTGAGGTGAGTGCATTGTTTCTCAGGCATGTGCATACAGCGGGAAAGAAGAAGAAATACTCACAACGAGGTTGCGACATTGAATACGCCAGTTCAAATCAGCATTCCAGTCAATGAATTGCTCCTTCTGTTTCTTCACTGCCACCTCCTTGCAGAATACCTTCCACAGACTTCCTTCTCCTGCAAGATGAAACCTTTCGAAAACAACCCCCATACAAGAGCAAACAACCAAATTTAGCAAAGGGCTTTTGAGGGGGGAATGCACTCACCATCGTCTGTCCACCAACAAGCAGTTTCCAATGTCCTTTGCGGAGAGGAGTTCAAAAACAGTGAACCAAATCTCGCTTGGGAGTTCGGGAGGCTCTTCCATCCATTACCTTCGCGTCGTATGCAGCGAAACTTCCCGCGTGTGAGGCTCATTCTCAGAAAGCGCTTCCAATTTTACTTTTACAGGAATAGTACTTTGCGCAACTCAAACAAGCAAGAAGTGTCGGTTGGGGTGTTACGATGTGTAGATGGGTTGTCTATTACGGGAAGAAAGTCTTACTTGCGGATGTCGTAACACGACCTGAAAATTCAGTAATTTATGGTTAATTCAAGCGTTAATTACTAACAATTGTGCACCAGATTATTCATCAGAGCCAACACGATCCCTATCTCCCAGGCATCACAGGAGACAAGCAAGAACTTGAGACCCGTAATCATCGCATTAACGGCGATGGATTTGGTGTAGCTTGGTAGATATCCAACTAATTATTTCTGAAGTATTTTTACACAATTTGAAATTTTTAAGGTTTGGATACCGAGAACCGGCACCTGAGGAGGCGGACAAAGAGGAGGTGGGGCAGGATATTGAAATACTAGCGCCTTGCGTATTTACTTCGACACGCCCCTCATGGAACGATAGGAACGTAGCGCGATTGGCTTTGCACGTTCGGTAATCTAAAGTAAATTTATACTCGATATCTAAGGAGCATTCCCACAGATCCCATTGTATATTTAGTCATGTCCGAGCAGCGTCTCCTGGTTCTATGATCGTAGAAAATAATTGCCATCCATTCCAGTTTGGAAGGTAAGCGAGAGTGATTTTCAAACTGATTTTTGTAACAAATTTTCAAAATTCAGATTATTATTTATGCACAACGGTGGTAGCCTTCCCTACCATATGTCCCAAAATATTCAACTGACAAGATTCAATCTTTAGGGATAGCACATTTTTCAGATATCAAATTTGATATCATCGCGGCAACCGCGAAAACCACCGCCCGCTACATTCAAGGCACCACCGACAGCGAGTATGCGGGTGCGCTATTTGTACACTATCTACCCAACCATGACCCCAACCAGCCCCACACCGGCCATGTCATGAAGGAGGTGAAGCAATATCTCCCTCTCTCACTCCACCCCAAATACAACCAGCCACAACAACTAACCTCTTCATCACATTTTATAGGCTATGTTTCATATGATGGCGCATTTGATGAAGTTGATAGAAAGGAGGGAGAAGGAGACAGGAGAAGCGCACGTGCCTTCATCTTGCAATTTCGCAGTAAGTGATGGAGTTGTTGTAATATGCACCCGTTTCCGAGACACCCGGTAAGTCATGTTCCCTCCCTCTCACTTCACGCATTTCACTCGCTCTCACTCCTCTCAGCCACTCACTTTCGCTTTTTCTCGCTCACTCACCTCTTCTATTCCAGACCTGGGGACAAGTCTGAACCTCCTTCGTTGTATTATTCAGAATGTATCAAGTATCAGAGTTCATCGGCCACAATGTACAAATGGAAGCAAGCATCCCGCAGTCTACTCGGGAGGGACACAGGACTCTTTGTTAAACATGCAGAACATGACGAAGAAGAAAAGGCCTTGGAGGAAGGGGAGGTCGAGTCCATCATCATCGCCTCCGAGCCCCTCTACAGGGCCGAGGAAGCCTGGAACCTTGTGCCACCCAATCACGTGCTCACCGTAACTCCGAAAAACGATGTCATCTTGGAGCCGATCGATCTGTCGACAATCTCCGAGGAGAAACTGCATCTAAACAACCCAATCACAAGCGTGATCATCGCCCGACCCCCTCGATTGCCTGTGCGAGAGATTTCATTTGACTACAACAACAGCAACTCCGAAAAGGAAAAAGTAAATGAAAAGGAAAAAGAAGATATCCATATTGACGCCGAGCCACCTTCCATTTCCATATCATCCATAACTGCTGAAGAGAGCGAATTGGAAATCGAAAAGTCACTCGCTGAGCGAAAGAGGACGAGACACCATGCACAAGCCTCCCTCTCCCTACTTGTGAGAGAACACGCAGGCTCTCCTCACCACGGCGAGGATCAGGCCAAGAAGGAAGCGCATGAGAAGGGAAGAGGCTTCTGCCTTGTTGTGCCCGAGGACCATGAGCTGGCTCATGACCCTGCAGTTCGTGTGAGAACGCGACATAGAACTCCTAGTGGCCTCAGCGAAGTCATACACCAACAACAACTACAACACCAACTACATGATGAGAGTGTTAGAGAGAAAGGGGTGGCGAAGAAATCGACGGCTGACGTGGTGGAAAAGGCTGAAAGTGTGGCGGTTGAGGGGAAACATCAACAACAGCAGATGACCAATCAAATATCATCGAAACGGGAGGAAAGCAGTATGGTGTGGGGTGGAGGAGAGAAGGCGATAACGATCCAGCTGAACTTCCCGGAACTCGTAGCATTGTCTGGGTTGGGGATCATCTTGTTGCTTGGCCTCGCTCTCATTCTAGACTGAAAAGACAAACAACACGACAAAAAAGGGAATAAATTAATTGCTTGTTTCTTTGAATCTGGGCCTCGCGAGCAAGATGCTCTGGGTGGGAGTGCTTGTGGCTGTCCTTCTGTTAGCTAGCTTTTACTATCTTATGTTTGCCGATGGCAATCCTTTCAAGGTTCACTTGATATATTATGGTTGTTTACTCACGCGCAGTCCACCAGACTCCTTGGAAAGAATACGTGACGCACTTCAAAATAATCCAGAAAATCAAGTGGATCACATGGCTGAATATGCTGCGCTGGCTCTTTTCGTACCGCGGGGCCAATTTCCTATTCACCGCCATTCGAGTTCGCAGCAAGAAGCTGCCAAAGGCCTCCTCGCCGCATGGTATTTCCTATCCCCCGTACTTAAAGGTTATGTTGTTATAACTCTTTGCTTGCATAGATAGGGAACACCACCAGCTCTATAGATGTTATTTACCCGTCCAACCTGCTTCGGATGTTGACGGACGGGACCCTGAGCCGCTTCAATCAGATGAATTTCGAGTTAATCCTAGTTTCTACTACCAGCCACTAGGTAAATCTTCGCCGCTTTCAATGCCTTAAACTCATCTTCCTACTAATTCCATTGAAGGAACGTGGCGGGTAGACAGCCATACAATTTTGCAACGAATCAGGACAGACCTATCGGCCGACTGCCCTGTCTGCAGTAACGATTTCCCAGGGCCTCTTGTATGGGCGGAGAGACCTGGTGTGAAATTCTTGACACCCTATGTAATCCCTGATAGAACCGGCGAGTTCTTTGACCGATTATCTCCGGGTCAAGTCATCACCTCTGCCGACATCACTACTAGTCTCACCCTCGGAGATGCAAGCGAGGAAGAGAGCGTTGTGGAGGTGTTGAGGAAAGCATGGATAATTGTGAGAGAGGGTGAGTGGGAGGATGAAGAACAACGATGGGAAAAGACGGTGGAGAATGCGCGAGAGATGTTTCATAGAGACGGCTACGTGGTGTTGTCGGACCTCCTACCCTATCTTCACCTCGACGCATTGGACAAGCATTGTCAAGAGATATTTGAAGGATACGAAAGTCATATCGACAGAGAACATATGACAGACTATGGAGCCTGCCACAAATGGTATTCAATGATTCGCTCATTTCTCCTCCCCCTTTGAGATATTTCAATGAACCAATCATTTTCATAGGAAAGAGGCTGCTGCAACATTTTTCAATGTTCAATTCGGCCATTTGGTCCAACTGATCATCGGAGAACAGGTTATTCCGGTCCGGCCAATCACCCTGCTGTATCCTCCACACTCGCTTCTCCTCATCCACTGCGACGGCGCACCCTTTGCCTACTCAATGTCCTTGCTTGTTACCCATCAACAAGAAAGGCATACCGAAACAAAGCACAAGAAAAAGGAAGAGGAGGGATGCTATCCAGCCTTGGCCGTGTTGACCAGCAAGATTCAACCTATGCAAGTTGATATTCAACTGCAAAGAGGACAGGCTGTATTGTTCAAGGGACAGGAACATCCTCATTACCGGGACATCACACAAGAAGGACAGACCCTAGTGTCGGTGTCCTTCTCATGGGATCAACGAGCATAGAAAGGGGGCTAACGTGTACAGTATAAGGTTGTATTTGTATTTTTTAAGTATGTAAGTGGCCCTCAAACTAATTTAAATTATAAGTATATCTTACAGACTATTGTTGTTTGTGTGTTGTTTTTGTTGTTTTTGGTGTTTATAACTTCCCACCCCCTCCCCCCAAAACTACCTTAACAAAGGCCACAATAATAAACACAAAAATAAATTATACGTCAGTGCACAAATCCGTTGTATGTTTCAGTCCTCCTGCGCTTGGTTGTAATTTTAACGCCTCCAAGGCAGTGGCTACCCTTTCCAAATCTTGTCCCTTAATACCTATTCAACGCAAGTGTGTTAGAGACGTAGTGTAGTGTAGTGTAGTGTAGTACTGTGTTGAGTTGTAGAAGAGGTGTTGTGTTGTGTTGTGTTGTGTTGTGTTGTGTTGTGTTGTGTTGTGTTGTGATGGAGAAAATGCATACCCAACTCCTTGAGGTCGTTCACTTCGAGTTGCAAGAGCCTGGCCCCATTGATACCCGGCGAAGGGTAAGAGCCCAACAGATGCAACCCTGCGATCCAATCATCGACCATCTCAGTACCCCAACTCGGGACATCACAATACTCGCAGGACTCCTCCTTCTCGGGTGTCTCTTCTTTGGGCTTGGCCTTCTTGAATTCTATCGAAGTGAATCTTGTCCCATCGGAGGCTATTTCGGTGTGGAGTGACTTGCCCCTCTCGGCTATAATTTTGGCTGCGGCTCCTGGCTCCTTTTCTGCGGAAACGACTGATACGACGTCTCCCACACTCAACATGAAACTCATGTAGTCCTCTTCAGGTATCTAATTGTAGAGAGAGAAAAAAAAAATCCAATCAGTATCATGACACAAAAAAGAGGGGAAAGTGACAGACAAAAGCAACAAAAAAAGAAAAATAAAATGACGATAACAAATTTAACAAAAAGGGAGTGAGAGACAAGAAAAAGAAGAAAAATAACTTAAACCCTGTACAATGATAAAGAAAAATAAAATGATGATAAACACGATAAAACAAATAAATATAAAAAGGGGAGTAGAGTTAGAGGTACCGTTTCGGTTTCCGAACCAGGAGAGCGATGGGGAGAGTAGAAGAGCAGGGTAACCGGCGCTTCGGTGGGGTTATACACAGTTATCGATACTTCACGCGGATGCGGCGGTGGAACTTCGTTGGGATGTTCTTTGGCCTGTTTGATGCTCTGGTAGAATTTTTGATCTTGGTTTGAAAGTGCCCCCTTGGGCCATTTGTACAACAGGTGTTGCATCATCACGCTGAGTATCGAAGATACCTGAAAATAATTGAATCCCGCATTTCAGAATTGATCCAAGTAATCTTTGGTTTCGTTTTCTTACCTCTTCTTTTGTAGACAAAGTGGGTCTCACAATCTTTACAACTTGCATAATTTCGGCCGCTGCGGATTTGGTATTAAGCAGTCCTAACGCCTCTATCAATCCGTGCGCCGCCAACAAATCATTTTCTTTATGGAACTTTGCTCTCAGCAGATCCAATGCTTCTTCCACCTCTGCAAAAATAAAGAACGTTAGATCGATCGATTATTTAAAGAATGTGACAAAAAATTTTACCTCCTGAGGCAATAAATATTCTCGCCTTCAGAGTATTGAGACGAATTATGGCTTCGTCTGATGCAACGACGAATTGACAAATTCTGTCAAATTCGCGAATCCAATCCTTCTCCGATACGCTTGTCGCCCACACTCCCGTCTTATTTAAATTGAATTAGACGTAAATTATAAAGATAAAATCTTACTTTGTAGCAGTTTTCTAATTGAACGCCGAAAAGAGACGCTAGACGGAGATCGCCAGGATGATTGATTGCATTTTTGTGGGCAACGCGCAAAGCAGCAAGAAGTGAGGACCGGTGCTCGTCATCCAAAAGTTTGAATGCTCTGGATGCACGAGGATTTCTGATGGCCGTTGTGGTTGGGGGTCTTGATTCGATGACAGAACTGGTTCTTCTCGATTGCACCGGACTGCGGTTGTGGGTATTGGCGGCGACCCCAAATTGCACCCTGGTCGGTCCTGTTTGGATTTGTCCTGCATAACCCACCGTTAGGAATTGCTACGGCCACCCAAGGAAAGCAGGAAAAAACGCGGAGGAAGGGGGGAGGTAGTACCCATGCGGCCGTTTGCCTTGTTCCTTCTTTGTGGTTTCGCGTCAACAAAATCAAAATTGAGAATGCAACCGAAAATTGTTCTAGAAATTCTTAGTAACATGAAGGATGGGACAGATAGCAACAATCTTTCGCGTCTTTTCTTTGTTCTTCTTCTTCTTCTTTGGTGGTGTTGAGGTTATTATCCCTATTCCAGACAAGAATTACAGCCACTCTGCCGAGAGGAACCCTTTCTCGTGTGCCCACAACCTCATTTCCGGTGAAGCTGTGATAAATACAGAGTCAGACAATTTGTTTGTAGGGCAGCCGTTCGCATATGCCCACTTCAACACGTCAAGGTGTCTGCCTCCAGCAGCAGCGAAACAAACTCCTCCAGCCCATCGACACCAGTTCTCTCTTGCCCACTTCAACACCTCAAGGTGCCCTCCTGCAGCTGCATCGAAACAAACAAGTCCATCCCATTGACAACCGTTCTCCCTTCCACTTCAATATCTCTAAATGTCCTTCTCCTGCAGCTCTTTGACAAGTCTTAGCATCCCAGGAACAGCCGTTCTCTCGCAACCACTTCAACACATCAAGGTGGCCTCCTTCTGCTGCACCTGCACATGCTCCTGTGTCCCATGGACAACCTTTCTCTCTCGCCCACTTCAACACCTCAAGGTGCCCTCCCTTGGCTGCAGCCGTGCATGTCTCGTACCCCCAGGCACACCCATTCTCTCTCAGCCACTTCAACACATCAAGGTGACCCCCTCCCGCAGCATAAGCACATGCAAATCCGTTCCATGGACAACCCTGCCTTTTCGCCCACTTCAACACCTCAAGACGACCCTCCTTGGCAGCTTGATGGCATGTGTATACGTACCAGGAACACCCATGCTCTCTCGCCCACTTCAACACTTCAAGGTGCCCACCACCCGCAGCTGAAGCACAAGTTTGTGAGTCCCAAGCACATTTGTTCGTTCTCAACCACTTCAACACATCAAGGTGGCCCCCCTCGGCTGCGAGAGCGCAAGTGTAGGTGTCCCATGGACAACCTTTCTCGCACATCCACTTTAGCATGCGAAGGTTTCCCGATCGTGCCGCCTGAGCAGAGGTCCGTAGACCCCAAGGGCAACCTTGCTCTCTCAACCACTTCAGTAAGGGAAAGTTGCCCAAGGCCACGGCTTTGACAGTCCAAGTGAGCTTTTTTCGGCTGACCGACATGTCTGGCTGTCGATTGTTTTGCCAGAAGATCTTCCTCTCTTTCCAACTTCGACAGACAAAGATTAAGACCACTTCCATCACTGACCACAGCGTTTCGTCATCCTCAACCCCGCCTTGTACCACGAGCTGGAGAATGAAGTCTTGCATCTCAACAGGAAGGTCATGCCATCCTAAACCACCAGTTGTTACCTCCATAAACAACGAACAAATTAACAACTGGGAATCAAGTTGGTTCATTTAAACTGGTAGGAGCTAACTTCTTGTTGTAGTTAATATTGAAATGGAGTATCACTCCTGAATTGGTTGTGTCGCTGCTGCGCTTAGCATATACTCAGAAAAGTCGTCTATGGGGCACCCGTTCTCCCTTGCCCACTTCAACAGCTCTAGGTGTCCTCCCGCAGCAGCAGAGAAACTAACTTGCGTATTCCATTCACAGCCATTCTCCCTTGCCCACTTCAACGCCTCAAGATGTCCTCCTGCAGCTGCATTGGAACAAGTATCGGCATTCCAGGAACAGCCGTTCTCTCTCGCCCACTTCAACACCTCAAGGTGGCCTTCACCTGCAGCGGTGGCACAAGTGGTCTCATTCCATGGACACCCGTTTTCTCTCGCCCACTTCAACACCTCAAGATTACCAGACCATGCTGCGTTGGCACAAGTAGTCTCACCCCATGGACAACCATTCTCTCGCAGCCACATCAAAGTCTTAAGCAGCCCTCTCCCTGCTGCACCTGCACTCACCGCTGCACCCCATGGACAATTATTTTCTCGCAGCCACTCCAGCACTTCAATATGGCCCGCTTCAGCAGCCGACAGGGTCACCCATTCATCCATTATACATCCATTCTTGACCGCCCAGCTTAATGTCTCAAGTTGGCCATTTCGAGCCGCAGCGCAACAGGTATTCCGATCCCATGGACATCCTTTTTCTCTCGCCCACTTCAACACTTCAAGGTGACCTTGTTGTGCAGCAAAAGTACATGTGAATTTATCCCAGCGACAACCTTCCTCTCTCGCCCACTTCAACACTTCAAGATAGCCTTCTTGCGCAGCAAAAGCACAAGTGAATTTGTCCCATGGACAATCTTGCTCTCTTGCCCACTTCAGCATCTCAAGGTCGCCCGATTGTGCCGCTTGGGCAGTAGTCCGGGTGTCCCATGGACAACCTTTCTCTCTCACCCACTTCAGCATTTCAAAATCATCGTTTCGAGCAGCGAAGCAACAAGTATTCCGATCCCATGGACATCCTTTCTCCCTCAACCACTTCAACAAGGGAAAGTTACCCAAGGCCGCGGCTTTGGCGGTCCAAGTACGATTCTTGGGGAGGTTAGACCCGTCTCTGTTTTGCCAGAAGATCTTCCTCTCTTTCCAACTTCGACAGACAAAGATTAGTACCACTTCCATCACTACCCAAGGCGCTTCGAACTCGGCATCTAAGACACCGCCTTGTACCACGAGCTGGAGAATGAAGTCTTGAAGTTCAACAGGCAAGTCATACCATCCACAACCAGACCCAACACTTGTTGCCTCCATTGGTTCACGACGCACAAGAAGAGGTGATCCATTTTGGCGGGCTAAGAATCGAAAAACAATTCCTTGAACTGAACTTGAAGCCAAAAGGAACGAGGACTGCAACTGGCGCTAAGTCGACCCGGCAAGCGAGCAAATGGCACAGTCTGTTTTTCCAAACCACGGTGCAGCGTTAGGTACCAACATCACTTCACTTCGCTAAATTACGCCCCCATCTCTACCCTAAACGAATATCGAATGCTAATCAGCATGTTAGATTCTCGTGAGAGCGGAACCGCGCTACTACCGAGATGCGTAACGCGCTATGTCCGCTTCAATTTCGTTGGCATACTGGGACGATTTGAAATTGTAGATCTTTCGGTTTTACGCACCACCTCCTTTTTGCGAGCTACACATGTGCCCGTTGAACGGCCTTACCCTTTTTGGTTTAACGGTTCGTGCCCAAGACGAAACATGTTTGATGACATGAGGTAGAATAACTGACAACACCACATCCCGTTTTTTGCAGGTCGGAATGTCTTTCTCGCCCTCCATCTGACCCGCCGTTCAAACTTTTACTTGCAGGACGAGAAAGCAGAACGACAAAGAGGAGATGGGGCGCGTCATTATTTACACTGCCACCGGATGTAGGCACTGCGTGCGAGCGAAACGAATCCTCGAGGCCTGGGCAGTACCCTATGTAGAGATTAATCTGGCGCTGCACCCGGAGTGCAGACAGGAGATGCTCGTAGTTTCAGGCGGCAAGGTACGCTGACACTCACTACCACTACATCGATGCGTTCAATCTTCCGCACGCACAACCCCACTCACAAATCTCCTACAACATCCACCGTACTTCACCTCCGTTGCCTTGTTTTCTATTTTGACTAACTTTCCTATCTTACTACATCTGCCCCTGCGCTTTCTTGTAGAAAACAGGTACCATCCTTTTACTCACCATCTCCTATGTACATAACTAACAGTTTTTCGTTACGTGCTGCGTAGTGCCTCAAATATTCATCGACGGAAAACATATCGGGGTTAGTGTTTTTAAACTGTTTCGTTAAAAAGAAAGATACTTACATGTGGTTGTGATCACATAGGGAGTAGCAGAACTAGAACAAATGGAGAAAGACGGAGAACTGCTCTCTAAACTCGAAACAGAATCAGATTCAGAGACCTTGCAAGATACGAATCATATCTCGCTCTATTCGGACCATAATGTTATCATGGAAGAACAAGAGGTATAACTCTTTTGAAAAAGCGAGAATATTTATTTATTTATTTTTGTTCAACAAAAAAACAACAGCTTGAAGATTTATGTGTCCGCATGCGAACGCCTTTGTTGGGTATCAAGTTTTCTGAGAAAGGCAAGAAACACACATCTGGCCGCGCTTTTACGGGCAAACTCATGTTGGAATGGGTTCAGACAAATCTAGGTTATACCACCGAAGAAGCTACGCGGTAAGAACTCTCATCGCTGTTGTGGATGTTGTGTATTGTGTTTGTTGTAAATACCGTTGTAGCTGTTGTAGTTGTTGCGAGTGTTGTGGTGGTGCTAACAGGAGGTTGATACAGGGTGGGACAGAGGCTTCTCGAACAGGGATGGATGGGGGAGATAGGCAAGGACGGAGTATTCATAGAAAAAGAACAAACTTTCCAGGGTGACAATTCCTGGTATCGATTCCGCCAGGATGAGGATCCCTATTTACTCAATAACTACAAATTATGGATCGGAGAAAAACGACCGCCTGTACAGGTACGCTTTCATATCTCTCTCTTTCCTCTATCTCTGTCTGTCTCCTTGTCTGTCTCTGTCTCTTCTCTTCCTCCCCTCCCTTCTCTGCTGTTCTTTCTAAAATTCTCTCTTGCTCTCACTAACTCACTTCCCCTCCCCCCACAGATTTCAATAGAATTACACAGCTACATGCTAAAGGTAAGCATATTCATAACCGCCTCTCTTCAAATGATTTTAACGTTTTTTTAAAAGCTGTTGGACTCCTTCATAGCTGGCGATGGCAAAAGCATAGGTACTACCCTCCCACACCCATTCACTTCACACTCAACATGTGCTCCCCTCTCACACAACACAGACTACTCTTCCATCAAACACTACCCGGCTTATTATACATTCAGTCGCATGACACTAGAACTGCAATCGGTAAACCAGCAGAAATTCTGCTTTCTTGTCTTTCCTTTTCTCATATGACATTTATTTAGGTTGATATAGCCGAAATGAATCCTGTTGCGGCAAAAGCATTCTGGGTTAATATTTATCACTGCCTCTTGTTTGGTAATTATTTCTTTCCTTCTTTGTCTCTGTTGTACACACAACATACCTACGTTTCTTTTGCAGATGCTAATATCCATATCGGAAATCCCAAAAATGGACTGCAGAGGAAAGTATTCTATGCTGAGGTACTTATTATTTCATCTAAATATGGTATGTTAACACTTCCTTTTTAAGATTGCTTACCGCGTCGGTTCGATGCGCTTTTCGTTATCCGATATCGAGCACGGCGTGTTGCGAGGTATTCCTTTTGTGTGTATAGATAACACTGAGCCAACCATATTGTTCTTTTTTAGGGAATCGCAAACCCATGCTCATATCGAAAAAGAAGAAGTATAAAAAGAAGGACCCTCGCTTAAGCACCTGTCTCGTATTGGACCCTCGAATTCACTTCGCGGTATGCCTCTCACACCCTCCACCCTCCTCTCTTTCCTAAAAAGGAGTTACACTTAACCCATTCTTGTTTTCTTTACTAAAACAGCTCTGTCCTGGTTCCAAATATAGCCCCATCCTCCGTGTATATAGGTATGTACATAAAACATCCTTACAAGGTTCTAAGTTAGGCTTTCCTTTTTTAGTGAAGAGAATGTGGAGGAGGCGCTTAATTGGGCCACCGATGGAATTCTCGATGAAGAGGTATCCATCGAGGAGGGAGACACTGTTGTTCTTCCCCGAGTGTTTCAATGGTATCCCAAAGACTTTGGCATCGGCAAAAAGGAAACAGTACGTCACTCATCATTTTTCCTTTCACAACAAATGAGCCAACAACGAATACTTTCCTTTTTTGCAGATTGTATGGATAGCGCAACATGTCTCCACTACGAAACAACTTCAGCTCGTCCAGATCATCGAAGGGAAGAAATACAACTTCAAGTACTCCACTTCGGCCTGGTACAGTACTCTCCCTCCCTCTCTTCTCCCTCTCTCACCCTCCCAAATTCCACTAATTTTTATACCACACGTACCACAGGTATCAGGGTATTCAAAGCGTTGATGATGACCTCGAGCTTGACGATAAAGGCAGCACCCTCTTTACAAACCTCAGCCTCGTATGTTCCCACCCACCACACTCACCACACCACACCCACA
>Ga0209935_1004150_pt1 | contig 13724 bp, 12 predicted proteins | sample ThiBio_1000_plan_2_FD_183958 | JGI IMG/M metagenome (GOLD analysis project Ga0209935, IMG submission 183958) | Wastewater bioreactor microbial communities from Cape Town, South Africa - Thiocy_cont_1000_plan (SPAdes) | ecosystem: Engineered > Bioreactor > Thiocyanate-remediating >... | reverse complement strand
GCACGGTGGTGGCCTTCCGCGCGGCGCCGTTCGTGCTCTCGCTCGTGTTCCCGTCGCTGTCGGTGCGCGCGCTCGGTTGGGAGTACACGCCGGCACCCGTCTCGCCACACATGTTCCAGTAACACGCTCGAGCATCGATGCGCGTACGCTCGCGAGTTCAAGCGCATGGTCCAACGTTGGTTTCTGGCAATACCACCACCGCCACACATCGGCAACAGCAACCAGCTTCCAACGCGCACGCAATGGCCTTCTCCTTCTTCGGCTCTCTCTTGTTGTCTGCATCCTCCGACCCTTATCTCTACACCGCGATGCCATCCCACTTCCGAATGCAGTGCGCCCTCGGAGGTGGCAGGCGCAGTTTGTGTGCTCGTGCAGTCGTCGCACGTCTCGACCACCCGTTCGACCACACAAATATACGTCACTTATGTTAGAGGCTACAACTCGAGTACGCGCTTGGTTTCGGTTCGGTTTGGTTCGGGTTTGGTTCGGTGGATTGATTGCACCCGAGAGAGATGTATGTGTGTATGTATGTGTGGCGCACGTTTATTTACAAGACCACTTCACAATACGAACAACAACAACGACAACATGGCGGCCACATTGCAGCCGATATGACGAGGCACAAGCGCATGGATTGGTTATTGACGACCGGCTACCGGCGGCTAATACTCAGTGTAGTCGCGGCTAAAGTCGACGAGTTGCGTGCGCACACTGCTGTGCATCAGTCGAATGACGGCCAACAGCCACGGGAAGCCCATGGTGAATACGGCCACGAGACACAACTCGCTCGGTTGGCTGATGGTCGTGTAAAACACGATCATGCCCAAGAAGGCCAAGAGTGGCAGCGACGCCAATGGCGGTGTGACTGCGATCTGCAATCGCTTCCTGTGCACAGTTCGTTGCGGCGTTACGGCGTTCGCGTGAGCAGAGGCAGGGCCAATGGTAGCACGAGCGGGCGGGCGGGTCGGTCGTACTTGGACATGTAGAACTCGGCCGTCAGATACAAGGCTACGATCACGGTCGAGGTACAAAACCAACCGACAAAGTTCAAGAGCGGCACTCCAAAGTAGAAGCCATTGTCTGCGCAATACCAGCGACAGCCAAATGCCTCAGATGCGATGAGTATGTGCGATGATTGATACCACTCGAATTCAGCTATGCGCGTTGCGCGCTTCCTGCGTACCATGAGTCCAGACCCATATGCCCGAGTCGGTGGAACCCAGCGGGTCGGCAGCGAGGTCCCAGCCGGTGACAACGAATGCCGTGCAGGTCGAGATGGTGATGAGGCTCAGCCAGCGCGACTTGGGTCGTCGCGAGTGCGCCTGGCCCTCGATGATCAGGTCGGCGACGCAGAAGCTCGGATACAGCATCATGAACCACGAGAACGGCACCTCGAGCGGCACGTCGAGCACCTTGACGCCGATGAGGCTCGTGTACTGGTACTGGCCAAAGATGACGCCCGTGTGCACGCCGACCATCTCGACCACCGTGCTCACGACGACCGTGATGGCAAAGAAGACGAGCGCGCACTTCCAGCCGAGCACCGCCATCGAGTGCAGCACACAAAAGACCACGAGCGCGATCGACTGCATCAGCATCAACGGCGCCACCATCTCCTGCAGGCCGGCGAGCTCGACCACGAGGCCGTACAGCAGCCACATGTAGAAGATCACGAGCAACACGACGTTGATCGAGAAGAGAATCACGCCTCGACGCGAATGGAGGTACGCCATGTAGAAGCGAAGGTCCTTGCGATGCATCATCATATCATCCATGTCTTCCGGTATGGCGTTGGTCTCGCGCCATGAGGACAAGGTGTTGCGCATTTGCAACGCATCCAAGCTATCGTCAATGTCGCGCGAGGGCTCTTGAAGACGTGTGCGTGTCAGAGTCGTGCCTAACATCCACACGCTCGTTGACGCTCGCTCACGCACACACTCGTTCACCACCACAATCACCGCGACTACGGCGACGAGCAAGAAGGGCGCCCAAGGATGACGCGAGCAATCACGTACGAGCGGGACACGTCGAAACAACGGAGCAAGCAATCAACAGATCGATAGATCGATCGAAGGTGCGCGAGAAGCTTCTTATTCCTCTCATCTACCGTGTGCGAGTTTGCGTGCGCGAATTTGATGGGTTGATTGATTTGATTGATTGATTGATGCATGTTGGTTTGATTCATTGATTGGTTCATTTATTACGTTCCCAGCAAGCACAGCGCAAGCAAGCAAGCAAAGCAAGGCAACGCAAAGCACCCTGTAGACCAAGCGTTCCAGTGTGAGTGAAATGACCACACTAAATCACTCTCTCCAAACAAGACTACGACGACGATGACAACAACTACGAGACCAACAACGAATCAGAACACAACGTTATAATCATGTACTCCAACCGCGAAACCGAAGGGTAACGCAGCCGACAGAGTATGGTCAGCAACACGGACCAATGTGTATATGCTCATCCTGAAAAGCCCCCATGCCTCTCCCTCACAAACTCACACGTTCCACGCCATCTTCACGACCACAACCACCACCAACAGTATCATCATCACCTGGACCCACGACCAGCGACGAAACCCAAGCACGCAAACCCAACCAACAACCACGACGTACCAAGCAGCAGCGAGCGAGCGGCAAGCGAAGGAGAGAGAAAGCAAAAAAGCGCCAAAAATCAGGGGCTTTATATCTCACGCAACTGTGAGCTCTGTGGCACCCGTAGCGGTCCAGCGGCCCAAGATAGCCGGCTGATAGCGCGATACTCACACATTCGATCGCTCGCTCTTCTCTCTCTCGCTTGTTGTTGCTCTCGTTGCTCTGCTTGTTGGGCCTTGTTGTTGTGTCCTTCATCGATAGCTACTCTCGTTCTCTTGTGTGCTCGAGCCTCGAACCGACCACTCGCTATTGAAACAAGATGCGCAGTGATTTGGTTGTGATCGCTACGGCGGTCGCGTTGGCGGTCGTGATCGCGTTGGCGACTGCGCAGCCCACGACGCACACGCCGCTGACCGACTACGTCTACCACCCGGATCGTCGCCACTACCGCTGGAATGTCTCGAGCTCCGTGATCAAGGGCCCGGGATACTCGGCCTACAACGTCTACATGCAGTCACAGGTTCGTTGGCGCCGTTGGTATGCCGCTTGGTGGGAGTGAGCCTGGTGGTTGTGGTGGTGGTGGTTGGCGCACGTGCGCGTATGGTGTGTGTGTGGCATGGTGGTGGCAGCCTTCTAACGTATGCGCCTATGCGTGTGTAGCAATGGCTCACTGCGGCCGAGAGCGACTCGTCGATCTGGTTGCATTGGTTGCAAGTGTGCATCCCCGACGACATACTGCCCGACGCCGAACACGCGTTCTTGTACATTGACGGAGGCAGCACGCCGCGCGACCCCAACAACCCGCCGACCGACATTGAGTTCGTCATCACCAAGCTGTGCCGCGGCTCCAAGACCATCGGCGCCGTCTTGCACCAAATCCCCAACCAGCCCATCTACTTTACGGGTGATCCGACCCGCGGACGCTCCGAGGACGCCATGATCGCCTACACGTGGTCGCACTTTGTCAACAACACGCTCGAGCCCGACTGGCTCGCTCGCATGCCCATGACCAAGGCCTCGATCCGCGCCATCGATACCGTCCAAAACTTCATCCAGTCCCTGGGCACCGTCAAGGTTCCCACCAAGTTCGTCGTCGGTGGTGCTAGCAAGCGCGGTACGATCATTCATTCACTCATTCATTCATTCATCCATTCATTCATTCATCTTGGCTTGCTCGCTCTCGCTTACACCTCTCCACTGGTTGATACAGGCTGGACCTCGTGGATGGTTGGTGCTATGGGTGATCCTCGTGTCGTCGGTATCGTTCCTATCGTCGCCCCGATCGCCAACTTGATTCCGCAGATCAACGAAATGTGGCAATCGTACGGCAATTGGTCGTTTGCTCTCAAGGTACACTCACTCACGATATCCCACTCGCTCGCTCAGTCAAATGACGCGCGCGATTCGTGCTGTTGCTGCTCCTTGATGTTGTGGCGCAAATCCTAATTTCTCGTGCGTGTACATGAACAAAATATAGGACTACCTTGAGATGGGCCTGATGGGCTTCCTCAACCTGCCTGTCTTCAAGGAGCTCTTGCACATTATCGATCCTCTCACCTATCTGCCCGAGATGGCGAGGATCCCCAAGTATGTCATCGTCGCTGCCGGTGACGAGGTACGAAACGACACATGCGCGCCACCGCAACCTCGAGGTACAACGCAAATGAGCCAAGATCCTAACATGCGCCTCTCTCCCTCTCTCTCCCTCTCTCGCTCTCTCGCATGTAGTTCTTCATGCCCGACTCGGCACAGTACTATTGGCCGCAACTCACGGGCGAGAAGCACCTGCGCATCGTACCGAACGCCGAGCACTCGATGGCCGGCCACATCATTAGCGTCCTCAACGGCGTGCAAGAGTTTTATGTCTCGCTCATGAACGAGGACATTACGCGCCCGACCTACTCGTGGACCATCAGCCAGGACGGCGGCACCATCACGCTCACGACCTCGACCACCAAGGGCCTCCTGAGCGCCAAGGTCTGGATGTCGAACAACACCGAGGCTCGCGATTGGCGCCTGATCACGTGCGCCGAGAAGAGCCCCAAGTGCGCCAACCCGGTCTTCTTCCGCTCGCTCAACCTCACCGAGACCGCGCCGGGCGTCTTCTCCTACACGCACGCCATGCCGGCCGTCGGCTGGTCGGCCTTCTTCATCGAGCTCGAGTACGCGCTCAACGGCGATGACCTCTTCATGACCGTCACCTCCGACATGTCCATCATCCCCAAGAAGATGCCCTACCCGCCATGCGGCATCGACGTCTGCTACTGCGGCTACAAGTGCCCGCCCAACAACGGCGCCCCGCCTGCTTCCTTCAACATTCCGACCGACAGCACCGATGAGCGTCTCCGCAAGCAGCACGACTAATCCGACCACGCACGGCGGTATCGTACGTGGTACTTTTCCAATCTGGTCCAATCCAATCCAATCCAATCACATGAATGAATGAATGAATGAACGAAAGAGGTTCAATCACAACTCGGTATCGAGAGAACCCAGCGCGCAGGTCTGTTCTTTGGTGCGATCGTTGATTGTCACGCGAGATACACCTGCTCTGCACCACGTTGCCGGATGCGATCCGGAGCATTTTCGGTCGATCGCCGAATCCCCTCTCGCTCGAGAGCCCAATCAAACCATGACCTCAAAGCCAACGTCCAACGACAGACACAAACAAACACAAACAAACAGCTCACACCCACACCACACGAACATCCCCACGTGCAACACCACACACCACCAGCCAGCAGTATCGTTCAGCGGATTTTCGCTCTGTTTGCTTCGTGTCGACGTGTCTTTGCTTCGTTGCCCTGTTGCGTGTGCGTCTGCGTTTGTGGCGCTACCCCTCTCTCTCGCTCATATCCCCAAGCTACGCTGATAGTGCGTTCCTTCTTGTGTGTGTCACGAACCCACTCATCGATTCGATCTCTACCATTGTCCCAGAGAGCCCCACCTCTACCCATCGCTCTACTGTTGTTATTCTTGGCGCGCGCGTACTGAGAGATATCAACTGTTGCGAGCACACGTGTTCGTGCGTGCGTTTCGCTTGCGTGAGCTTGTCAAGCACCGTCACGCTCTCCCTCGTTTCATACACCACTCGACCGATATTTGTCGCGACTCCCCCACGTACGAGTACGACGAGACAGCAGAAGGCGACCACGAGGGCCGTAGCAGCCAGCGTTGCTCGTCGACTGCGACATGTCGATCTCTAGCGAGGCCAAGCGATGGGCCCACTCGCATCCACTCGGCCCGATCCCACGCCTCACGTACCGCTTGTTCCGAGCCGTACTCTGGACCGGACCAACGTGGTTTCTCCGATTGCTGCGATTGATTCTCTTCGGCATCCTGCTGACTCCCGTATGGATTCGCATCGGGTGGTTCTACGTGACCTCGCCCAACATCCGACGCAACGTTCGATACGGCTCGAGAGCGCGCAACTTCCTCGACATCTTCTTCCCGGACCAAGTACTCGGCGGCCGGCGATGCCCCGTCGTCGTCTTGATCTCGGGTGGTGCATGGATCATCGGTTACAAGGCGTGGGGAGTCTTTGTGGCTCGCATCCTCATGGAGTATGGTCTCATCTGCGTGCTGGTCGATTATCGTAACTTTCCACAGGTATGCTGCAATCTATCTATCGTCCGTGATCCATCTATCAATCTATCTGTTTGTCTGAATCACTGACGGATTTTCTGATTGATTGATTGATTGATTGATTGATTGATTGATTGACTAATTGATTGGTTGACTGATCGATTGCAATAGGGAACGGCCAAGGAGATGGTACAAGACGTGAACCAGGCCATGAATTGGATCTACGGCAACATCAGCAAGTATGGCGGCGACTACAACCACATCTACGTCGTGGGACAGAGTGCCGGCGCACACTTGTTTGCCAACGCGCTCTTGAACCAATCGGAGCGCGAGGCTGACTATCTTCGCCGTTCGATCGACCCCGACGAACTGAGCGACGAGCTCGACGAGGGCTACGGCAGCTACGGCAGCGCCGAGGAGACTCCGAGCGACTGGCGGCGCGCGTCTACCAACTCGTTGTTGCGACAGTCGAGCGAGAGCCCGCTCGAGTGCGAAAGCTACCCGTCGCTCACACCGTTCCGCGATGCCAGCGGTCGCTCGACGGCGCGTTTGCGCGCACGTCTGCCGTGGCGCAGCAGCAAGCTGCGTGCCTTCATCGGCCTCAGCGGGCCGTACGACCTCATCATGTTCCGCGACTACTTTCACTCGCAGGGACTGCATCGCTCGGTGCAGGACGCGATCTTTGGCGTCTCGGTCGCGGAGCGCGAGAGGCTCTCGCCCACGCTGCGCGTCGCCTCGCAGGAGTTCCACGACTCGCACGCCGCCGAGTGTCTGCCGCCAATCTACCTGCTGCACGGAGACGCCGACGTCACGTGCCCGTCGCAGTCGTCGAACGACTTTGCTGCGGCACTGCGCAAGCTCGAGAGCGGGCCCAAGGTGCTGCTGCGCATCTACGGCGGCAAGTCGCACACCGATCCCATCATCGAGGACCTGCTGCACACCGAGTTTGACGACTCGTGCGACGTACTGGCCGACATTCTGCGTATCGTGCTCGGCAGCGTGTATCCCGACTCGCCCGATTCGACGCCCGCTCCCTTGTCGCCATCGCCGTCGAGAACTGGCATCGGCCAACGCAAGCCGGTATCGAGGCGCAAGAGCCGCCTCCGTCCGCTCGACACACTCGGCTTTTACGATGACCCGCTCAACCCGCCGTCGCTCATCGCCGCTCAAACCATGCTGCCACACTTTGTCATTGCCTGGGCACGATGGATCAATCCTTTCTAATGCAACGCCAATCTCTCTCTCTCTCTCTCTCTCTCTCTCTCTCTCTCTCTCGCGTTCTGTTCCTTGCACAATGTACCATCCAACACGCTGCCATCACGCACGTACGCAATGTATAAAACGTGAAGAAGCATGTCTATTTACACGTTGCGAGTTCCATAGTTATTCGCACGTCGCATACATGAGACACAAGCAATGCCAAGAACGCCGTTCCACAGTCGCTCTGCGAAAAAAGCTGCTCTCTCGCTCAAAGACAATCTATCTATCTAATCCCAATCGTTCATTCCTTCATTCGATTGCTTGCTGCTTCGCTCACGCATCTTACTCTGCTCTTGCCTTGCGATATCGCTGCCCTCATGGCTGACGACTCTGCCACCGAAGTAGCAACAACAACCACCACCTCATCGTCATCCTCGTCATCCTCCTCATCGACGGCACCAGCAAGCGAGACCGTGCCGTTCGAGGCCGTGAGCTCGATCACGTCGCCTCGTGGCGTCAAGCTCTTCTGCCGCCATTGGATTCCAGAGGGCACCGTACCCATCGGGCAGTTCTTCCTCTTCCACGGCCTCGCTGAACATTCTGGAGCTCACTCTCGCTTGGCGGAGGCGATCCTCGAGCTTGGTTTCGCAGTGCACGCGTTGGATCTCAGTGGACAGTACGGCAGCATCCTTGTCGCCAATCAATCAATCAATCAATCAATCAATCGAATTATCGATCATGCATTCGTCGTAGTGGCCAATCGGAAGGCAAGCGCTTGATGCTTCGACGATGGCAAGACTATCCCGAGGAAGGCATTGCATTCATCGACGATATGATTGAGCGAGGAACGCGCGCTGGCTTCGGCACAACGAGGTTCATCTGGGGCCACTCGATGGGAGGCGCCACCGCCATCTATGGTGCGCGCCCCCGCTGCATGGTCGATTGCTTGATCAAGAGGAGAGGCTGCCACTGACCGACTGACTGAATCTTGGCGATGGCAGTGATGCTTGCTCGACACGACAAGTTCAGGGGCCTGGCACTCTCTGCACCAATGATTAGTGCTGGCGCATCGGGTTCGTGTGACTCTCGCTCGTAGCACAGGCGCATTGAGGCGTCGTCTTGCATCTCACGATCGATACAGTGGGCACGTTGGATATCTGGGGAGCGCGTATCTTCGGACCATTGCTGCCGGGCGTTCGCATCCCGGACCCGACGCAGGACCCCATTCACTTTACCTCAGTGCCCGAGGAACAAGAGCGCGTTCGCAGCGATAAGCTGTGCAACCAAGCCGACATTCCATTGGGTACGGCGAGAGGATGCGCCGCACACGAGGCTACGATGAGACTCACTCTCAGTGTGTCTGTGCTCTCGTGTGCTCTCACACGCAGGCACGGGCAATCAGTTACTCAAGTGGATTGGCGACGTATGGCATCATGTGAAGGAGATCACGTGGCCCATCATCTTGGTATGCAGCGTTCATTCTGTCAACTCTCGCATCAATCAAGCAACGCGAGAGAGAGAGAGAGAGAGAAGGCTCTCTGCCGTCTACTTACAGCATGCCATTGGACATATCATATCATGTGACAGTTCCAAGGCGGAGCTGATACGTTGGTATCACCTGCCGAAGCCGAGCGCTTCATTAACGAGGTGCGTCGTGCCGTCGGCTGGCTCATGTCGTGCATTGTGGCACGGGCTTATTGATTGGGTGGCGGAAAATAGATTCCCTCGGAGGACAAGACCATCCGAGTGTTCGGAGGAGCGAAGCACGAGACCTTGAAGGATACGTGCAGCGTCGAGGCGAACGCACTCCTGTTCGAGTGGATTCGAGCGCATATGTAGGTAGCCTCTCGATATTCATCATCATATATCAATCCATGTGGCCAATAGTTTTGGTCGAGATCTATCTATTACCCTACTGTTGCAAAAGAAAAATGATATCACCGTCGAATACGACGACTACAGCGTGGTGGTGTTGATCATAGAGTGTTGCTGTTGCTGATAACGAGATTGCTCACTCGAGCGAGTTGATACCATCATCAAAGACCGCCACCTCGCTATCCTCGGCAGAAGAGTAGTCGGAAGCAGCATTCGTGTCGGAGACCGACGCGGTGTTGCTCGTGGTGATCGAACTCGTGTCGAGATCATCGCTCGGCACCAATGCGGTGTTGGGCGAGTCAGGTGGCGGCGACGAGGGAGCAGTTGCGGTGGCGGTAGCGGTGGCAGCCTCGGTTGAGGAGGTGGAAGACGGAGAGCTGACCGATGCCCGTGCGGTATCTACGGCACCGATAGAGTTGGCAAAGAGGGCCAGCGATACGTCGACCGGATCAGTGGCGTTGACCGGGAAGGGCGGAGGGTTGTCGTTGATAGCATTGAGGGCCTCGATTGCCAGACGAAGGGTCGGCGTCACTTGCTCGACCAATGGGAGATCGGCCAACAGCGTGGTCTTGCAGCGGGCGGCATACATCCAAGGCGAGATCGTGGCAATGAAGGCCTGCGGTGAAGGCGTGAGGATGGCCTCCCAGTCGACCTGCTGGGTCGGTTGTTGGGGGGATTCGATCTGCACCGTTCATGGTCAGGAACGCTCTGTAGGTGCTTGAAGAGTACGAGCGACAGCAGAGACATACCCAAATGTCGAACGAAAGGAACAGCGAGAGGATGGCGACGTAGCCACAGGCAGCGGTACCACGTGAGAGCGGCATAAAGTTGTACCAATAGAAGGCTAGCGTCAGGATCAACTCGCTGAGGCGTTCGATGTCGCGCTCGGGCTTGATGGCTTCTTCGTAGAGGAGATTCCAAACAAACTCGAGCTCCTTGTCGTACTCAGCCCATCGACTTGGAGTGCCAGGAGTTCGGATCGAGAACTCGTAGCCTTCTGGAGCCGAATACTGAATGAAGCGAGCGAGAGACAAGTAAGCAAGGCACATTCGTCTGCCGATCTCTCTCTCTCTCTGCTGTGGTGCAATCGACGTACTTGGAGCGTGATGCGAGTTCCCTCGTGCGCCGTGCCAGGATTGCTAGTTGATTCGCACGAAGTGACGACCCAGAAATCGCGCCGCATCACGTCGTAGAGATCCTTGCAGGAAGTGGCGCGCGAGATGGTGTCCTTCGAGGACTCGGAGAGATTGCACTGCTCGTTGATGAGCTGCCGCATGAGTGGGAAGGCGCGTGCGAACATGGGGTAGTATCGCACGACGCGAGTCTGGCCCGTGATCATGGGCGTGTGCGAACCGAAGCCCTCTTCAAACTGCTCGGGACTCAACAAGTCCACCCACCATACAGGATCGTTTGGCTGCCACACACACGAGAGAGATTCGACGGTAAGCGAGACGTGATAAACATCAAGCGTGTGAGAATGAGATCGAGATCGGCGGTACCTCAGAGAGCTGTCGCCAGCGAACGGAAATATCGAACATGTCGCGCCAGCCAAATGGATGTGCAGCTTGGTTGCCGGAGCTTGTGTTGCCTGGAACGGTGATGCGCTCAGCCCAGAGGCGGCGCAGAGTCTGCGCCGTCTCGAGCACCGCCAAGCCACACATGCGGTACTGGCGTCGGTTGGGTAGGTAGCCAGGCGAGCGGTTCTGCAATGCGCGACCGATAAAGTCGGCGGCCTTGATGATTTGCATCATTTGGCTCGAGAGCACAGCGGCGGGAGGCTGCGTGACATCGAGCCACTTGGAAGGAAGGGTTTGGCGTTTGTAGCGAGCCAGCGTCGATGGATGGAGTCGCTTGCACCACGCCTCTTTGAAGTACGGGTCGAGGTCGCGGTCCATGTTGTACGAGCGCCACGGAACGTCGATCTTGCGGCACAAGTACACGGCAATCTCTCGGTTGTACCACGAAACGTGGTCTTGCTTCATCTTGATGCACTGCGCATACTCGTTCAGCGCCTCCTTCAGCAAACCCTGTCGGATCGAGCGAGCGAGCGAGCGAGCGAGCGAGTGAGTAGTCTCGTTGGAGCAGTAAGTGAGGAGTAAAGTTCGTACCAAGCCATGCAACACGATGGCAAGCATATAGCGGCACTCGACGCTCGTCGGTGACAGCTGAAGGCCGCGTCGCAAGTCGGCCATGGCCTCGGAATGTCGACCGCTTCCAAAGAGATACAGTGCACGCAGATGGTAGGAGTGCATGTAGGAGGGGTCGACCTTGGCGGCCTTGTTGAAGAAGAACTCGGCTTCGCGGCCATGACCGAGCTCCTTGTGCGCTTGCGCCATGTTGGTCCACGCCTCCTTGAAGGTGGGCGACAGCTGCGTCGCTCGTTGGTAGCAAGTGATGGCCTGCTCAGAGTCGCCGAGAGCATTCAAGCACAGGCCGTAGTGGTTCCACGTGAGATAGTTGCTCTCATCGAACTCGCTCGCTCGCTTAAAGTCCTCCATTCCTCGTCGGTAGTTTTTCTATGGCGGCAGCAACGAGAACGTGAATGTGAGTCAGATTGGCCGAGAGGAGCAACGCGCGACAACGGCAGCCGGGCTCACCTGCTTGTAGTACACGAGACCGCGCTGATGAAAGACTTCGTGGTCGGGTTGTAGCAACGAGGCCTTGGTGAGGTCGAAGATGGCGTCGTTGTCGAAGCCCTTGGCGGCTCGTGCCTGGCCGCGGCGCTTCCACGCATCGACGCAGTTCGGATCGATCGTGATGGCCTGCGAGAAGTCGCGAATGGCCGACGCCAGAGAGCCTTGCAGAGCGTACGCCGTGCCGCGGCCGAGATAGCCGGCAATGAGGTTGGGCTCGGTTTCGAGCAGCTCGTTGAAGAGCTCGATGCCTCGCGTAAAGTTGCCCGTGTTCACTTGCAGATATCCGAGCGCTGGACGAGCATGAAGCCGTCGTCAGATACGGAGAGAAGCTCTCTCCCTAGCACACGAGCGAGCGCGTACCGATACGTTCGTCGATGTGAGCATGACCGACGCCGTGCTGCACGAGACCACGAGCAGCGACCTCGGCTGTTGCTTGTGCATATTGGGCGATCGATGCATTGTCGCTGCCTCCTGCTGCTCCTGCTGCTGTTGCTCCACTACCGCTTCGCTTCGAGAGCACCAGCGAGTTGCTTGACGAAGCAGCGCTTGATTGAGGTCGCTGCGGTGCCGCTGACGAGGTTGTAGCGACAGCGCCGCTCGCTGGTGCTGCCACTGCGTCTTGCGTCTTGATTCGAGGGTCGAGAGCAGTCGAGACAGCAGCGACGCCACTGCTCCCACCTCCTCCGCTACCGCCAGCGCCACCGAGCATCGCGGCATCGCTTTGAGCGAGTAGACGCAGCTCGAGCAGCAGCTCGACGTCGCCGTGCTCCTGCTGCAAGCCCAGCTGCCACGTGGCCTTCGCTTGCGAGAACTTCTTCAACGACGCCAGCGCTCGACCTGTATGGAATCGAGTATCGAGCATCCACACTGTGAGCTACCACGATACGAGCGATCGAGCGAGCTCGCGCAACCGACCGACCTTTGAGTAAGTAGGCGCGCAGACACGAGGGCTCGAGCTTCAGCGCCACGTCGCAGTCCTTGATGCATCGGCGGAACAGATCCATCATAAAGAACGCACACGCTCGATTGCTACCGATACGAGGGGCCATTACACAACAAGGTATGAGCTCGATGATACTTGCTGGGACTGCTGGCTCTGCTGGTTCTGCAGGTTCGGCCTCGCGAGCGAGCGAACGTACCACACGCATACGACGTCGTTCGGCTGCGCCGTCAACGCCTCGTCATAGAATCGAATCGACTCGGCATGCTTACCCTCAAGGAAGCACCGATTGGCCTTGACTCGTGATGGTACCTCCATAGCCAACCCCCTCGTGCGCTACCGTAGCTCCCCCAGTGCGCCCCGTGTACCTCTCTCTCCCTCTCTCTCTCTCCTTCTCTCTAAGCAGCAGCGAGCGAACAGATCAAAGCAAAAATCGGGAGGAACAGACGGAGCGTACCCCGCATGAGTTCTGAGAGGCAAGTGCGGAGCGATCTCTCTTCCTTTCGCCGAGCAGCAGCAGCAGAGGATAGAAGAGGAAGCAGTGCTTCGGTCGTTCCTCTTCTCTGGTCGTTGCTCTCTTCTCCTCTTCCTCTCGCTCTTGCGCCGCTCCTCTTCTCCCTCGCTGCCTCTCTCTGCCCGCGCGTGCTGCGCCTCTCTCCTTGCCTCGCCAGTCTCATCGTTGGCGCGCCCTTCGCGTGACCGCAGGCCATATTGCACTCGTTGTTCTCTCTCCTCCAGGCTCCCCCAAATCTCGCCTCGCCAGCCAGCCAACCAGCCACTCTTCTTTGTTGCTTTGTTGTTACTCTTCTTCTCCGCCACAATGTCCAAGCCCAAGGTTGCGCCGCTGAACCTCATCAGCAACATCGAGCGCCCAGACATTGACTACGAGGGCGG
>Ga0209935_1004147_pt1 | contig 13730 bp, 25 predicted proteins | sample ThiBio_1000_plan_2_FD_183958 | JGI IMG/M metagenome (GOLD analysis project Ga0209935, IMG submission 183958) | Wastewater bioreactor microbial communities from Cape Town, South Africa - Thiocy_cont_1000_plan (SPAdes) | ecosystem: Engineered > Bioreactor > Thiocyanate-remediating >... | reverse complement strand
TCTTGAAGCCGAGACCGATGTTCTTGTAGTAGCGGGTGGTGCCCTTGACCTTCTTGCCAAGCAGACGGCGCTTGGCAAGGAAGATGGTCGGCTGCTTTTGGAACGCCTTCTCGGTCTGTGTAGGTGTGTGTGCGCGCAGAGAGGAACGAGAGAGCGAGATAGAGATAGATAGAGATAGATACGCAGATATTTGGTGAGCTCAAGATTGCCTGAGGCAGGAAGGAAGGAAGGGACCACTGCAACCACTCCTACTCCACCACCGTGGCCTCTAGAGCCTGCTCGCTCTCGCTAACCACTCGCGCTGACTCGCACGTCGAGCAGCGTTCGATCTCTACCGCTACCGCGCATATCTCCTCCTCCAACTCAGCCAACTCTCTCGAGAGAGAAATAATCTCCAGCGTGCGCGCTCCTATCCATTCCTGCCCTCCTCTAATCTCTACTCTACCCTCGTACGCCCAACCACGCGAGCCAGCGAGGGCGCAGCAAAGCGGAGCGAGGAGGGCGAGTCACACGCCACGCACCTGGTGGTCGGCCATGTTGCTGCGAGAGGTGGAGGAGGAAGAGGATCGAGCAGAGCCAGCAGCAGAGAGGAAAAACGCGGCGCGCGTTTGGTGCCGTCTCCCAACGCCTTGCTACGCTTTTGCACCCATCCGTGATAGCAAAACTCTCGGGCTCAGCGGGGAGCCTTAATATCTGCGGGGTACGGGATTCTCGCCTCTGTGTATTGATGAACGACCGAACGACAATAACAAGGGAGAGATATCAGCGGCAACGCGGAGCCAGCGCAGCAAGGCCTCGGGGCGCTTACTCGCACGCCTCGGGCGTCGACAAGTACTTGGTGCGGTGCGCCGGCTGTGCGAGACGCGAACCGAATAAATAGTAAGCAAAGCACCAACCAACCAAGCGATCGAGCGTGAGCGTGAGTGATATCGCGTACCATGGTGCATGCCGGGCGACGGCCCGATGCCAAGTACGCGGCGATGCGCGGATGCTCCTTGATGCGCTGCACGTAGGCCGAGATGACCGGGTGCGAGTTGAAGGTCTCGCGCGCCAGCGGACGCGCAAAGTTGTCCACCAGGCCGAAGAAGGCGATGTCGGCCCACGAGAGCGAGTCGCCCACGAGCCAGCCATCGCCGCCGTTCCTGGCGAGCGCCGCCGCGAACAGGTCGTAGTGGCGCTTGATGGTGTCGGCGAGGGCAGCCTGCTTCTCGGGCGACTTGTCCTTAGGCGAGGCGCGCATCAGTACCTTGCTCGCGCGCTCACTCACTCACTCGCGCTCACGCACAACGACGTACCAGGTCCTGATCGAACAAGAACGTGCGCACGGCGTTCATCATATCGATCATCGCCTCGGCGAGTGCGTCAATGTTGGCGCGCTCGACGTCGTTCTTGCCGAACAAGCCTGCGCCATTTGAGTCGCGGCTCAACCAACGAGTGAGCGAGAACATCAACCGCCGCTGGCCAGGCACGCCCATACTCGCTCGCGCGCGTACCGTGCTTGTTGGCGAGGTAGCGGCAGATGGCCATCGATTGCGCGATCGACACATGCTCGTCCTCGTAGTACGGCACCTGGCCGAACGGCATGGTCTCCTTGCGCGCCGGCCAATCGTCCCACGACACGCGATCGTCGACGTACTCGACGCCCGCCACCTCGAGCAGCAATCGAACATGCTCGCCACGTCCACGCGTGGGGAAGTACACCAAGGTCGGCTTGCGAGACATTGTTGGGTGGGTAGAGAGAAGGGCGATCGGGGGTTCAGGAGCTGCTGCAACGGCGACGAGGGAAGCAAGGTGAAGAGGCAGAGAGGCGGCGGCGCGGTACAAGAAGCCTCAGCGCTCCGGCACGGAACAGCGAGGCGCAGCTCGGCCGCCGTGCTTCTCTCGCGTTTCCTCGTACTCTCTCTCGCCTCGCGTGTCGCTCGAGAGAATGACGGTGATAAATAAGTCGAGCGCGACATGGCTCAGCTCCGATGGCTATCGTGGTGATGGCTATCGTGATGATGGCTATCGTGATGGTGGCTATCGTGATGATGGCTATCGTGATGATGGCTATCGTGATCATGGCGATCGTGGCTATCGTCGTGATGGCTATCGTGGTGGTGGCTATCGTGGTGTCGCCCGTCGTGATGGCTATCGTGATGATGGCTATCGTGATGATGGCTATCGTGATGGCTAACGATTGAGTCCTGAGCTGCGTCCACCGGATGGTCCGAACCGATGACGCCAGCAGCGACATTGGCTTTCTCGAGCGCCGCAGCCTCTTGCTTGAGCTCCTTGTGCCGTGCGTAGATCACCGTCGCGAGTCCAAGCGAGATTCCGACCATTCCAGCGAGCTGCATCAGCCCGAGGCTCTCATCCAGCACGATGGCGCTCAGGATTCCGGCCGTCAATGGCTGCACGGCGAGATACGATGTCATGACGGTCGGCGTGGTGTACGCTGCCACCCAACCCCACAAACTGCGCCCGCATGGTCGGTCAGGAGCTCGACGAAGAGCGCTGGTGTGACTGCACGTACTAGTACACGAGCACCGTGGCGATCGCGATGCCATACGCCAGACTGAGCCAACCGGACCAAGGCACGTCGGCCAGCAGCTCCCAATCAGACGGCTGCCACAAGGTCGCCAGCGTGAACACCACGCTCCTACGCACGTCCACAGCGCCACGGGTCATTCAGCACGATGGATGCCATGCGCACGCCGCTCGCTCTCGTACGTGATCAAGAACGACCACGCCGTCACGGTCAACGAGCCGATGTCGCTCCACAGCGGCCGTCCCCAGAGCAGATAGAAGGCCGAGGCGGCGCTGGCACAGCACACGAGCAGGTTGCCGACCACGCCGTCCGAGAGATCGAGCTTCGTGACGTCGAGAAAGACCACGGTGCCGACGACCGCCAGCGAGACGCCGAGTATCTTCTCCCACATGATCTTCTCGATGCGCAGCAGCAGCGAGAAGAAGGTCGTCACCGGCGGCGTGATCATCTGCAGGATCGCCGTGTTGATGGCCGTCGTGCGTCGGAGGCCGATCATGAAGAAGGTCTGCTGCAGCACGACGCCGATCAACGCCAAGAGCGCCACGCGCCACAGGAGCGGCACCGACAGCATGCGTGGCAGCGCTCGCTCTCGCACGACCATGACAGCAATCAGCAGCAGCGCTGATAGCGACCATCGCAGCGACAGCATGACGCCCGTCGGAAAGTAGCCCAGCGTGTACTTGGCGAGCGTGGCCCATGCTCCCCTGAGTACGAACCGATCAATCACTCGGGCACACGAGGTACGCGAGGAGCACACGCATACCAGAGCACCTGGCACATGAAGAGCGTCGAGTGTACGATGGCAACTCGCGCCCATGGCACTGCCATCACGCGATCGAACACGCTCGGCGCCACCTCGATGGCGGGCTCGCACGCGCCACTGTCACGCAGCGAATCACCGTGGTTCGGGATCACATCCTCCTCGATGCGCTTGATGTGATGCTGCGGTAGCGTGACGAGCTCGATCTCCGCCTGCTCGGGATCCATCTGTGCCGTAATCGTACGGCCAGGACGGATGGATGGATGGATGGATGGATGGATGGATGGATGGATGGATGGATGGATGGATGGATGGATGGATGGATGGATGGATGGATGGATGGATGGATGGATGGATGGATGGATGGATGGATGGATGGATGGGTCAAGAACAGTGGCGCATTCTCTCTCGCTCGTTCATTCGTTCCGTCGCTCGCTGGCCTTCGCGACTCCACGCTCCACGAGACCGAACGAGAGTGAGTGTGCTCCTTCGGCGACTCGATGCTACAAACCCCTCAACGCCTTGCTCGTATCGTGGCACAACTGGTGCCTCATACCTCGAGCTCCTCGCTCTTATCGTACCGCTGCGCGGTGTTCTCTACGAGCGCGCGATCACAGGTCTCGTTGCCCGCTGCGGTCGATGCTTGTGCTCCCTTGAACCATGGCGTCTGCGCCCGAACACGAGCTCCATCCCGCGTTCGAGCTGTACCAGTGAGCTTGAACTATGCCACGACAACCCCGCCGCCTCTGTGCGACAATACTCGATCATCTGCTCGAGTATTCCCTCCTCGTTCCCGCTCGAACCCGCGTCCACTCCCTCGAATGCTCGCGAGCCCTCGAGCCACCTCCACCGCCGCAGTACCTCGCACTCGTCGCTCGCTCGAGCTAGCTTCACTCACATCGATCTATGCTACTTCTGATGCAAGCTCTGCTGCGCCTTCTTCCCCGATCTCGTTGTCGTGGCGTACTTCGAACCCTGAAGGCCCATCATCCCCATCACCATCATCATCGACATCATCATCGAGCAACACCCCTCCTCCAACGCAACCACCGCCGCCACCATCTCCGATTCTCGCAGCAGCTCTCGCCCACTCCTACCGAGCAGCTTGCTTCCATAGTGTACCGCGTTCGTTCTTGGAGGACCTTGCGAAGCAGCTCGAGCTCGAATCCGTGCTGCCAGCTGGCGTCTCGATAGCGTCGGTGCTCGATCACATCCAGCCACGAACCGAAGCCGTGTACGCCATCGAATTGAGCTCGCTCTCACCCGATCTCTCGAGCACCGCCTTGGCGGCCGCTCAAGGTATGCAGCAATCCCGATCCCGATCGCGCGTCTGTTCCTGTTCTTATTGGTCCGTACACCAGGCCACATTCGATTGGCTTCGTTGGTGCTGGCTACCTACGAGACTCTCTATGCCTACGTCAACGACACTCCGTTGTTGACCAACATCATTGCAGGCATGCACACATACACATATGGCGCTGGGCTCGTGCCGTCGCTACCCATCAAACTCACCGCTGCTCGCACAGAATCCTTCTCAAAACAAGGTCGCGTCGTGGTCGATATGATGCTCGGCGTACGACTGCCGCTGTCGGCGCCTCACGTGATCGACGTGCTGTACCATTCGCTCTCGGTGCTGCAACAAGGTCTCTTGCTGCCGCAAGGTCCCGGAGGCTGGACTGCGCGGCTCGAGAGCGACCGCGCTTCGTTCGTCGACCTGCACGTACCCGGATGCTACTTCTTTGAGTTCTTTGCGCGACACAAGGCGCCGCTGCTGGTGCAAGTGTTCTGTCGCTGGCACTCGCGGTGGGGCAGTTGCATTCAAGCCGAGTATCACAAGGTCCGATTCCGGCAGATCAAAGCGCTTCCCGAGGGCGACAGCGAGTGCGTCTTTCGACTCGAGGCTGCGGAGCGAGCGCGCGACGAGGCTCCGGCACCCCGCTTGTGCCCCCAATGAGTGAGCGAGCGAGCGAGCCACCGTAAGTGTGTGCTGTTCTTGTTCCTCTTGTTGATTGAACTCTTGCTTGTGCATCGATCCAACGGCGCTCGTGATGCGAATGGGGCCAGTCAGCCAGCCAGCTCAGTTGCTCGGAGAGTAGATGGTGTCGCGCGGGAACAAGTTCCATCCGTCGACCACGAGTTTGCCTGCCCGAACGACCGCCGCGCCGCAGTCAGTGTCGGGCGCGTCCTTGGTGGCGCCTTCGTGCACCTCGAGCATTGCCACGCCGATGGCCTGAAACGCCGGGTTTGTACGGTGAGAAACGAGCTCGACACGATCGGCTCTTCTCGTGAGCACGTACGGGACGATTTTGTAGGCCCGCCAGTTGGCGATCTTCGATGGGAAAGAGCGCCACAGTGGGATGGCCGCCTTGGTCGTAGGTGCCGCTCTTGATGAGCGGTTCACATGGAGAGAACAGCTTGCGTAATCGAAGCGCAGCCACCCAGTTGACCAGCAGCGCTTGATTGTAGCTGAGGATGCCGCCCGTTGAGACCTGCGGCGCATCGCACACTGCCGGCGAGGCTTGCGTGTTGGCGCGTTCGTTGTTGAAGCAGAAGCCATTGCCGTGCACCTCCAAGCTGATGCCCCAACCATCAACCATCAATCAGCCATTCAAGAAAGCTTCAAGCATTGAGTACACGCGACGTACACATGAGCGTGATTCTTGTGCATGAGCACGCTTACATCGGGGCTCGATCCAACGGCGTAGCGAGTCTTCTCCACAATCTACCAGCCGACGAGGCGATTCACATATCAGGCATCGAGTAGCACATAGCAATGTGTTCGACAACGGAGGCCCGTTCCGTACCGTCTCGAATCCGTATTCAAAGTGGTAACAAATCACGCCCGAGTACAGCTCCAATCCAGAGATCGAGTACACGAGCACCAAGGCGATGCCCGTGCTGCGACACACGGCTCCCGTGTCTTCGGCGGCACCGAGGCTAATGTCGAGCACGAGCAGCGAATCGTCCTTCTTCGGCTTGGGATAGAAACAATAGCCCGCGTGCACGAGTTGCAACGGAGGCCCGCTTCCGCCAGTGATCACGTAGGCCTCAAGAGCGAGATGGCACTCTGCGCGTTTGCCATTGACATTGTGAGTTGCGATTCGCGAGTGCGCTTGCGTACGGGCGACATACCCTCCATCTGGAAGGCTCGGAACACAAACGGCCGATCCTGGAATGTGATGGCAGTCACTCCACTCGGTCCCTTGGAGTTGCCGACAGTGAAGCGAGCGCCTGAGCCGAGACGAGTGTGAGCCACAGCGGCTCTCAGTGCGTAGGAGCGAGTCGACCAACTGAACGCAACGTACCGTCGACAATCTTGGAGAGAGTGCCGGTGGCGAGCGACATCTTGGATGCCGAGTAGGCATTGTTGTCATCGGTGACGATCACGACGGCGCTCTTGTCCCAGTACACGGCGGCCACCGACTGAGGCTTCGCAAGAGCCGCGAGTGCCGTGGTCTTTTGCGCCTTGCCGATGAGGCGCATCGGGCCGAGCCAGTCTCGCGCAGCCGCGTTCGCATCGAGCGACAGTAGCTGTACGCGGTCGGCCTCCTCCGGCGAGAGGTCGGTATACACGAGCACAAACTGCGCCAGATTGTTGGCTGCTCGAGGAGCTTGCTCGTCTTGAGCCGGGTAGATGATTGGCGCAAGGAGTGGTCGAATGCCACCCGTCGTAATGTTCAATGAGAAGTTCCACGCAACGTTCGAGCGACTGGCAAGGAACACTGCATCCATCCATCGAATCAATCAATGCGACTGCCGCGGAATCGAAATGAAACTCTCTCGCTCTCTTGATCGTACCTTGCATCTGCGCTGGATCAATGTTGCTCGAGAACCGAAAGCCCGGAGCATGGAACACGGCGCCACTGAGGTAGTCGTCTGCCACTTGCCAGATCTCCTTCTGGTCACTCGGCTCCCACGTCAGGAACGGATACGGACCACCGCAGAACTTGCCATAGTTCACCTGCTTCAATCGCGTAATCGCTATCGAATCGAATCCACAATCAAATCGACAAACAACCGTGAGATACATACACACCATAGCTGCAATGCACTTGCGTTTGATGATACCTGTGCCATTGTCACCAACGTCATACTTGCCTGCCGGCGGATTCATCACTTGATATCGATCGTAGCCAGCTGCTCGATCATCAGATTGTACTGCAGCCCATGGATCGCGATCCAAGACCCACGTTGACACCCAAGGCCTCCATCGCTGTCTCAAGCACGGCATTCGCGCTTCGTGCACGTCAAAAGGCGAGTGTGAGGCTCGAGCAATCCGCGGCGAGAAGGCGCCACACGGGCTCGCGGTTATATACCTGTCGCAGTACCATCGAGAATGAACTCGACGTTGAGCTTGTAGGCCTCGATGTGCTCGGTGTAGATTGCCACGAGTTCGTCGGCCAGGAACATCCAATCGGCACTGGCGCGCTTGGTGCCGTCGCAGACGTTCAGCTCGTCGTCGACCTTGAAGCACAATGCAATGTACAATCGCTTGCTCGCTTGAAAGGCCGCGATGCGCTGAGGCGCGATCAGGTACGCGAGGATATCATCGGAGCTCGCGTAGTTGCTCTTGGTGGCCACTGGGGGATCGTGTGTCAGCAAGAAGCAGCCTCGTTGTTTGGTGGTGGCGTCCTGAGGCACGTTGCGTTGTTTGGTGCACACTGACGGCGGAGCATAATGAATGTCTGCAGCCACCGAATGAGTTCAATGATAGTTGCTATATGATTCATGTGTGCGTGTGCGTCGCTGTTTGGCACACACTCACGCACCGATCTTGAGCCACGTAGCTCCCTTTGCCAGTGCCTGGTCCCATAGTCGTGGGTCATTGAAGCTATGAAGCTACATTCACCAACCGTGCATCGCGATTCCATGAGTTTCGATTCAATCAATGATTGAATGTGCGCATGGGTTGACTCGGTCGTGCTCGATCTCGATAGCGAACCTGATACCCGAGGCCATGTCGAGCCTCATTCTTGTCCTTGATGCATGATTCCTGATAGGCAGACGTCGATAGGAGCACGACGAGGAACAGCACTCCCACGAGTATAACAAACGCCACGCCCAATCCAAGCACCATCTTGGAGCATAGTCGTAGCTCGCCCTGTTGATTGGAGAGAGTCGGCAACCAACGTGGGCTCGGGTCCTTGCTGCGTTGGGATGCTTTCGAGCTTCGACGAGGCTTCGATGTTGTCGTAGTCGTCGAGCTCGATGTTGCTGCTGGTTCACCAGATGTGCTGCTATGATCGTCGCCCGTGCTCAACTGTGTTGCTGCCTCACGAAGGAGCAGCTCATCCTGTTCGCTCACTGATTCGGCTGCGATGGCCGAGACGATCTCGATCTCGGTATCGTCGTTGTTTGGTTCGAGTTCGATGGCTGGTTGGTTGCGTATCTCGTGCATCTCGTGTTGGACCACGTCGGGTTCATCGTTTGGATCGAGATGAGCGCCACTCGCCGGCACCGAGGCATCTCGATTGTCATCATTGGCGACAGCATGAGCATCACTGGCATCATCGAGTGATGGCTGTGTGATTGATGCCATGTTGGAGGCAACTCGAGATCTCGTGAGGCAGATGCACGAACAGCGAAGCAACCAAGCGAATGATGCTGATGGCTCGTGAGTCATTCGCTTGGTTGCTTGCTGCTGCTGCTCACTCTATCGATCCTCACTCGCTCGATCCTGCGCATCTAGATACAGTGGGATTTCAAGATGGCCAAGCGTCGAGCTGTGACTGGAGACCACAAAGACAACCGTGGCAACAAGGATCACGGTAGTGGTGATGATGATGATGATGCCAAGGTAGCACGAGCGAGCAACGACGAGCATGCCAGCGATGACGACAAGCCCAATCACGATGATGGCAGCGACCATGATGACCACCATGATGATGGCCGTGACTCGAGGAGGGTCACTGGTAAGACCGCACAACAGCGGAAGCTACGGCCGCGCCAACAACAAGAACAACGAGCGCCCAAGCCGGCGATACTTCGATGGCGCAACAAGATCGCATCTCGCGTGCTGACGCTGCCCGTGATGCTCGGACTCATGGCCTTGACGCTCGTGGCATCGAGCTACTTGTTGTTGAACAGCGTCTCGAACATCTCGGACGAGATGCGCGAGCGAATCGAGCTCGCTGGCGAGAGGCTCATCTACCACGGCGTCGCGAGCTACCGCTACAATCCGGTCGGCAAGTGTGGCGGCGCACTGTACCTGACCGACAAGAAGCTGCGCTTCAAGTCGCACTGGGCCAACATCGTCTCGCACGACCTCGAGTACGACTTTGGCAATCTGGACGGGCTCGTGGTCGAGCAGGCGCTCTGGATCTCCGGCGAGCTGCACGTCTCGATGCGCGACTCTCCGACCGGCGAGCCAGGCAAGATCGAGTCGTTCTTCATCTACTACACTGACGACTGGAACGCCGCCATCGCTCGCTCGGGCGTTCTCGACATCATTCATCAAGAGAACGCTCGCATTCAAGCCGCCAAGGCGCAAGCCAAGGCCGCTGCCGCCACTTCGAGCTCGAACGACGACGCAGGCAGCGAGTTCGATGAGCACCACGAGCACCATCGCGACCATCGTCAAGAGTTGTAACATATTACTCGATGACACTGACTGTGTGTGCGCGCCTCTGCACCACGGTATCTCTCGAGCCATGGCTAGATTCGTGCGTCTACGTGATGGCATCGGCCGATAGTCGGTTAAGAACAGTAAATTACGAGCGGCATTCCAACAACAATGCTGAGTGAGTTCGATCGATGGTCGATCGTGTTGTTGCTCGCTGCCTCGCTCGCTCACGCATCAATCAATCGCAAGGAGGAGCTCGGGAATGGCCACCACCGACGAGTCTCTGTTCAATGTCGACTCGTTGCCTCCATTGAGGCAACCCGCTGCCACGCACTTTCTCTTGAGACCTCTCCAAGCCACGGACTATCACAAAGGTTGTGTATAGAGACAGAGATCTGTCGATTGATTGATCGATCGCGCATCTGTCGGTTCTCATTGGCTCGACTATGGGGACACCACAGGCTTCCTGCAGGTGCTGGAGCAGCTGACGGTGGTCGGCAGCGTCGAGGAGGCGGCGTTTGTTGAGAGGTTCCATCGGCTCAAGGCGACCGGATGCTCGTACATCGTGGTAGTCGAGGACAAGCAGCGCCGAGTGGTTGTAGCCACTGCTGCCTTGTACCTCGAGCCCAAGTTCCTGCGCTCTTGTGGCACGGTAAGTCGAGATATGCGCAATCATGTGCTACGTGTGCCAACGCTTATGTGGTTCGTTGCGTTGACGTAGGTTGGGCACATTGAGGACGTCGTCGTGTTGAAGGAATGCCGAGGTCTTCATATCGGCGAGCTGTACGGCCATCGATCGAATAGAAGATGGATGATAGATGATTGATCGAACGCAACAACCTACACGATGCGATGTGATGCAATACGATAGATTGATCCAAGTGCTGAAGGACATTGCGATTGCTCGAGGCTGCTACAAGGTGATTCTCGATTGCGCCGAGCACAACGTCAAGTTCTACGAGAAGTGCGGCTTCGCGCGCAAGGAGCTGCAGATGGCCTACTACACACCAACGACCACCAGCAGCTCTTCTACGACACCTGCACCAATTGCCAGCAAGCTGTAGCTGATACAGGATGAGTTTCTGACGGAACTACTGACTGACTGACTGCCTGCCTGAATGAATGAATGCGGATACGAATTGTGTTATTGCATTGCATTGCCTTGGAGTGAAGTATTCAGTTGTGCATGCGATAGACTGATTGATGCTTGCTTGCTTGATTGATTGATACGATATGAGCCGATTCGATACGGCTTACATGACTCGACAACTGTTACCGCTGTCGTCACTCGATGTGGAGCTTGCCGGCACGGGGCAGAGCAAGCCGACCTCGGTGGGCATCTGCTGATCGCCTGCCTCGCGGTACCCGCCAACCGCCAATACCGCCAAGCCATATGGTGGCTCGACAGGCATAGCGGCAGCCGCTGCAGCAGACGGGTCCTCTTTGGTTTCTTTGTGGAAGCCCAGCTTCTGCTTGAGCTTGGTGAACGAGAATGGCGATGACGAGGGTGACGAGGATGTTGAGGATGACGAGGATGATGAGGATGAGGATGAGGAGGTAGTCGAGGAGGCGCTCGAATCAGCGGCAGTGGGCAGTAGCAGCGGCACGAGAACAACAGCGCCATCGGAGCGCATGTACAGGGCCTCGGGAGCGATGGTTGCGAGCTCGCGCACACCCGACACCTCACACGTTCGTCGCGTGGCGTCGCCATTGATCGTGATATCAAAGTGGAAGGTCCTCGAGCGCCGCAGCTCGGACTTGTGAACCAAGAGTGTCTCGGTGCCACTGCCATCGGCCTTGCGACCCAGATACGACAAGAACTCGACCGACGATGGTAGGTGCGCCTCGCACGGGATCCACGTTCGTGTCGCAAGGTCCAAGCACCACAGATCATGCAGCGAGACGAACTCGTTGTCGTTGTTGGCATGCGTCGTGACCGTGTTTCGAGTGCTGTACGAGAAGTGCGGCCCGGCGTCGTCGCTCTCGTATCCGTAGCCACCGATGATGAACATGCGCAGGCCGTCATGTGATATCGCTGCCCGATGACCTCGACGAGGAGCAGGTCGTTTGCCTGTCGATCACGAACGCATCAGCAACCACTGCGGTCGATCTTCTTTGTGGCCGTGCTCGTCGATCAACGCACCTACGCATGCGATCTGCGACCAACGCATCTTGTTGGTATCGAAGCGCCATACATCGTTGAGTGGCACGCCATGGTTGTCGAGTCCTCCGAACAGCACCACGCTGCCGGACGCATCGATCACCATCGTGTGCTCGCTTCGTGCACTCGGAATCAACGCATCGCTGGTTGAAGACGATGACGATGATGACGATGATGGATGACGAGTCCAATGGCTGCTGCCGAGGTTCAGTATGTACAACGTGTTGTCGACGGCGCCCATCGATCCACACACGCCGCCCAGTATGTACAATCGTCGTGTGACTGTTCTCGCGAGTGGCGGACGAGTCAGCGAGGCGTTGTGTTCGATCGAGGGGGAAGCAACCAACGTACATGGATCGAAGGCCATGGCTTGGTATGCTCGAGCACATGGGCCGCTGCCCTTGGTCAAGACCTCACGCCATCGAACCAATGCTCCATCAGCCACCGGTAACCGAGCAGTAAACTCGTACACTGTCTCGCACCACGATCGCGAGTTAGGTTGGATGGTTGGGTGATAGTTGGGGGAGGTATAGCTCTCGAGCAGGCTGGCTCATACCTGCGTTGCCGACCTCGGCGAGATCCTCGTCGAGATCAGAGAGCAACGTGGCGTACGTTCCACCGAACACGAACGCAGAGCCGTCGGCGCCAGCAGTAACGGGCTCGAACTTGGTCGAGGTCGAGGAAGGCAGGGACACGGTGCGATAGCCCGATGCAACCACCGAAAGTCCGATGCGAGAGTGAGCTGGAGCACGGCCGCTGGTGGCTACCCGCTCGAACCACTGCTGCGCCATATCTCACGAGGTGGCGAGGGTTTGATGTGTAAGGTGGTGCTGAAGATGAGGGTTTGATGTGTAAGGTAGTGGTGATGATGAGGGTTTGATGCGTAAGGTAGTGATGCTGATGATGAGGGTTTGCTGTGTAAGGTAGTGATGCTGATGATGAGGGTTTGCTGTGTAAGGTAGTGATGCTGATGAGGGTTTGATGTGTAAGGTAGTGATGCTGATGAGGGTTTGCTGTGTAAGGTAGTGGTGATGATGAGGGTTTGATGTGTAAGGTAGTGGTGATGATGAGGGTTTGATGTGTAAGGTAGTGATGATGAGGGTTTGATGTGTAAGGTAGTGGTGATGATGAGGGTTTGATGTGTAAGGTAGTGGTGATGATGAGGGTTTGATGTGTAAGGTAGTGGTGATGATGAGGGTTTGCTGTGTAAGGTAGTGGTGATGATGAGGGTTTGATGTGTAAGGTAGTGGTGATGATGAGGGTTTGATGTGTAAGGTGGTGATGATGAGGGTTTGATGTGTAAGGTAGTGGTGATGATGAGGGTTTGATGTGTACGGTGCTGATGATGAGGGTTTGATGTGTAAGGTAGTGATGGTGCGTAAGCAAGCGAGGAAGCGGAACACTGACACGCGATCGAGGTCGATCTTGTTGTATCTCGTCGCATCCGCCTGCGCAACGCCACACTCTCCGACTCCCCCTCGTACGTACCATCATCCAATTCCCACAATCGAACCTAAAGAATGTCACTTACACATTGAGAATCTCCCTCTCACTCTCCCTCCCTCATATCCCGATAATATCTCGATATTTGCACCAAGAGCATTTATCACGATTGCAATGGCGAGTGAGTCCGACAGCTCGGCAGCCACAGGCCTACCACCATCCCCACCATCCCCACCATCCCCACCGCCACCACCGGTTCGAGTTCCAGACGCGG
>Ga0209935_1004144_pt1 | contig 13737 bp, 20 predicted proteins | sample ThiBio_1000_plan_2_FD_183958 | JGI IMG/M metagenome (GOLD analysis project Ga0209935, IMG submission 183958) | Wastewater bioreactor microbial communities from Cape Town, South Africa - Thiocy_cont_1000_plan (SPAdes) | ecosystem: Engineered > Bioreactor > Thiocyanate-remediating >... | reverse complement strand
CAGTGCTGTGTAGGTAGTCGGTAGCGTCGAGCATCTGCATGAAGAGCGGTCGCGCCTCCTCCTCCGTGATGCGTCGTTTCGATACGATCCTATCAAAGAGCTCTCCTCCCGTGACGCTACATACCACGCCACCGACGCATTCACACCGCCACGATGCATGGGTATCAACGAGAGCGTCCATCCCACACGATACATTGACATGGTCAGCATCCACGTCTCTCTCTCTCTCTCTCTCGCTCTCTCTCAGGAATCCGTACAGCTCCAACACCAGATACATCTTGGTGGCGGTCTCGAACACGTCCTGGATGCCAATGATGTTGGGGTGATTGATCTTCTTGAGGATGTTGACCTCGTCCATCAGCGAATGGCCCGACGAGTTCGAGGTCTCGAACTTGTGCTTGTCGATGATCTTGATCGCAAACTTGGCGCCGGTGTCCTTCTCGATCGCCAACCGAACCGTGGCAAACGCTCCACTGTTGAGACACACAGGTTCGATACCGAACGTCACGCGCATGTATTGGTTCAATTCTCGAGCTCATCGAGTCTTGCACGTCATCATCGTTGTCGTCGTCGTCGGGATAGCAGTGGCGCGTACCTGCCGAGAGTCTGCTTCATGACGTACTTCGACTGCGGCCCGCCAGCCTCGGCCTCGGCTTGGTCCTCCTTGCAGTAGATGTACACGAACGACACCTTATCTATGTGGAGAAACGTCGCGACATCACCATATGGTCACCGAGACTGGCGCGTTAGTGGGGCGGCTCGCGGGCGGGGCGCGGGGGTCGCGAGGGCCGCGGTACCGATCTTGGCGCCTTGCTTCTGGACGACGGTGATCTCGTCGCCGCTCTGGAGCATGGCGCGGTTGCCCTTGCCGATCTTCTCGTTGTTGAGGAAGGTGCCGTTGGTGCTGAGATCGTAGAGGAACACGACGTCGTCGTCCTCGCGTTGGATCTTGCAGTGCTTGCCCGATACGACGGGCAGCGGCACCGAGATGAAGCAGTCGCTCGTGCGGCCGATGACGACCTCGTTGTCGCCGTCGGGGATCGTCTTGGAGGGATAGTCGGTCGCGGTGCAAAGGAGCCGAGCCCAGCCACTGTCCTCCTCGACCGCTTCGAGTTGGAAGTCATCGTCAAGGTTCTGAGTACCACCTGCGTCGCCGGAGTCGCCCATGATGGAGGAGGTCGAGGAGCTGGTGGTGGTTGAGGCTGAGGTGCTGCTGGTGCTGCTGGTGGTGGTTGTTGTGATTGGCGGGAAGGAGCGAGAGAAAGAGATCGAGAAAATCCCTCTTCGCTCTCCTACTGCTCCTCAGGAGATACGGCCAATTCAAGTATCTTCAAGGAGTTGCGATTGATCACGAAGGCCACATCATCGTTGCTGATACCAACAACAATCATCGAGTTCAAGTGATGTCTCGTGATGGCAAGATGGTCTCCAAGTTCGGATCTCAAGGATCAGGAGATACGGTCAATTCAACAATCCTCAAGGAGTTGCGATAGTTGATCACGGAGGCCACATCATCATCGTTGTTGCATCATTCGCTTGGCTGCTCGCTCTCGCACGCATCAATCAATCCATCCATCCCGTCCATCCCATCCATCGACGCTCCTGCTCATCTCGCTCGGCCCCCACCCACCATGAGGGTACAAGTAAGCTACTTGGGCGAGCCCGTGGAGCTCGAGCTCAACCCACAAGGCGCGCTGAGCTCCATCATCGAGCTCGCTTGCTCGTCGTTGCAAGTGCCTGGCGACCCCAAGCGCTTCGCGCTCTACGTCGTCACTGGCGACTCGATGCGTATGCTCACGGCTCAGGTACCCGTCCGATCCCGATCGCTGTCTCGCGGCTGCCTCTCTCTCACACGTCGAGACGTTGCAGGATCTCGCGAGTCAGCGGTTCGCACTGCCGGCCGGCTCGCTTCTCAAGATTCGCGCCAATCCCAAGATCGAAGCTCAGGAGGCGCTCGCGAACCTGACCAACAAGGCCGCTCCTGCCATGCAGAAGAAGGCCGTCTTCGACCTCGCCAAGACGCAGCTCACGGTACGCGACGATCCAGCGAGAACGCGCGCACCCTATGTGTGAGTGAGTACCGACCATCTCTCGCGTGAAGAACGAGTCGTTCGCGCAAGAGTTCCTGGAGCTCGATGGCCTCCCGGCACTGGCCGAGGCGGCCAAGGAGCTCTCGGGCAATGCGTTGGCCTACTGCTTGGCGGCTCTCGACAAGGCGGTCTCGTACGACATTGGTTGGGAGGCGATCTCGGACGAGGTGGTCGAGCGCTTGCTCGGCCTCATTCGCATCGAACAGAATGGCGCACGTCGAACCAATGTATGTGTGTGTGTGTGTGTGGCGATGCTGGATCTCTTGAATCACGGCGCTGAAGATACTGACGCCGATGCGATTCTGATGCGCAAGATCATCAACTCGGTCTTGAGGTTCGCGGCCAAGTTCATCAGCAAGAACAACAAGACCTTCGAGATGGTCGTCAAGGCGCTCGAGACCAACGGCGTCAAGGACGGCATCGATCCCTTCGAGCCGATCCTGAGCTGTCTGTCGTTCTCGGACCTCGACACGCAGACCAACGCCTTGGTGCTGATCAACGCCATGATCGGCGGCGCAGCGACGGCCGGCTTGCCTCCGCCGCCGGCGCTCATGAAGCTGAAGCCCACGCTCCAGAAGCACATTGACATCAAGCACGAGGACTTTCGCAGGCAGCTGTACATCTACCAACAACGCGATCTGCAGCGCTACGATACATTGCGCGCTCAGGTACATCCACTCATCCATCATTCACTCACTCATTCAATGCATGCAGCGTATCGATCGACTGACACCGCGAGATTGCAGCCATACAACAAAAGCAATCCCGACCACGAGGCGCAGTTGATGTTGTTGTGGAAGATGGTGTTCCCTGACGTACAGCTCGAGTCTCGCGTCTCGGAGCAGTGGAAGAAGATGGGCTTCCAAGGCACCGACCCTGCGACCGACTTTCGAGGCATGGGCTTGCTGGGTCTGCAGAACCTCATGTACTTTGCCGAGACCTATCCCGAGATCTTTCGCAAGATCGTCAAGGAACAGTCGTCTCGTAGCGATCTCGTACGCTGATACTCGAACCAATCAACCAATCAAGAGCCAGCGCTGACGATTCGATACGCTTGCGTGAACGGTGAGCAGATGTATCCAGTCGCCGTTGTGGGAATCAGTATCACAGCCACGTTGCACGCGATGCTTGGCGTCAATGCACCAAGTACGATATTCGATTGCGCCACTTGTCGCTCATCGACGCATGGCGCATAACTTACTCGCTGCATCATCACCACCACCACCACTTGCAGTCTCGGATACTGCGAGCGGCGAAGTACAAAAGATCCTCTTCGACCACGCGAATGCATTCGAGGAGATCTACTGCATCACGTTCCAGATGCTCGACCGAACGTGGGACGAGATGCACGCTGGTTACATGGACTTCCCCAAGGTCATGGCCGCCGTCAAGGAGCGGCTCACCAGCATCTTGCCTATCTCGAACACGGTGCCTGCGCTGCGTCGCGCGGCCTTTACGTCAGGCGATCCGCGATTGCGTGCATCGACCATGTTCCCGAGCGCCGAGGAGGTGACTCGCGCCGTCGATACAGGACCCGACGCTGCTATCGCTGATGGTCGCCGCACCAAGACCATTCTCAACAAGACCATCAACGAAGCACAGCTCGCTGCATTGAAAGGAAGCGTACGACTCAACTCAACCCAACTCACAATGGCGCCATCGAATGCTCACTCACATACACACACACGCACTTCTTTGGACTCTCATCAGATGGCGGCTGATGCCAAAGCTATCGTGGCAGCGAATTGCATCCGCAGCTTGCATGAGGGCGCGACATTCCGCGAGTGGAAGAAGGACAAGAAGAAGGACGCCAAGGAGACCTACTACCACTTGGTACTCTCGCCCGATGAGCGCGAGCTGCAATGGACGCCGGCCAATTCTGCCAACGCTGGACCCGACCCTCACTCGAGTACGTACTGCGCTGCCGTCGCTGCCACCGCTGCGCTGACAATCAAACAATCACTTTAGAGACACAATCAATGCCAGTCGAGGACATTAAGGCCGCCATCGCCGGAGCCAACAACGCACAGATCACCAAGGTCAAGAAGGCCGACGATGAGCTGGCGCGTCTCTTCACGATCACCTTCAAGGAGAGCTCCTCGGCGCCGTTCCCGTTGAACCTCATTGCTCCGACTCGCGAGGTCTACGTGCAAGTACGCACTCGAGGCCATTCCCGCTCGCTCGCTCACCCAAGGCTCACGAGAGTTGTTGGTGATGCATCAATAGTTCCTCGATGGTCTCCACGTGCTGCTTGGTCAAGAGCTGCAATGCGCCGAATCGCTCTACGATGTCGAGGTCATGTCGGGCTTCACGTTCGCCGTCAAGATGATCAACCTTGAGGGCGCCACGGTGCCCACTGTAGCGCCGCCCATTCCGCCGCCACCGTCGACCTTTGAGTTCTATCTCAAGGACAACAAGGAGCTGGAGCTGCAGGAGGCGGCCGAGAAGGCCAACAAGCGCACTGCGGTCTAGCGTTTCTAGCGCCTCGACCTCTGTGCTGGCGTGTGTACTTGTAACCTCACCGTTCTATCGCTATCTATCTATCTAACAATCAGGCAAGTATTCATTATTTTCACGATGGCGCCGTTCTCATGAGATGAGAATCGGCGGTGCTGGAGGTCGAAGAGATCAAGGCCATGTTGCGCGGCGAGATCCTCGGGTCAAACAGTGGCACCAACGAGCACTCGAAGCCGTGTTCGAGCAGATACAGCTGACGATCGAGCAGGATCAGGCGCTCGAGCACCGGTTGCAGCGTGAGCGCCAGAGCAAGGAAGGCCTTGAGGCGTGGAAAGTCGGGCGCCACGAGAGCGTGGTACTCGCGCAGCTGCGGCTCGTAGTCGCGCACGTTGAACGGCAGCTCGGCGAGCACGCGGTCGCCGTGGAGCGTGTGGTACATTTGGAGGCGCGACGAGGCGACCTCGATGTAGCTGTCGATCGAGGCGAAGCATGCCTTGGAGCGCAGGGCGTGCCTTCGGAACAGCAGCCGCGGCTCGAGCAGCTCGGGACACATGCGGTCCAGCTCGGGTTGCAGCACGTCGTCGAGAATGGCGCGATACGCGACCGTGATGTGGTTGTGCTGCAGGCTGGCGCCGCCATCGTCGGCCCAGCGACCGGCACACTCGGTTGCGAGATCGGTCACGTATTCGTTGATGGGCAATTCGACTTGGCGCAGCACCCCGCTGACCGTGCTGCTCAGCGGACAAGTGCGATACGATCGAAAGCCTTCGAGAGCTGCACTCGCGAGTCCGGTGAGCTTGATGGCAGCAGCAATCAACAGCAACGGGTACGACGTACCGCACTCGGCGGGCTGCATGGCGTGGTAGCAGCAACTCACGCACACGAGGCCAACGGCATTCGGCAGCCTCGTGAAGAGTCGCAGTATCGTCGGCGTGAGGTCGCCGCAGCAATGAAGGCCAATGACGACCAGTCTCGAGGCAGGTGAGTAGCCAGGCTGCCACACACACGAGAATGCAGGCGCCTCAGTGATGGTGCAGCTTGAACGCATAGGCGCGTGGCTGCCGAGCGTACTACTCGTTCGCATAGGAGTTGGTTCAAGGTCTCTGCAGCATGCTCGTCACTCCAATCGAGTCGATACGTGATGGTATGAATCGGTATCGCTGTCGTTGATGTCGTTGATGTCGTTGACGTCGTTGCGGTCGTTGCTGTTGCCTCTGCATCCTCCGGGCGTTGGCGCTGCTGCTTGCGAACCACCCAGTCGATGCGTCGAGATGCGGCGTCTTGGATCATCTCGCTGCCCTCGACGCCAATCACATGTCTGCCGTAGTGGTGGTACAGCATGTGCCCCAAGTATCCCTGCACGGTCGAGACAGCTCAGCCCAGCTCAGCAATCATGGCTCCCCCTCTCTCGCATCGTGTCGCATATCGGACTCGAGTCATACTGAACCAGCTCCAATGTCCAACACAAAGTCGGCGTTCGATTGTTGGCACACTCGATCGACCCAGCCGACCATCTGCTCGACCTCGTGGATCTTCTTGGGCTTCATGCCCTTCATCTGGCGCAACATTCGTCCGACATCGACTCGAAACGAACGTGATCGATCGGGATTGCGCTCTCCCGCGAGCTCGTGTGTCTGCCTGAGGAACTGCTGAAGCGACTCGGGGAATCTCGCGAGCGTCTTGGAGAAGGGCAGTCATGCAGCGTGAGCGTCGAGCGACTCATGGTGGTCGTGATCGAGGGTACCTCGGCGTGCGTGGCTGACAGCAGATGGATCTCGTTCGAGTCCACGAGATCGAGCAGTGGTTGATGCCATTCAGCAGGCACTCGATCCCAGAGTCTCTACGCGATATCGAGCCCGCACGTCTCGAGTCAGCAACGACAGCGGTACGTGTGATCGATCGATCGATTGAGATACTTGCGTTGCGCCAGAAGGTGCGCGAGTACTGATTGTACAAGTGTCGGTGCTCGCGCAGGAAGGCCGAGAGGCGGAGCGCCTCTTGACGCAGATCCTCCATGTCGACACGATCGTGGACTCCAATGGTGGCTGGATTGAATCGAGAGACAGTCAAGCAGCGAGCGAGCGAATGAATGAATGAATGAATGTGCCGACAGCGGTTAAGAACAGTAACCTCTCGACCTCGATCGACCTCGCTATCGATCCAGCGGACCATCAACTAATCAGTGACACACGACATCAACTCGCGATCGAGGAGCGATGGAATAGGAGCGCCAGTTGGGTCGGTTGTTCGGTGATGCGGTGTATTCATGGTATGGTACAGACGAACGAGCGCCGCTGGCTCCTAGGTGCTCGAGACGGCGGATGGCGGTGGCAGCGGCAAGAAGCGATGCGGAGTCGCGAACGCGGTCAAGAACGGCGAGGCCTTGATGACTTGGATGCAGCATTGGCGGCCATTGAGGTTGGTTATCAGGGCCAACGACGAGCGCACAAGGAGATACAGTCTGCGCCAGCGTGTGTGCGCGCAAGAGAGAGCGTCAGTAGATACTCGCTGCTCTTGATGCTGACGGCGAGCAGCGTACTTGGACGGCAAGCGGAAGAGTATGTATCGTATGTGATCCGCTGCACGACGGTAGTCGCTCGAGAACGACGCTACGAGCTCGAGCTGCTGCAGCTCGTCCGAGCCGTTGGCACCAAAGGTACCGCGCACCTCGGCCACGAGCGCTGCCGTGACATCGTGTGCGGCCACGGCCTCCGTCTCGCCTGTGAAGCTGCATACGCACGTATGAATGGACTGTGAGCTCCTACTCACATGGGTTTGCAGCTGCTACGAGTGCACAGGGCGTGTTGGGCGCGCGTACATCTGTGCCAGCAGATAGATGTGCGTCACCTCGCAACCCTTGCGTATCTGCTGCCGTGCCATCGATCCCACACACACGCGCGCCCCGCGACCTTACTCGAATACTACTACAACAACGCCGCGAATGGAATGGTCAACTTGACCACCGAGGAGCCCGAGGAGTGCCGCACGGGATGGACGCCGAGCGAGGCAGCGAGAGAGATGAAGAGAGCGGAACAGCGATCGCTCGTCGTGTCTGCGAGACGATCGAATGCAGGCTCAGGCCTCTGATTGCTCTATCGACCACAGTATCGATCGCGATCATCGAGAGGAGCCGCTAGAGGAGGCTGCTATCGATGATCATGAGCGCGAGAGATGGACAACACCAAGAGAGAGATCGGATAGGGGATATAGTAGCTCACGCGTGTACATGCACGCACACACGCTTGCTCTATTGGACGTTGTGCTTCTTCATCAGCTCCGAGATCTCCTCGGCCGTCGTGTCCTCGGTGAACTCGTAGCGCGCGATCGGGATGTCGTCCTTGTTGTAGAACACGAGCCGAGGCACCGAGACGTAGCCGCCGCGGAACTTGAGTTCCTTGTACTCGTCGAGGTCCAGCTCGCGGAACTCGCGCACGCCAGGGTACTTGGCCATGCGGCAGTTGCTCGGGCCCTGCGCCAAGCAAGGCGCCTGTCAGACGACGCGCGACGCCGTACGGCGAGAGTATGACGGCGTACGTACCAGCAGCTCGGCGTACAAGGCCGTTTGGTCCTCCTCCTCTGGTTCACTGCATAGAGCGACACGAGATCCGCTGGTCAGTCGCGGCGACGATGACGTGATGACGTGGCGAAGGCGTACGCGTAGACCACCAAGCACACGGCGGCCAGGACAAGCAGCAGGGCCAACAAGAAGCTCGGTACTCGCATCGTGGTGGGGTGTAGACGGCAGAAGTAGACTACTAGCAAGTCAGTCGGGTAGGATTGCGGATTGCCGAGCAGCAGACGATGGTGATCAAGAGGCTGTGATGATGGTGATGCTGGCGAGAGAGAAAGAGATCGAGAAGCTCGCGATCGTCTTCTTGTTGTTGCTTCTTCGTTGTTGCTTGCTTGCCTTGTCGCCTTCGCTGCTGCTGCTGCTGCCTCTCCCGCTCTCGCTTGGCTCTATCTGTGTCTGGTGTGTGCCGTGAGAACCCTCTTCTCTCTTGTTCTTGTTGTTGCGCGTCTATCCCTTCCTTCCATCATCACCTTCGCACCATCCATCACTCGAGCACGCCTCACGACAACCAACCAACATGGCCGACAACAACAACCTCAACCCCAGCGACAACCAAGGCGCATCATCGTTCGAGTACTGCGAGCCTGTTCTCGACGCCCTCAAGTGCTTCGTGTGTCGCGATGCCGTCGTCGATGCGGTGATGTGCAACGCCAAGCGAGACAACGCCACCACTTGCGGCACTCTCTTCTGTCGCCAATGTCTCGCTCAACACTCCAACCAATGCGGCCACTGCGGCACTCTCTTGCTCGAGGAGCGATCTGAGATCGTCTCCAACCCAGCCGTCACCATGATCGCAGACGGACTTCGAGTTCGATGCCGTCATCGAGTGGATGGATGCGACTGGCAAGGAGAACGCCGACGATTGAACGAGCATTGCGAGACCGAGTGCAACAAGCGACCATCAGTGTGCATACACTGTGGTCGATGTCGATCGCTCGAGTGGATCTCTCGACATCAAGATCACTGCGGCCATCGTCTCGTGAGATGTGAGCAATGTGGTCGAGACGATGTGCAAGCTCGATGTCTCGATGTCCACATTCGACAAGTGTGTGGTCGTCGATCGGTGGAATCTCGATTGGAAGAGCTCGAGAAGAAGGTCGACAAGTTGATTGATCGAGTGTCGGCATTGGTTCCGGGTCTTGGGGAGGTTGGTCGCGAGATCTCGGAAGAGATCAAGGCCGAGGCTCGAGCTCTTGAGATCTCGAAGGCCGATACTGTCGGATGGGAAGTCTGTCAAGTGATTGGAATGCAAGGATCAGGAGATGACCAATTCAAGTATCCTTATGGAGTTGCGATTGATCAAGAAGGCCACATCATCGTTGCTGATACCAACAACAATCGAGTTCAAGTGATGTCTCGTGATGGCAAGATGGTCTCCAAGTTCGGATCTGAAGGATCAGCAGATGGTCAATTCAAGTATCCTCAAGGAGTTGCGATTGATCAAGAAGGCCACATCATCGTTGCTGATACCTACAATCATCGAGTTCAAGTGATGTCTCGTGATGGCAAGATGATCTGCAAGCTCGTATCTCTTGGATCAGGAGATGGTCAATTCAAGTATCCTCAAGGAGTTGCGATTGATCAAGAAGGCCACATCATCGTTGCTGATCAGGGCAACAATCGAGTTCAAGTGATGTCTCGTGATGGCAAGATGATCTCCAAGCTCGGATCTGAAGGATCAGGAGATGGTCAATTCAACAATCCTTGGGGAGTTGCGATTGATCGCGAAGGCCACATCATCGTTGCTGATTACAGCAACAATCGAGTTCAAGTGATGTCTCGTGATGGCAAGATGATCTCCAAGTTCGGATCTGAAGGATCAGGAGATGGTCAATTCAACAATCCTCATGGAGTTGCGATTGATCAAGAAGGCCACATCATCGTTGCTGATACCAGAAACCATCGAGTTCAAGTGATGTCTCGTTATGGCAGGATGATCTCCAAGTTCGGGTCTGAAGGATCAGGAGATGGTCAATTCATGAGTCCTTCTGGAGTTGCGATTGATCACGAAGGCCACATCATCGTTGCTGATACCTACAACAATCGAGTTCAAGTGATTCGAATGCCTCGGCTCTTCGCTTGATTGCCAAGCCATCTCACTCTCACAACCCATCATCGTTTAGTCTCTTCTTGTGTGCTCTCGTGTTAGTGATCTAGAATCGTGTGTATGCACCAATCTTCTGTTTGGGTGTTCAGTAACAGATTGGATTGTTATATTGAGCTCGATTCTATGCGCCTAAAACCGATGCATCATGTGCTTGGCATATCCGAGGCTGTCGAGGAAGCTCTTGGTCGCCTGCAGCACACAATCCGCCAGCCACTGGCAGTGAGCAGGTGTGTCGATCAGGCGCGTCACTATCGACCAACGTACCGTCGAGAACGATGGAGGTCCGCAAAACAGCGCCACGGTGTCGTCAGCTGGAGGGAACAGGTGTGCTTGGAGCATCTCTTGTGTGATACGCCCCGACAGTCCAGGCCATGCAGGTGACGGCTGCAACCAACCAAGCGAGTCAGCAACGCAGCTGCAGGGCTCGGAGAGGGAGCGATGATACCTTGCTGATGACGTGATGCACCTCGATGCGACCCTGAGAGGCGACTTGATACTCGACCAGCTCGTCAGCCATCAGAATGTCGTCCTCGGTGCTGTTGGCGAACAACAGGCGAACGTTGGTCGTGTCCTCGGGGTTCGCGAGAATCGCTTGCATGATCTATGGCCGAGGGCGCTTGAGATGTCGAACCGATCGATGCACGAGCGAGAGAGCGCGCGAGAGCGCACCTGTGTCATCGGAGTGATGCCCGTGCCGCCAGCGATCATGCTGATGGTCCTCCACTTGTTGGCGTGGTACTCGAAGGAGCCGGTCGGCCCTCGAACCTGCACCTCGTCTCCGACCTGCAGCGAGTGGAGGTACTTGGAGACGTTTCCGGCCTCATAGGTCTTGACCAACAGCGAGAAGCTGCCTCGTTGAGTGACGGGGCTCACGGGCGTGTAAGGTTTGCGCTTCTCGACGCCATCAATCGAGGCACTGTGGTATCGCTTCGGTGTGTGAGTGCGGCACTGAAACGACGAGGAGGAGGACAGCGAGTTGGACGCACAGCACTTGGATATGAGTGCCAACCGTGGTGCCCAGTACATGATCGGGTGATGGTAGTCCGAACTTGAGCTGCGTGGATCGAATGGATTCAACATGGTGAGTAGCGCCTCGACGATGAGGAGCGTAATGTCGATCGTGATGCCGTGGCTCGTACTCGCTTGACGTTGTGCGAGAGCTGCTCGATGATCAAGAGTGGGAAGCGTCGAAACTCGGTGGTACTCAATGCCACCAAGCCAGCAATCGAGCTCGTCATATCGAGTGAATAGATACCTTCCCAATGACGCGTGCAACGTGAACGAATGAGCGAGAGTTGAGAGAGTGATGGGGTGCGCGTGCGTGCGTGTGTTTGCGTGTGCGAGCAGCGAAGCAACAACGAGGCCGATCTGATCTGATCGTCGAGGTCGTTGTCGTGTGGTTGCTCGCTTCGCCTCGCATCAAGACGCCATCGATACCTACATCCATATCAATCCTCGATACATCCATCTCCCACACACACGACTGATAGCCCCCACTATTGGTGTGTACCTCGACGAAACCCCGCGATTCGAGTTGCTTCGTGATCTGGGCGCTGACATCGAGATCGAGTGAGTCACGTGCAACACTCTCGCACACTCGCACGCACGAGATGGCGGACGACAGCGAGAGTCTGCTATCATCGCCACCACCGCAGCAGTACCAATCACGAATGTCGCAACCACCAGCGACCTTTGGCTCTCCGACGGCGTACACGCTCGGGACGTCGGCGGCGGCGCGAGCCCTCGGCGGCACTCCGTCGGGCTCGTTCCGCTCGCGACCATCGCCCGACGCCAACACCAGCAACTCGAGCGACGAGTATCACGGCGGCACTGGCAGTGGTGGCTCGGGCAACGGCGATGCGTCAGCGGCCGCGGCGGCGACGGGGGCAGTACCGTCGAGCTCTCGCGCCTCGCGAGTGATACGCGTCGGCGAGAACGAGGACGGGGCGCTGATCATCGAGAGCAACAGCAACAACGACATCTCGATGTTCGCGACCTCGAGCAACCAGCAGCGCAGGCGCGTGACTCCTCGCAGCAACTCGATCAACAACTACTCGGCTCGCTATCACGACGGCAAGGGCCGCTATCTACCAGAGTACGACGACGACGACGCGCGATGCTGCCCGTGCGTCTCGGACAAGGACTACTGCAACCAGCTGGTCGAGCGCCGCTACTTCTACTGCAGCATCGTGCTGTCGCTGGTGCTCTTCATCATCGCTGCGACGGCGCTCGTCGTCGGCATCTTGTCCGAGGCCCACTGGCTGCTTCAGAAGGAGCAGTCGCTCAATGTCACGATCGTCGAGACGCAGAGCTCGGTGGCGTCGTTGCAAGGCCGCATCGTGACGCTCGAGCAGACCGTTGCCTCGATCGAGACGCAGATGGCGACCCTGGCACAGCAGCTGGCGCAGCTCGCCAACGCGACCCTCCCACACGATGGCTTGTAGCACCCAGGCGTCATCGCCTTAATCGCCGTGATCGCCATCATCTAGATAGCTAGCCAGGCTCTTCGTCAATCTCTCTGTCTCTTTCTATCGGTATCCATCCATGTGTGTATGTGTCTGTAGGTCTGTATCTCTCTTGTGCGTGACAACCAGCATCGTTGCATTGATATGCGAAGGGAGTTGGCGGTCGCGCATTGTGAGTGTGAATGTGTATGCTGTAGTTGTAATGATACCCGACGTACCGAATAATAACACCAACCACGATCATCGAGACTCTCTAGCGAGCTTGTTGTTGTTGAAGGTTAAATAGATTGGCAGCATGCGATAGGGGAATGAATGTACATATGAGAGGGAGTTGGGAGCCAGCTAAGACTCATGCGACACGAGCGAGAATGACGACGACGATGACGATGACGACGGTCGTGTACGAATGAAGGATTGCCGAGTGATACCGGCAGTCTCGGGAAACTCGCGCTCCTCGTCGTAGCGATGTGCGATCGACGTTGGGTCATCGGGCTCGGGACGCATGGCCGGATGTGCATACAGCATGGGATCGACGCCACCGAGTTCTGGCGTCTCGCAGATTTCATCGTTGCCAGCGCGAGCAATGATGCGACGTGCATTCGATCGCCGAATGCTGATTTGAATGAAGATGCCGACGCCGATCGTGACCAGCACTCCGCCAAGCGTCCTGCACATTGGTACATGGTTGCAGGCAGTGAGCGAGGTGCTTGGCGATCACTAGACGAGCGCGACACCCGCTCAGTACGTACAGGATGATGCACAAGGAGGGAGCCAGCTTGAGCGACAGGAACAGCAGGAACAACAACTGCGCCAGGATCGTGGCCACGACGGCAGCCAGCAGCATCCAGGGAATGAGGCGGCCGTCGTTGTTGGTGTGAGGCTGCACCGACACGACGAGGTTGGTCTTGTCGACGATCAGATCTTCGTCCAAACGGTTATCCATACTTTTGTCCCTTTCCCCCCTCCAATTAGCCTCCTCCGCGTGAATATGTCATTTTATACCCCAAAATCGATGTTCCATAACCAAAACCTGCGCGTATCATGTGC
>Ga0209935_1004140_pt1 | contig 13751 bp, 9 predicted proteins | sample ThiBio_1000_plan_2_FD_183958 | JGI IMG/M metagenome (GOLD analysis project Ga0209935, IMG submission 183958) | Wastewater bioreactor microbial communities from Cape Town, South Africa - Thiocy_cont_1000_plan (SPAdes) | ecosystem: Engineered > Bioreactor > Thiocyanate-remediating >... | reverse complement strand
ACTGACAGGATCTACTAAGATCACAGCTTTACATTCAAGTCATCGAAATGTTAATCATTTAAAATAACTTTTTTAGTAAAAATAATAAAATTGCTATAACACAGATATTCTGAAAGTGTTGATACATTAGCGCGAGAGTTCTTACTGGTGAAATAAGAGTTTATTTGGGTACATCACATCCTGATGGTTCGATTGTTGATCGTTGAGATCAAACTCTTGATTCGAGTATTTTTCATCAATTAAGAATAATAAATCTCATTTTTTTAATTCCTTTTATTATGATATTTTAATTTGTGTCAATATCAAATCGTTGAATTCGATGATTAAACATATCGACAACATAAAGATTATTCGCACGATCAAATACTAAACCTCTTGGATTATTTAACTGATTTGATCTTGTTCCTTGACCATTTCCACCGACGACAACACGACCTTCTTTCGAATCTGATGACCAACACATAACTCGATGATTAGAAAAATCCGCCACAAAAACATCACCGTTTTCATTCACAACTAATCCTTCTGGATACGATAATTGTTTCAAACTATTTCCTTGACCTTGTCCACCAGCAACAACAATTCCTTCTTTTGCACCATTCAACCATTTCATCACACGATGATTTAAACAATCTAAAACATAGATAGAATCTTCTCGATCAACGAAAATGAATCCCGGATAGTTGAGTTGATTGAGTTTATCTCCTTCTCCATTTCCACCTGCAACAACTATTCCTTGTTTTTCATCTTTTTTCCATCTTTTCACTTCATTTCTCCTCCAATCGGAAACAAACAAATCTCCTTTGTTATTCATCATTAATCCAAAACATGAAATATCTTCAATGAGAATTTGTCTATCATTTTGATTTTCTAATGACCATCGAACAACTCTTCGATTTCCCCAATCACATATAATCAGAGATTTCTTATTTCGATCCAAAATCACATTACATGGATAATTCAATTGATCGATTCTGTTTCCTCCTCCATTTCCTCCAGCAACAACTTCACCATTTCTTTCACCAAATTTCCACTTAATAATACGATGATTTCCATAATCAGCAACATAAATAGTTTGTTGTTGATCATCAACATAGATTCCAAAAGGTGTATGGAATTGATTTAATTGATTTCCTAGTCCATTTCCACCAGCAATCGTTGTTGCTTGCTGTTTCCATTTGAGATCTGTAGTAGTTGCAGTAATATTAATGAATAGTTTGTTAATAAATGTCGATGATGAATCTTGTTTAATTTGAATGTAATTTGTTTGATAAAGTTGATTTTTAAGATCTTCTAATTCTATTTGAAGTTTTTTCAAAATAATTTCATTGAAATCTTTCTTTTTAACAGTTTTTTGCATTTCTTCAGTGAATAAACGCAATTTGACTTCAATAGTTTGAGAATATTGCTGAATAAGATTTCGTTGTTCTTGAGCTGTTTGTCGAATTTTTTCGATGGATATTCGTTCCCATTGAGTAATTTGTTGTATTAATGGATGATTATTTTTCTCATCGTCCAAAGTTTGTGCAAATTGATTTCGTTGATCTTCAATTTGATGAAATTTTAATTTCAATTCTTCACGATGTTTCATCAAATCATCGACACAAAAATGTTGTGAACATCCCGTACATATATAAGTTGCTATTTCTTCTCGACATGTATAGCATTTCATTATTGTATTCGATGTAGCCATGGTCTTTTTTTTTTCTTTTAATGCACACTGTTGTGTTCTTTATTTTGTCAAGAACTTTTTATTCTTTAACAAAAAAAAAAGAAGAACGAAAATAAATGCCGATCGTTTTCGCTTTTCTTTTCCTCTCACAAAATCGACGAGTGAGTTTCGTCATCAGTAGATGTCTTCTAGGAAGAGCGAGAACAAACAAAAATTAGTTTGACTTCGATTTGTTTACAGTGACAATTAGTTTCCCTCGTACTATTCTGTAATTAAAATCGAACCCAATTTTTCTGGAAAATTGACGGTTTTCGAGATTCGACGTAGGCATATTTTCGTTAAAATTATTAATTTTGATGAATTAAAAGAAGATCTTTGTAAGTTTGTTGTGTGTGAGTTCTTTATTGTATAGATAAAGAAGAGAACAACAAACATAGAAATAGACACATGTATATATATATATATGTACGATAAGGAATAATCCCCTACATATATAACAGTGAAGGAAAAAAACCAAGAATAAATCCTATGACTGATGATGGAAATATCGTAATCTATATAGGTACATCGGAATATACCTACGCAATGTCCAACAGTTTCTTCGATTGCTTCTTGCACACAAACATTAATTCTAGTGCAGTTTTTGTTAGTACACACTATTCTTGAACCTTTAAATGGAACAATGGATGCAGTTTTCTGAGGAATAAGTTCGGACTTATAATGTTGTTTAGTATTCTTTTGAATAGATACCATAGTTGCATCGATAGATTGCTAACTAGTCGTTGAGCAGTATACAATGAAATTATATTTTGTGTGGAAAACATTTCGCATGACATAATTCGTTTTATAAGACGACTGATTTCTTTGATACTGTGCTCCCAACTTTGACTAGCATTATTCTGGTCATCTTGGTTTACTGATATACCATTTTTATGCATCGCCAAGGAGTAAATCTTTGATTATAAATCGGCGATAAACGTTCATTCGTCTTTCATTTGGTTGTAATAAAATACAAAAAAATCCCATTTAAATGTTCGAATTGAGATACATAAGCGAATATTCTTCATCTTGTAAAGGAACTTGGACACTACCAGCGCCAGGAGTGTCGATGAAACGTTATTTTTTTATTGGCAATTTGAATATCTTCGATCTCAAATCTATCCTAGTCTGTCCATGAAAATGATTGTGATTTTTATAAGAATCATAATTGGATTATATTTCGATGAAGACATTTTTCATTATCTTCAAAAATGAATATCTTATCGACGATTTTCTCAAGTTGTTTTTGAATTCGAACAACTTCTTGGAGATTCTAACCAAATCAATGAATATGTTTTTAGATGTTGATTTCGAATTGTCATCATTTGCACATAAAAGAGGTTCAAAACTGTTATTTGACTTGCCTTCAATCCTTATTTATCAATATTATCTTGACAAACGAATCTTTGCAAGATGTCACTACATATTCATACTCTTTCTCGGAATGAAGTATTATTCTATGTCTATAAGTGGCTTCTGTCTGGATGAAAAAGACGCATGGTGATTTATTAAGAGAATTCATTTGGTATTATTTAAAGTTAAAGATTAGTAATGAAACATAAGACTCGTAGAATTATTCGCGTAAACATCCGTTCATCGAGGAATCGCAGTTCATTTACATATTCAGACGCTATGACAAACTGTGTGGTTAGTTGAATGATACTCTTTTTTTTATCGATCTGATGTTTTGATCGTTTTAGTCAAGTCAAAGCATAGTGTCAGCTAAGAAACTAAGAGGAACTTGTGATAACTCTTTGAGAACGACATCGTGTACAACAACAATGAGAGATACTTGTAGTAGTATTAATAAAGTAAGAATAATGATTTTACTCGAGAAAAAAATCCAATATTCAATTACGTGTAATAGACAGTAGATGGATGGCCGGATTACACAAGTTGGAAGAATGATCTTTGTAAAAAGACAAAGAAAAAGTATAATTAGATCTTTTATTTTTGTCCTTTTTTATTATGAAATATCCATAGAAACAAATTCCCAAAACCCATAATTGTTTTCTTGATCGCAGCCATCGTTGTTTCGGTCATTGTTACTGCAATAGTTCCAATTGTGATTATTAAACAAATACAAACATCAAAAAGTAATGAAATGAGTGTGAAAATCGAAAATATAATTCTTTCATATTGCAGATATCATCAATCATATAGCAACGCTCCGTTGGAATTCATCAGGTATAACTGTTGTTGGTAACCCTAATTATACAGGTGGAACACCCTACAGTTTCTTTCGACCTGTATCAGTATCGATAGATTGGTCTAACACTCTTTACATAACAGATTGCGACACGAATCGCATTCAAAAATGTTTAATGGGTTCAGCTAACTGTACTACTGTGGCCGGTCAACCAAACGGATCTCGTTACACGCCATCGAATTCTTTATATTTCCCTTTCGATGCTGTGACTGATAAAGATGGAAATATTTACATTGCAGATTCTGCAGCACATCGAATATCATTTTGGAACAATGGTGCATCATCGGGAACGACTATTGCTGGTACAGTTTGTAAGTTTAAAGTACAATGGAAATCTTCTAATATGAACTATCAATCTTTACAGTTTCTTCTGGAAATCAAAGTAATCAGCTGAATTATCCACAAGGAATTGCGTATGATCCGCGTGATGGTGCGCTCTTTATATCAGACACGGGAAATCATCGTATTATGCGCTATTCAAAAGGTGCAACTTATATTCTCCTACGGGTATTTATCTTGATACTTTGACAGATAGTTTGTACATTGCCAATCGTGATGCTCATAATATTATTTGTTGGCGCTTGGGAGACACTCGTTGGAAACATATAGCTGGTAATTTAAATGGTTTGAGTGGCATAACGCAAACACAATTTAATTGGCCTTGGGATGTAACACTTGATCCGATGGGAAATGTAAATCATCGTGTTCAGTTTTTCTTAGCAGGACAATCAAATGCTACGACGATTGCTGGTGCTCGAGGAGTAACGGGTACTAGTGCAAATCTTCTCAATTCACCAGACTCACTGGCATTTGACAGCCAGTTGAATATCTACGTTGTAGATCCCTATAATCTTCGAATTCAAAAGTTTTTGCGCTATTGATTGAGGGTGTTGACGTGTTTCTATTTCAGTAGTAACTTTTTTTTAATATTTTAAACACGTGATCTTCTTCGATTAAATTGATGAGAACATTATCGAGATACGTAAAAGTTAGACAATTGATGATACTATAATCAACGCAAGAACTTCGTTGAATAATTAAAATACAAATTGAATTTTTATTCTTTCAGAAGCCCTCAACTTATAGACGAATATATAGTCAGATCATTTTTTTTTGTTTGATTATTGCAAAGAAAAATAATCCTGCTTCCATTCACTATGACCAAACAGTCGTATCATCGAAACCATCGTTCGAAAAGACGAAGACAAAGATCTCAATCGTCATGCGTTGTACATGTTTCTATTCGATCAAAATCAAGTAGCTCATGCTCACGTTCAGTAGGTTTATCTGACGTTTTATTTGACTATATTTAAAATAATGAATATTCAAGGTACAATCATTGATAAATTCTCGACAATACTAATACCTAATGAGAAGACGCAAACTAAACGGGCAAATGTAACAGACTGTACGAAGAAAAAGAAAAAGAAACGGTGCAATCGTCGACGTTTGGCAAAAGTCTTGATTGCACTATGTATTTTAATAATTATTATAATTACAATAATTTTAGCGCTTTTATTGACAAGAGTCAGGGTGAAAAAATCGAATAAAAAAGCCATTCTCCGATGGAATTCGATCGGTATAACGGTGGCAGGTGTAACAGGTCAACGTGGAAATACTCCGGATAAATTATATAATCCTCGTGGAATAGGTATAGATTGGGCGAATGCACTGTACATTGCGGATACCGACAATAATCGAATTCAGAAATATTCGAAAAACGTATCAGTTGGTGAAACAGTAGCAGGTCAAAGTTCAGGAATAGCTGGAGCGGGAGATGATTTTCTCTCGAGTCCTCATGATGTTGTTGTTGATTTAAATGAAGGTGTCTTTGTAGCAGATACGTATAATCATAGAATTCAACTATGGACTCGAGGATCGTTAGTCGGAACGACTATAGCAGGCACAACAGGTGTTGCGGGTAATTCATCGGATAAATTTAACTTTCCTTATGGAATTGCATACGATTCGATTACTCATGGAATTTATATTTCGGATTATAATAATTTTCGAATTATGTATTATCCAGCTGGTGTTCTTAATGGTACGGTTGTAGCTGGAGGTAATGGACAAGGTCTTAATAACAATCAACTAGGTTATCAATATAGTGTATATCATGATGCAGTAACGAATAGCCTTTTTATTGCTCAATGTATTACGAATAATATTATTCAATGGCCGTTGGATGCTTCGAACTGGAGGCTCATTGCTGGTTATCTTAATGGAACGATGAGTAGTAGTTCAAGTGGATTCTCATGTCCAAGAGATATTACTTTAGATCCAATGGGTAACATATATGTCGTTGATCGTGATAATGCACGGGTACAATTTTTTTCTACTCGACAAAGTAATGGCACTACAATTGCTGGTATTACTGGTATTACTGGTGCTAATGCTTCACTATTAAATAGTCCTATTTCAGTAGTATTGGACACTCAACTAAATCTTTACGTATCAGATATTGTAAATCATCGAATACAGAAATTTATGCGTTATTGATTATAACAAAAAAATGATTGTTTCGTATTTTAAAAGAGAAAAAAAACTTGAAAAATACTCTATAGAACTTTAAGGGCAGATGAATAACTTTTTAACTGAGAATAAAAAGGTGAATAGAACACGAGAGAAAAAAACAATAGAAACCAGTCAATAACAACATAGGATGCATTTTCATTGTTAGCGGTCAATTAGGCAGACAACTTGTTCCACAAATTCATTAACTTAATTAAATCATTTCTATCTACGTTTTTTGCATGAGGATTAACCTGTTATTTGAAAGAGTCTGAGATGCTACAGTCTAGCACTATTGGTTTATCGAAAACAATGATGATTCACCTTTACCAAAAATACCCAGTGAGCCAAAAAGGAAAATACCAACTTTTAAAAAGTAAAGAAAGAATGACGTGTATGTGTGTTCTTGTCGCATGTTTATTAAAATAAAATGCTTACTTTTCTTTCTATCAATCTTACATTAAAATTTTTCATATCTTTTTTTTTATTGTCATAGAAGATGTATAGAATACAAAAGTATTCTTTTAGGCTAGTCTACGATCTTAGTATAATTGATTCAATCGAACGTATTTTACAAAATATAAATATTCCTCGACAGAAATATTTCATATCGGTTGTTCAGAATCCCGATGGCACACATTCAGGTGGTGGAGAAGTATATTACAGAACGCAAAACTATTTAATAGAATATGTAAAAAAACTATATAAAGTAAAAATATTTGCAATCATATATTTATATTGAAATTAATTTTTTTTTTGAGAGAAGTGAAACATTAACCGAAGGCGAATTAGTTCGATGGTATATTAATAAATGGACAGACTAGAGTCGGGCAATCAAATTATTGAGTTACATTTTCTACCATGTTCACAGACAAGTGGATGGGTTTTGCACAACAAAAGGGATATGATAAAGTTCACGATATTAAAACTGTCAGTTATTTTTGAAAAATATGTTGACATAGTATTGCTTCAATTCTAGTTAGTTATATTAACATGGTACAAATACATGTTAAAACCAATTTTTGACCGGTTACTAAACAGCTGTTTGAAAATAATCGAAATTGAACGAGAATAACCCATGATATAACAAATGTTTATCTTATTAATGATATAATTGATAGTTTCACGGAATTTCATTTCGATAAAGACTTGCACGTGTGGTTCGAAGATGAACGAGAAATAATACCACCAATACCAATGAATTTTTATAAAGATTCCTTTGAAAATTCATTTTTCGAGCAAACAAATATGCTGATGAACCTCTTATTATATATCTAAAGATAACTAAATATTATAATGAAGAAAAACATCGAATCCAGCGTTATCTTCCATCGCAATCAACACAAACTGTCTTGACCATGATTGAACAAATTTTCATTGGTAATCGTTTGGATGAAATATACGATACAGTTAAAGATATGTTGAATCGAAAAAATGATGAAGGTCTATAACAAATAATCGTATGTGTACTTTTAAAGTGATTTCAATTCGAATTTAGATTTGAAAGATCTATATCAAATGATTAAACAGTTCTCAATAACGAAAATGACATTGAAAGATCTTATCAGGGATCATATCTTTGAAGCAGGTCGTTTAGCAATTGAAGTAATCAATAGAATACTACGTAGTTCGTTTTCTCATAAATTTCTTTGAAGAATTCAGAAACTTATGTAACAACGATCATTGATATTCATTCAAAATTTTCTCAATTCATCCAAGACACTTTTCTCAATGAGGTTTGTTTGAAATCTATGATTTTGAGATTGATTTAATGAAATTTAAAGGCTTGTACGAAATGTATTGCATTGCCAATTGATGGCAAAACTTCATCGCTAGTATTAGCTCAATACTGTCATCTAATCCTGCGAAAAAAGTATATAATCAACATTTTTTTAAATTAAAAATGAAAAACATCAATCTATCTCTCTGTTTTAGCCATACAGAGTTAGAGTTTAACGTTCATGTCGATGAGATAATGATTGTTTTCAATTATATCGAGAATAAAGATGTATTTGAATCATTATATCGAAGATTATTATCAAAACGTTTGATTCATAACGAAAGTACATCGTTGGACTACGAAGAAGTGATTATTTCGAAATTCAAAGTTGGATTTTCTTTTGTCGAATTTGCTTTGTTTCTATCGAAGTTCTTTGGTTTAGCAAACTTGTGGTTACGAGTATACATCGAAAATGGAAAAAATGTTACAGGATATTCGTATTAATAATGAATTACATAATCAAAAGGAACTTCCATGTAAATATTTGATAAAACAGCATTGAAGTTTAATAAAAAAAAAAGTTAATTTTTAGTCAAATTCTCTGGCATGGTTCTTGCATCCAATGTTTGGCCATTGTCAGGATCAATGGATTGTCTTTTACCTGAGCTAGTAAAATAGATAAAATTGAGTTTTGATTTAATTCATTCGAATGATAAAATATAGTTGAATTGTGTTTATGATCAATTTATTAAATTTTATTTACTTAAACATAAACATCGAAAATTGACTCTAGTTCCACAACATTCAATTGGCGAATTAGAAACACGTTTTACGAAACAAAAATATAATCTTAAAGTATGTCGATTGAATATACGTATGTTTCATAAAGCAAATTTCTCTAGGTTTCAACATATCAAATGGTTATTCTACTTTGATTTAATCAATCGATTCAATGGACTGTTGATGAAATTGAAAATCATACCGAAAACGTTCGATTTTAGTTAATCTTGTTAAATTCAAATTATTGATCTATAATGAAAATGATTCAACAGTTCGACGAGCTGAAGATTTTCGAAAGTAAATAATATAATAATTATTAGATATGTTTTCAATCATTTTAGTCAACGAATTCGAATCGATTTAACACTCGTGTCGAAAAATATTGAACAAAAAGACAATGAAAATCTCATTCAAACAATCATTATTCGAATAATGAAAATACGAAAAATATTGAAATATTCTCTATTAATACAAGAAGTTATCGAACAATTAAAATCACGTTTCAAACCTGAAATATTAGATATGTGTTGATATTCTATTGGAAAAAGACTATCTCGAACGAGATGAAAACGAAAAAGAAACATTACATTATATAGCATAAACAGATTTATATGTAAACCTAGAAAAATCAATTCTCGATAGATTTTATCATTATAGAAATTCAGTATTGAATTCAATTTTACACCTTGAATTTTCAACTTTCTCCTCAAGAAATTGGTAGCAGTAATTTAAGCTTTTGGTTACAAAACTATTCAAGCATGGTATAATGTACACATCGAAATCATAAATTTCGTCGTGCTATCTTCAGACATTTGCTCAAAGTTCACTCGTGAAGTCAGTACAAGAAAATTCAAGCTACCCCAAAGCTGATTCTAGGGTGTTCTTGGTAAAAAAAAATTCAATTCTAATGTTTTTTAATGAGATGATTCAACCAAGCTTTCGATGGAGATATACTGTGCTTGAAATAAATTTTGATTTACTAAAACCATTTCGTATAAAAAATTCAATGAACTGCACTCAAATCAGCTATAATACCTTGTAGTATTCTTGAAAGAGTTTTTCCAGTCTAATTTTTGGAAATAAATTCAGAGCAGATATTGTTCAAATCCATTTTTTGACTTTTATTCTCTTTCTCGTAGAGAAGATTCATACAAAAAAAATTGTTTGCTTGCTTCTCTGTCTGATAAGTGAAAAGAACGAGCACGATTAAAAGAAAGTGAATTTAAATTTAACAGATTTCTCGTATGCAATCATTGCAGCCTTTCAATTTACAAACAATCAATATGAATCCATCTTATCTATAACGGGGATGCGTAGAAATAATATGAAACAAACTGTCAATGTTTCACGTTATCGACGTTTGATTGAAAAAGAACAAGCAAAAGCCGAAGTATGACTAAATGTTTGGAATAGTTCAGCAATTGTGTATGTTATTATTACTTTGCTTGGTAATTAAGAAAATGCGTTTCTTTTAGATTTTAAAATCATATCTTATTTATTTTACGCGTCGAATTGCCACGAACATCTGGTTTTATTGATTTATCAATTCAATCTATTGATATCTACTAGTGTTTTTCTCATATATGCATAGGTAAATGATATCTATAATCATTTAGATCTATAGCTATTTCATATAGTTATCGAAGTCTTATGAATAGTATTCTTGAGTAGAATTGCTGACACAAATCATTTCTATTTCCTCGACTGTCTAGAAGATCGTATGAATGTCATATTATAGTAAATGATTGTTATTGACCGTCATAATTGGAGTTAGGAATCTAAATATTTTGCTATTTTTTCAGTAAGAGATGAGTGCTTTTCGAAAACTAATGGATCTTCAATTACGTCCCATGAAATGGAATTCGATATCAAAATAACTACTTAATCAGTATGAACTAAGACCTTCCAATTGAAATCACGTGAGTACAGTGGCATTACAGAGTCAGAAATTGTCAATGTAAAGTTTGCTGAAACAATATCATACTTATATAGTCGATAGTTTTTACTTGAAACTTGATATGCTCCCATACTATGGATTCAGTCGAGGGTCAAGTGAATCAACTTTCGATAAACATTATTTGTTTCCTGTACATTAGCTATTTTAACATCGTCTACAGTAGATATTATTTCGAAACAACTTTTAAATCATTGTACAAAGAGCCACGTATGCTAGTTTATGTGTGTGCCAATAGAGATGGGGTCGTTATTCACGAAACCGCGTAGACAATATTTGAGATTTATCTCTGGTCATCTTTTCGAGATTAAAAAGTTGAGAATTAATCTCTGTTCATCATCAAACAACCCTGATTTCGAGGGAATTGAAAGGGCTAGATTAATTAAGCAAATGATATTAATTTGAATATTGCAGATCATCAGAGGTAACAAAATCTCAAGAGTAAGAGAATAGATTCTTAATTAATTGGATAACTCAGGTATAAAAGGAACGAGCAAAGAGAGAGAAAGGGACTCATTCATTCCTTCTCTTCGATCTCACGGAGTGTTTCTCACTGATCGATTCTGCTCTCCTCCATCTACTCGTCTTGTGTTCATATATGTTGTATTTACTCACCTTGGTATGTTCAACTTTGTTCTAATAAACAAAATATTCTAACAATATCTTCTTACTGATTCGATTTCTCCTCAATTTTCTTCTAATCAAACTAAACAACAAGAAACAAAACAGATATTCGTTACAATGTGTTCCAGTCGATTTATAACTGATATTTCTTCAATATGCGAATATTGTCATAAGCTAATCTACAACTCGTTCAATGACTTTCTAATTCAAATTTATTTTCCATATCTAACATAACTCTATACGTATCAATAATCAGCACTTTTCATTCCACAAGGAAAAGAGATAACAATGAGTATTACAATTATAGATTCTCTATCGCTACACGACGTTTAAGGTGATTATATATTTTAAAACGTTCAACAGAAGACAGACTTTCACACTCTCTACCAATTTACTTTTTATACGTGGAAAAAAACAAAGTTAGTTACAGCTTCTTTTTTACGAAATCAATGCTCTTTTTCACATCTTGAATACTTGGATGATTTGAGGGTAATGAACGTTGCTTAATATCCAAAGCACGTTCATAATAATCCAGCGCCTTCTTGTAATCAGTCTTGTTTCTATAAACCCATCCGATGTTGTTGTATGATTGAGCCAAATCTGGATGATTTGCAGGAAGAGTTTTTTTCGATATTTCAAGATCTTTTTCATAATATTCAAGTGCTTTCGTGTACTCGCCCATGCTTTTATACACCAATCCGATATTGTTGTATGAAGTAGCCAACGAAGGATGATTTGCAGGAAGAGTTTTTTTCCATATTTCAAGTGATTTTTCATAATATTCAAGTGCTTTCGAGTACTCGCCCATGCTTTTATACACCAATCCGATGTTGTTGTATGAAGTAGCCAAATCTGGATGATTTGCAGGAAGAGTTTTTTTCGATATTTCAAGATCTTTTTCATAATATTCAAGTGCTTTCGAGTACTCGCCCATGCTGTCATACACACCTCCGATGTTATTGTATGAAACAGCCAACGAAGGATGATTTGCAGGAAGAGTTTTTTTCCTGATTTCAAGTGATTTTTCATAATATTCAAGTGCTTTCGAGTACTCGCCCATGCTTTTATACACCGATCCGATGTTGTTGTATGAAGTAGCCAAATCTGGATGATTTGCAGGAAGAGTTTTTTTGTAGATTTCAAGTGATTTTTCAAAATATTCAAGTGCTTTCGAGTACTCGCCCCGATGCTTGTTAATAACGCCAAGTTGATTGAATATGTATGCTTTTTCCTTTTGATCCGTTGTTTGTTTTAGTAGAATTTCATATAGTGCTTCTGCTTTGTCAAACTTTGCTAATGTTATCAGCAATTGACCGAGACGATTCCATCCTGTACTACCTGAAGTTTCTTCCTGAATGGTTTCAGACAATTCACGTAATTGGGAATCATTATCATCAGTCAAGGTTAATTCTGCTTCCCAGATTTGCGGTTTATCTGAAAATTGTTTTATTTTGCCAATACGAAAGACAGAGTGCATTGAGAAAAGAATTTCTTCTTCTTCGCTAATCTCACTAATGTTGGCAACATGAGCGAATGGTGTGCTTTGAATCGATGGATCGATGCGCATGACGAACAATATAGAAACGAATTCGTTTTTACCTAAATTACGATGAATAAATTCTAATGATGTCTCTCGATTTTCGCTAGTTGATAAGAAATTATTAAAAGCTAATAAACCATCTTGATTCTGTTTTAATTGATTGAAGTCTGGCTGAGATAAACTTTGACCACGATAGACGATGAACGACTGAGAAGAAGTTTGACCATGAAATTGTTTCGAATGAAGATCGGTTATATTTTTATGTAAATCGCAAACGAAAAATCCCATTTGAATGATGATGTCAACATCCATGAGACGAAGAGCTCTATTGAGCATTGAATAAAGAAATGTTTCACATGTATACCACCAAATTGGTTCATGATTACGATATTCTTTTTCAATTTTGTTTACATTTTGAAGTTCAGCAGAATTCTCAGCGAATTCGATGCGACAATAGTTTAAAAATTCACTGATATGCCCATCATCGAAATGAATAGTAAGTAAAATGTCCTTCAGTATCTGCGTGTACATGAAGGAACATTCTAGAGTGTTCTTATTGGCAGTTGAGTCTCCGCTTGGGGCAAAACTAATTGAGACTGCATTTTGATCGCAGTCTTGTGCGGCTTGTTTAAGTGCTTCACAGATGGGTTTAATATCTGTGAAGACACCTTTAACTTTGGGCCACTCTTTGGCCCATTGTTC
>Ga0209935_1004138_pt1 | contig 13755 bp, 14 predicted proteins | sample ThiBio_1000_plan_2_FD_183958 | JGI IMG/M metagenome (GOLD analysis project Ga0209935, IMG submission 183958) | Wastewater bioreactor microbial communities from Cape Town, South Africa - Thiocy_cont_1000_plan (SPAdes) | ecosystem: Engineered > Bioreactor > Thiocyanate-remediating >... | reverse complement strand
CACTGATAAAGATGTTTGTTGAAAGACTAAGGAATGAAGAAATCAAGAAAGAAATGAGAAGAAAAGCAGCAGTAAGGAAGGATCTTATGATAGAGAAGATCATGGAGTTAGCAGAGAGGTAGTAGATAAAGATGAAAGTGTTAACAGAATCAGATGACAAGAAAGCACTAAAAAAAGAAAGGGAGAATAATAGCACTTGTTATCTTAACACAACTAAATATGAGCATGTGTTAGAGAATTGTTCAAAAAGGGAGTAAGCAACCAATAAAAAGTCTAGGGACAGCACTAATGCAACAGTGGATAGGAAGTATGGAAGTAATCCACCTTTATACTGCCAACACTGTGGAAAACCTAGATACAATGTTAACATATGTTGGGTGGCCAATCTGAGTTTGAGGCCATCTAGGGAAAGAAGAGGAAGAGAAAGAAGAAAAAGAAAGGGAAGAGAAGAAAGAGAATGGAAAAGAAGGAGCACATATGAAAAAAGAGTAGCCACAACTTTAGCACCTTATGGTACCTTAACACTGTAAGGAGGCATGGCCTCAAGGAGTAGGGATCAAAACATGGTAGGAGTTCCTAGAGTTGGTGGGCAACCATTAATTAGGACAGTAGCTGTAACAGAATACATGACAACTAGCACACTTGATGAGTTAATAAACAATGTCAATGTTACAGTTAGTATGAATAAAACCTATCAATTGTACATACCATGAATGTTTGTGAATGTGAAAGGGAGGAAAATGACCAAAAAGGAGTTACAAAGCAGAGAGAACTAGAAGGAGCAAAAGGAAGAGAAAAGAGTTAACTGCATAAGGAAAATATATAGAGAAAAAGAAAGGAAAAGAAAAATGAAGGAATTCAAGAAAGTTATGAAGAAAGAACATAAATGGTGAGAGGAAGTAACAGAAACAGATATAATGTTTTGTGAGGCCACTATCCACTCAAAGTATATGGGTAACTCAAAAGTATATTCAGGGAGCTGTAGCTTTCTTAATTACAATAAAATTATTTGCTAGTTACATGTTTTGCATCATTAGTGCCCTGATTAACACATCTTTCTTTCTCTCCTTTTCTTTCTTTCTGTCACTTTGTCTTTTGTCACCCATGCTATTGTTTACATAAATAACATCATCCCTTACAACCTTTGGGAATTGAGTTCTCATTATTGTTAATATCTAATCCACATGATTGATTTGTATGGGCACTCCTGAATGTACACTTCTCTATTTCTAATATGGGATATTGCTTCCTTTTCCTCATGAAGGAGTTATAGAGATCAGAGAATTTAGCAGGATAAGAAAAGAAAGCTGTTCTTTCCAGGTAGTATAGTGCAAAAGAAGACTGAGTATGGAGGACAGAACAAAAAGGGAGATGGGAAAGCAGAAGCAACCAAGTGGGACAAGGATACTAAGGGTACCCAAGAGAAAGGATTTTACTAAAGTGCTACTCAAACCAAGTAGCTCCTTTCTTTTCTCACCATTTCATATGCTACTCAAACTAAGTAGCTCTTTTCTTTTCTTGTCCTGCTGAACTCTCTGATCTCCATAACTCCTTCATGTGCTAATAAAACCAAGTAGCTTCTTTCTTTTCTTGTCATTTGTTTCTTTGTAATTTCTTCATATGCTACTTGAACTGAGTAGCTCCTTCCTTATTTCTTGCTCTTTGACATGAAAATGTTTCCTTCTTCCTGGCTACAAACAATGGCGGAAGTGATGGGATGGAGTTTAACATTCATCTACTCCCTCTTACATCACCTACTACCATGGTCCCTCCTAAAAACAGATAAACTGAGAAAGGCAAGGGCTGGGTTGCGACAGAAGGGCAAGAAGCCTCCGAAGAAGACAGGAGCCAGGAGAAAGCACAGCAGATAAGATGCTCTCCAATAAATAAGACAAGGACAAGGGGAAGGGTAGAAACTTTAATCATCAGAATACCCAATAGAAAAACCATTATCGCATTCTCTTTTAACAAGACACCGGTTTTGGAAGGGGCAGGCGGAAGAACCTTCATGGAACTCAGCAGGATAGCTGCACCTCAGACAACGAAGGGATGAACACTCCGAACACCACGAGATGTCTTTCTCTCGCGAGTGTACTCCAGGGCAGTTCTTGTGCTTGCATGGGAGATACTGTGGTTCGTTGTTGGCCTGCAAATACTGCTTGAAGGAGCGCTGCAGAAGCTTTGGCAATTCTGACTTGCCTCCAAGGAATTTGTCGATGTCTTCCAACAGGAGCGGGTCGGGGCATCCGGGACAACAAATAGGGAACTCCGGAGGGGCAGAACTGACGAGCCAGCAGTCAAGATATCGCTTTGCACACGGGAAGCAAAGTCGGTGATTGCACAAGCTGACGGTGAACCCCTTCTCTTCGTTGCAAAGGAGACAGCACGCATCCTCATCCTCCGCCGATGTCGAGTGTCCCTTTTGGCAGAGCCTTTCTATCTTTCGTTGTGCTTGTTGCACCTGCATCTGTGTTCCTTTCATCAGCACCAGCTGTTCATTGTGCTTGATATGGATGGTTGCCCCCGTCTTTTTTCGGATCCCGTCGATTGTCTTACACTGAAGACCTAAAGAGGAAGTCATTTAGTAGCGCGGTGCGATTTTGGAAGGTTCCTACCAATTATTTTCCGGGCGCCACCACGGTGCAGTGGCAGCTCAATTTCTACCATTTCCGTTTTGTACTTGCTGATGCACGCACCAAGGATCTCTTTGCATCTAAGCCGCGCGGTCTTCAACCCGAGTATACGTATCCGGATACCCTCGGGAATGATCCTTGTGTTTGTTTCACGTTCGATCTGTAGGAGCTCCTGCTTAGGTATATACGCGCCATCCACAGCCAAGCAAGTGTTCCCGAAGAAACCGCCCAGACTTTGCAGAATCTCGCTGCTGTGCAGCTGATTTGGGAGGACGATTTTGATATGTCGAGGTTTGATGGTGATCTTTGCGCCGGTTCGGTTGATTAGATGTACACGAAGATCTTCTAATTTGTTTTCATAGACATCGATCTCCCTGTCTGCCAGTTTCCAGAAAATTGCCCTATCGTAGCAAAGGTCGAAGCACCAGGATGGACGATGAAGCGATGAAACTGCAGCTGCCGCAGTTTCCACACGTGTGTAGACTGCAAAGCAGGTTGTCAGTGGGGCGGCGAGCCTTTGTTTCTGCAACGTCTTCTGTTGTTCCTGGAGAAAAGAAGGGTTGCGTTGCAAGGTTCCAAAGCTCTCAAGGTATGTGGTGACCTCTTGTTCTTCAACATTGCTCGAAAATCTACACATGATCTTCCTCGTGGACGAAGGGTGAATCTGAAGGGATGGTGTGAGATCCGTATTGCACACCACCGCGCCAGCCTTGACGTTGACCTTGGTTCGTGGAGCGATTTCTACACCCTCTCTGACCTGTGCCAGCAGATGGTTGCGTTTTTCCGCTATGGCATCCTTCACCACATTCCTAGCTAACGCCACCTCTTCCGTTGTACCCCAGAAATGCAGGATGCCCCTCCTCTTGTCGCCCTTGATGATGCAACCGGAATCCCTCTCCATCTGCGGTATCTCACTCTTAATCATATCGTAAATCGCAGGCCCAACATGTGGATGATTTCCTTCTTGCAAATAACACCGCATGCTATGTTTCCAGGGGACAACCTCCTTCCAACTCTTCGGCGCCTCCTCCGCAATCCACTGCTCCTTCACTCGGCTCACCACGTTAATGAAGGTCCTCCGAGTACAAAATACATGGGTGAAAATGACTAGCTCAGACCGCAAATGTTCTCCTTGTAAGAAGATGGTAGTAGATCGATCGAGGAATAAAGCTTTGTCCACCGTCTTGTCTTGTTCGTCTAACCCTCCAATTCTGTTTGGAGGTCGGAGGTGAGAGAACCCAGCCGCATCCGATGTTTTGGAGTTGATGCTGCAGAGATTTACAAAGTACCCTGCGCAAATTGCCCGCAAGATGCGTTCTTCCTTGTGACTCTTTCTGGAAAGCTATTAAAAACACACATAACAAGCATGCTACTACTTACGGTAAATATCGCGGACAGGAGAGGATAGGGATATTGCACCTCTTCATGGCCTGCCTTATTTGTTGATACACCTTGTATGCGCTTTCCATCACCCTGGCTTGGATTCCATTCCGTTTGCACCAGTGCTGGATGTAGTTCCTCTCACCCATTTTCTTCTCTTTGTGGTGGCGATATTCGAGGAAGAGATTTAGCAGCGTGATGTGGTCTCCACTCTCGTCACGATGACCGCACATCTTTTCTTCCAGTCTGTCCCTGTCCTTCGTCTTGAGGAGACGATCTACACCGACTTCCAGCATTGCCGCTATGGCGGCGACTTCCTCGCTTGTCGCCAAGTCGCGCTTCGAAGCGCGAATCAGCATCGCAGCGGATTGTGGGCACGATAACGGCAGACGAGCCATCTGGCTACCCTTTGGTGTCGGCTTTGGAATGGAATCTCCCTGCACCTCATTTATGGCCTCAAGATAGGTTAGGGTGTCGATAGCGCGACGTACTGCCTCCTTGGGCGGAGGATCGAGCATTTCCAGCTCCGGCAGCCACTCTTTAACCAGACAGAGAACGTCCAACAATGGAGAAGCAAGATCGCATCGGCAAATCTCCGGCGGTCGCAGCGGCAGCATCTGTTCAGCGAAAGCACCAGAGTAGAGAGGAACGTACCAGCCAGCACTAGTTCTTCCAGCTCGGCCTCGTCGCTGTTTCACCGAGGACCTGGTAACAGGCTGGATCTGGAGGGAGGGCCATCCTGTTCTGGGGTCGAGCTTCACCACCTTCTCCCTCCCACTGTCCACTACAAACTTAATGCCGTCGATGGTGACGGAGGTCTCCGCGATGTTGGTGGCGAAGATGATCTTGCGATCGCACTTCAATGCCTCTATGGACTTGCGCACCTTGTCCTGCTCTCCTTGAGAGAGGGCGCCGTAAAGAGGAAAGCAAACCACGCGTTCTCCCGATATTGTACAGGACGACTGAGATAGTTCGTATCTCATCATGTCAACGGCTTTCAACACGTCAGGTTGTCCAGCCAAGAAGACGAGGATGTCTCCCTTGTGTTGGCAATGAACAATCATCCTGCAGGCACTCACGGCAACGCGAGCGCACTCGTTGTCATCATCGAGAAGTTGATCAGATATCTGCTCCCCACCTCCTTCAGAGTTCCAGGTTTCTTGAAATTGTATATGAAGGTCGTCGTTCTCTTCTGGCTCTTTCAATTTCTCCTTGCCCTTGTTTTTCTTTGTCGAATACGGCTGAGGGGTGGTGGGTGAGTAGGCGCCTTCTGATACCAATTTGAACTTTGGATCTCGAGTGAGTCGAAATTCCTGTACGTCGTACATGTGCCCTGCTACCTCCAGAACGCCGGCGGAGAAGAATGCCCTGAGTTGATCGGAATCCAGCGTAGCAGAGGTGATGACCAGCTTCAAATTCGGCCGTTTCGCGAGTATCAGTTTAATAAGAGCTAGATTGATGTCAATATGTAGATTCCTTTCGTGTACCTGTGAGAAACACAATTATGCAAACATCCTGTTAAAACGAGAAGAGAGTATACCTCATCAATCATCAAAGCGTCGAAATTCTTCATATCTTTGATAATATCATATCGCAGGATGCCGTCTGTCATGTACACGATCGCAGGAGGACCTGCTGTTGGTGGGGAGCGGTCTCCCCGCATCCTATACGCCACAGCACCATTTTCGTCCTTGAATTCCTGTGCCACGTGACTGTACACGCTCTTCACCGCAAAGCGACGTGGCTGCGTGCATGCCACACTCGGTAGAGGCTGCCGAAACAGGTTGCAACTGGCGTTTCCGGCAAGGATCTCGGCGCTCATTTGGCGAAGAGGGCGAAAAGACAGTGCCTCGAAATCGAAGAGATATTGCGGTACCTGAGTGGTCTTGCCTGACCCAGGCTCGGCAGAGAGTACCATCACCTGCGTTGTCTCTAACGCGCGCTTGAGTTCATGCTTTTTAGCGTAGATGGGAAGCTGGATTGAGAATTGGGCACACTCACGCTGCAGAGCGCCTTTGATGCGAGTCACCAACCACTCCCGAAACTTCCTCTCGCGTTCTGGGAACTCAAGGGAGAACTCCGGGACTGGGCATCCCTCTTGCCACAGATTCCACACCCGCAGGCACTCGTCGACATACTCTTTGAGGTGTCCAATGCCCTCAAGGAACTGCAACCTGAAGGCATCGACTTTCCTGTACTCCTCATCATTTTCAAAGGTGATATTGCGCAGCTCCAAGGCCTTCGCAGCATACTGCTCAGTGAGTTCTGCCAGCTTCTTTTGATTGTATTGGCATGCCCTTTGGCCAAGCTGCAGTTGGGATTTGGCTTGGTCTTGCCTGTTCCGAGTGTCTTGAAGGTCCCTTTCCAGCTTCTTCTCTTGAGCCTCACGCTCCTTCTCCTTTTCGGAGGGTCCTGCTATCTGCACCCACAGCCATTGCAGCCCCTGAGGCTCAGGTTCTTTCTGCGAACGAATCTTGTCCCTCTGCCCACACAAGCTAGAGATTCGAGTCTCGGCCTGTTTGATTTCTAAGCTATACTGTTCCAACAACAAGTCAACCCGGCGCCTTGATCTTTGTAGCTCCTTGAGATCGTCTCCCAAAGCATCGTACTCGCGTTGACAGCGTCCTCTATTCTCCTCAATCTTGGGCCGCAACAGCTCCCGTACCGGTTCTAGACGATACGTATCAAACTCCACTAACGCAGCGCTCTCGGCTTGGACGATCTGCTCTCTCCACTTTTGCGCCACCAGCTCTGCGGGTGAATGAGACCTCCTGCAATGGCCAACGCAGCGGTGATCCTTCTCGCACTCCGTGAAGTCCTTCGCCTCAGGACTGAGTCTCAACTCCGCGAGCCTGAACGGCACCAACGTGGTGAGGTCCAAGTGGCTTGCGCAGTCGTCGGTCGGCTCCTCGCCAACAGGTCGACAGGCCTTGCGTACCTTCTTCCAGGTTTGCCCATCCACCGATTGACGAATCTCCTCGTCTTGAAGAAGGGTACAAAGCAAGTTCGTCTTCGATGTGAAGCCCAACATCTCGTCCAGCGTCACTGCAAGGTGAGGGGTTGTAGCAACCTCGGCGAGTTCCGATTGCATCCTTCTCCAGATTCGGCCTTCATCGATCTTCTTTGGTGCTTCCTTCTTCAATCTCTCCAATTGCTCGTTGAAATCTGCCGATACCATGTCCACCGCTCGCGAGAACAGGAGATTGAGCGTTCTGCAGGCCTCGCTCTCCAAAATGTTGACACCTTGCCCCTCCGCATACAGCCAAAACAGAGAATCTATTTCCCCCATCCGCGTGTAATATGTCGCATAGTACCTTGTTTAGTGCGGGAAGCATTAGTTGGCAAGAGTATTGTTATGTTGCATACCGGGCCATATCATCTGCAGTTGGAATCGTCTGTTCAGGGATGTTATCTTCGGCAGGCGCCTTCGGGGGATTCTCGTCATAGGGAAAAGGCTCACATGTACGAGAAGGCACCAGATCGGGGTCCCAAGTGACGAAAAACTTGTCGCCATCTAAATCGCCTCCAGACATCTCGTGAGCGTGAGGCCGAGGACCTTCGACGGGGAAAACGATGCAGTCGCGCAGGTGAGAGAGCTCCGGTATGTCCACAGGCTCAAGGACTCGTAGGTCTCCCGGGTGGTAACAAGGATTGCGCGAGACAGCAACCTTCCCATTCTTGAGCGTGCGTGGGGTACCTGCAATGGTGGGGCGAAAAAAGCACTGGCCGTATTTCAGACGCCCACTGATATCGGCCACCCCAAACACGATTCTGGATAGCGGGACCAGCACACGCAGGGACTCCTGGCAGCCTTTCATTTGTTTATCTATTCGGCGCAATATGTTATTTATGGCGGTATCCATTTCCCCGTTATTCCGAGCTTCAAGTATTCGAGCCGCATGTGCGGGGTGGTGCAGCAGCGCCCATTTGAGAAGCAAGAAAGGGTGTCGAGGGGCGAAGAGATGTTGGCGCTGTTTATCGAGCAGCACGTCATCGGAAATGCCGAGCTCGGAGAGCACCATAATGAGCTGCTTGTTGAGGTACGCTCCTTCGCGTGAGGGGTGCGAGAACTCCACCACGCCCAACTCGCGGGCTAATATCGAGGAATCGCTCTTGAACTTTTGCATCGACTTGCGGAATATGATCTGGCAACCTTCGAGTTTCGGATCCACCATCAGCACGCCTTTGTAGCCCTTTCCATCCATATTAACTACAATCACAAAGGAAGGGAGACGCACCTTATGTCTTAACTGTACAACAGAGGGAGTATAGTTTTTCTTCGCGATCTTTTCAGCGAATCCCTGAGACATCAAACCGCATCCATCTGTGAAATTGTACGTCGGGCAATTTTCTTTCTCGAGGGTGATATCCGGATGGTCAGAGGAGACGATCACCCCTGCAAGGGAGACGATCATCTGACACTCAGTAAACAGGAGACCCAATCTCTTCATTGTTTTAGCGATACCCTGGTTTTTGCAAAGGAAGTCCCCATAGCGGGGTAATATCTCCGCCCAGATCTTTTCCCGATCCCCTTTGTACAAGTAGATGGTGGATCTAATAATTCGATTGATGAGGGCACCCAGGGCATTGGGGAGAGAGGAGAGATAGAAAGTTGAAAAGGAGCCACCTACCGTTCCTTAAGTTGACTCTGGGAACAACCAATGAAATGAAAGACCTCGCCTCCATGAAAGACGATCCCTCGGACGAGAAACTCCAGCAAGATGGCATCATCATGTTGCTGGGCCCCGCCCTCGGGCAAGTCGTCGAACTCCACGCGAATGAAGTTGTCAAGTTCCTCGGCGCGCAACAGTTGGCTCTTAGCCTGGCCGATGGTTCTTGTCTTGCGCACCTCTCCCCCGGGCAGGGAGATTTTAAGACAAACTAATGTGGAGGTACCTCCCTTCAGATCCCGCAGATCAAGGTCCACCCGCATTGGGGGTTTGTGTTCCAACAGGCTTAACCCAACGTGTTCCTTGCCCACTCCTTCGCTGTAGTAATCCAGGCGCTTCTCTTGCATCTCTTTTTATCTTCGATACACATTACTAGCCGTCGGAATTGCTGCTCCTTCACACAACCTTGTCGCAGACCAACACACAAACCAGCCAATAGAAAAATTACGCAAAATAAGAAGTTACAACGTGAAATAAATACAGGTGTGCCGCCATAAAGGTATTGCTGGGTTTGTAAATAAAAGGAAGAGTGTAATACATATACATGAAAAGGGAAAGGTGCCCTAAATATATTCTGGATACTAATAAAGTGCACTTTATTAGTATCCAGAATCACGAATACCGGCACGTACAACATGAAGTGATATCCCCTTAACACATCGTTTTAGGGTTGCTTTTGCTGTATTTTTGTTCTTGTTACGTTCGGTGTTCCAGTTGTCGTGAAGATGCGCACTTCACGATCGGTCAATTCCGGGAAATCGATATTAGGTAGCTCCCGCCAAGAAGAACTACTTCGTTATGTTATTATTGTTAGTTTGTTGTATTATTGTTGTTAGTACGTTAGAAGAGAATAGATAGTCACTAGAGCATAGAAAAGCATACCTCTCTCTTGGTGTCCAGGCTCTCCAAACATGATTGCTGAAGGCGCTGTGTTTGATACGGCGGCAATTGTATGCATGCAGCAGCATGAACGTGAGACTGATGTAGGCCCTGGCTTGTCCTGCCTCCGCGTCATTGAGCCCATACGGCATCACAACAAAGACGCGCCTCTCCGATAGGTCTTCTGGTTACATCCATCAATTCGGGGCCGGCAGGCTCCACGCACAGAGCAAGGGCTGGTGGTGTTCCTGGAACTATTATGATTTTAACATTTGAAGTAGTAGTAGTTGTTACCATGTTCAGCCATATGATTTGAATGGCGTTGAGCGGTGGAGGCATCCCGGCCGCGATAGCGACGATGATGAGAGCCGCTTGCGAAATGTTTCCGACCACGAGATGCACCCTGAATTTACGGATATTTGCATGGATTCTTCGTACAATTGTTCGCTGGCCATGCTGAGCACGAACGCCACGAAAAGGACTCCTGACATGAAATTGAATTTCTTGTTCTTATTCTTGTTGCGGCAGCACCACAACAGCTTCGACCAACGAATGTGGTTTGTTTGATGACTTTGAGTAAACAAAGCAAAAGACAGAAAGTTTTTGGTAATCCAAATTGCTCATCAAATCTGTCAAGGCGCAATTAAAGGAGGTGTTCCCTATGATTCCACCAAAGTTTTTTTTGCGTACACAGGTCATGTCTGTCTAGTACTCCCTTGTTTTTCCCATATTGCACGTGCGACATCATCGCTCTGCTTGAGGCTCCAGATCCTAGCCTCGTGGTATGGACCGAAACAAAAGTTTAAAAAAGAAGGGTGAAAAACGGGGCCTAGCCCAATGTCTATTTTACAGTTCAACTTTAACGGTGCCAATCCGACAACCAACTGTAATAATGTACATCATTCAATGGAGTTGGACAAAATACGGAAAAAATCACTGTTGGCGCTGAATTGCTGGCGCCTTGCAGCAATTCTTATTCTGCAGCATATTCCAACGCTCGTAAAAATTAACGCCAGATTTGTTCAGACCCTAAAACTGTGAATCTAGATGCAAATTTCTGCAGACAACTCCAGTTGGTTTGGAGTTTGTTTTAACGACTCCACCTGGTACGGAAACCCCGAAATCCTTGTTTTGAGATCACCCTCGATCAAAGTTAGCGCTAACGCCTGGTGTTGTCCAGGGTTTGGCAGGTGAAGAATTACGAGTGTAAAAATGCACACTAAATTAGCAAAGTAGCGCTCAAGCGAAAGACGAGAAAAAAACCACTTTTGTCCAGTTGTTGTGGCTTCTTATTCACATCTACCTCAACGGTAGCGCAGTTGCCACGCCGACCAACATCAGGAGAGGGTGCCGAGGGTATTCGCTTGTTTAAGAAGAGCAGCTGACTCTTATTGGGGAAGCAGAAGAAGGATAGGGAAGAGCGTAGACATCGTCTTCTTGTTGTTCCGCGAATGAAAGCCGGTCTTCTGCGAATGGAGAGGACAGCACCCGAAGAAGGGTGTTGACTTCTGTGTAGTCTCTATCCTCAGCCATCTCTATGGCTCGGTGAGCTAGATGATTACGCAGGACATACTTGGGATTCGTTCTCATCATCCTTTCGATCCGGTTGTCCTCATCCCCATCCTCTTCCAATCGAGAGCTATACCGATCCAACCAATCAAGCCACTTGTCTACGTCCCTCTCTTCAGCTCTTCCCTTCATCAGGTGGACTCGGACGAAGTCCCTCCTAGTTTCAATGCTATCGTTCACCCTCGGAATCGAGGAGAAGGCATAGAAGGTGTTGGTGAAGTCCGACCGGGTTGATTCCATCACATCCAACAAATCCGCTATTAGGACCTTGTCAATAGCTTCTCCTGCCGAATCTGAGGGATGAGGCAACAGCCCGACTTTCTGAGTCATGAGAAGATGGTAGTGTTTGTAGTATGTGGCGAAGTAGGTCTTCAGTATCTTCATCATCGGCTTTTTGGTGAGCACCGGTGCCAGTGCAGACCCCAATTTCTCCAAATTCCATCTCCCTATCTCTGGCTGCTGATCGAAGGCGTACCGGCCTTCGTCGTCCGATGTATTGGGCACAAAATGAGGATCGTACTCTTCCAAGAATCCAAATGGGCCGTAATCTAACAAGTTTTACATAAGTTACGACCTAGCATATAATTTGGTACCTATGGTAAGCCCTAGTATCGACATATTGTCTGTATTGAGTACCCCATGTGCTGCGAAAAGGTTGAACGTGAGAAGGGGCTTGTTTACGTGTTGTGTTGTGTACGCGTGAGATAGTAGAGAAGAGAGCGAGAGCAGAGAGAGATACAGAATAAATAGGAGGGAGAGAGAGAGGGAGAGAGAGAGAGAGAGAAGCGGTTACCGAAGCCAATGCTCTGCCATTTAGCTATAAGCTTCGCAGTCCTCTCAACAACTCCTCTGAACCATGCCCTATATCGATATGAATTCGTTCCGGCTTCCTTCCTGTCGCATGCAGGGAGCTCGGTAGTTTCTGCGAGTGACTCAGCATTTTGTTGTTGTTGCGATTGTTGTCGTTGTTGTTGACATAGTTGGCGTTCGTGGGATAGGATGTGTGGGAAGTGGATATCGATGACATAGTCCGCGAGCGTTTTGATGTGTTCGTATTCCTTGCGATGAAAGAATATCTCAAAGGAACCGAATCGCATAAAGGACGGAGAGAGCCTAGCCACGACTGCACAATTCTCGGCTTTGAGGTGGCCATCATAAAATTGATCCCGAAAGACTTCTGTTTCGCTACCTATATGAAAGAAAATAAATTCATAAACAAAACGGATAAAATAACATAAAATGAATGAAAATAAAAAAAAATACAAAACTAAAAAACAAAGAAAAAACAAAATAAAGCAACTCAAATAAAATACCTATCAAAGATAGTGCCCTTGTCGTAGGAACCCCTATGGCGTGCATATATTCACTACATAGAAATTCTCGAATGGATGAGCGCAGCACAGCCCTTTTATAAATTGAGGTTAACTCCACAAGACTAGAGGGGAAAGAAAACCATAATACCTCCCATCACCGCTGCGAGAGTAAGGAGTTTTGCCAGCACCCTTCAGCGATATCTCCCACCTCTCTCCATGTTTGTTTGTCACCTTTGAGGAAATGAATATCAAGAGATCCTTTTACACATCTACTCACCTCGCCAAGCGTAATCGCGCGACCGTCTCCCAATTGTCCTGACCAATATCCAAATTGATGCCCTGATACAAAGAAGAGTTAGCCAGGGGAGGGCGCTGAATCGCGTACCGCCATAACAGTGAGCGAACGGTTTGGGGGCGTTTGGGATCAAGTGGTTGCCGCTAAAGTAAGACACGAAGTCGTCTCGGCTCTGATGATCTCCCTCTAAATCCAAGTCAACGTCGAGTAGCGCGGCTGCATCTCGAGAGTAGGAAATCAAAATCGGATACTTAATTGGGGTGGGATCGACGAAAGATAGGCACGCGCCATAAACCTTGATTGCAAAAACGCTGCAAACGTTATTTTCAGAATCAGGTTTGTTCTCTTACCTGCCGAACTTTGGGGTCAGTGGACGTATCAACAGGCAGGTATTTTGTCAAGGATGCATTCCAATTCAACGGCAATGTCGATTCGCACGAGTACTCAGATTGTGAATCATGCTTAAACTTACAGAGAAATACTGACGCATCATCAGCACGCAGGACAAGACTCAAAGTCACGAATGAACAGAGACACAGCCAGGCACGCAAACGCCGCATAAGACAGGGATTCTCGGAACTGAAGGATGACTCCCCGGTAGAAGGTAGGAGTCTCTCACTTGCTGGTATTGTCTAGAATGAATAGTAACAAGCTTAAAGTATAAATAAATAATACAAAATTGACTGGCGCCGGCGATCACGCGTACATGTCATCTTTGTCTTGATACATTTTCGTATCAGCAGTTCGCAGATGTACCGACGGGCACAAGTGGGAAAAGGTATCAGGCGCGAATCTGTGCCGTTGTATATCCATGTTCACAGGAAGAGTTTGGTAGCTGAGTGTTTCGGGGTGTAATGTAGAAGCCTTTTCCTTGGTGCACCCACCTTCGTTGAGTTCAGTGGTAGTTGAAGCGCCTGAAATTAGCGAGAACATGAAGCAAGAGTTTTGTACCAATATCTCGCTGATGTGTTTCATGAGGCCCACGTCGAATTTTTTGCTGAACACCCGCCCATCTC
>Ga0209935_1004137_pt1 | contig 13756 bp, 23 predicted proteins | sample ThiBio_1000_plan_2_FD_183958 | JGI IMG/M metagenome (GOLD analysis project Ga0209935, IMG submission 183958) | Wastewater bioreactor microbial communities from Cape Town, South Africa - Thiocy_cont_1000_plan (SPAdes) | ecosystem: Engineered > Bioreactor > Thiocyanate-remediating >... | reverse complement strand
AACAAGAACCAATCGATGAAGGAACAAAGAACAGCACCTCCCTCCCTCAACCAACCACTCCCTCACTCACACGAGCCTCTTCTTGATCTTCATCATCATTCTTGAATCTTCTTCTCTTGGTCTTGGTCTTGGTCTTGGTATTGGGAAGAGAAGTTGATTGAGATTGATACAATGATTGATGTGAGAGAACAAGACTCATATTGAGCAACGCATTTTAGCGAGAGAGAGAGAGGCCTTGATTGATATCTCGTTCAAGATTGCACACGACTTATCAATCAAGACCATTGGTGCTTGATTGTTTGTTAGTTCTGGAAGATGAGAATAATGGCGATGAAGAGGAGATGCAGGATAATATCGTCACATCATGGCGCACTTCTTGACTCTCATTTTTGGTGGATAGCATGGCCGCGATGTGGCTGTGCTGGTTGGCGCATCAGGTTGTCGTTGATGCTGCTGCAATTGATACTTATCAACAGGAATCTCGACCGTTGGAGCCTCGAGATACGAGAAGATCTCGAACAGCAGCTCGTTCGGAATCATCGACATCGCCGACGACTCATCGACCAACGATCGAATCATCGTCATCGTCGACACCGTGCGCTTCATCCATGATGCGGCATATCGATGACGATCTGGACGCCAAACGAACGTGGTGTCGGCAAGCCATTGATTGGCTCCAATCACATGCACTCGATTGCCTGCCGTGAAGGCGATGAGACCTCGATGCTCGTCGAATGCAACTGCCGATGGCTCCTCGGAGCCACAATCGAAGGATGAGATGTGATGGCCTTCGTGAGTGAATGATTGCAATCGATGGTTGTATCGGTCGGTGATGATGATTCGGTCTTGATTATCGATGCATACTCCATGAGGATTGCGGAACTGGCCTGGCTGATCGCCTTGAGAGCCGAACTCGAACAAGAACGAGCCATCGATCAACGACAATACTTGCACTCGATGGTTGTAGGTATCACAGACGATGATTCGATGTCGATCATCATCGATCGCGATGCCCATTGGCCAATCGAACTCGCCAGGTTGAGATCCATGCTTTCCGATGGAAAACAAGAGCGAGAGATCGATCGACGACAAGAACACCAATCGATTGTTGCAGGTATCGGTGATGACGATGCGATGATGCTTGTCGATCGCCATACCAACAGGAGTGTTGAACTCGAGATCTCCTGATCCACGATGGCCCACGCACGACAAGGGCGCTTGCTCGCTCAATGACCACGATTGTACTCGATGATTGCCGCTATCAGCAATGAGGATGCGATCATGATCATGGTCGATCGCAAGGCCACCTGGAGTCACAAGCTGGCCTGGTTGGTCGCCTTGCTCGCCGAACTTGGACACGAACGAGCCATCATCATCACACGAGAATACTTGCACTCGATGATTCCAGCAATCAGTGACGAGCAAGAGACCTCGATGATGGTCGAACACCAAGCCTGCTGGAAGGTCGAGCTGGCCATCAGCATTGCCTTGTTCCTTGGTGCCGATCGAGAGCTTGATTCGAGCATCACGATCAAGAGCATCGTCTCCCATCTTCTCTTCCACTTCAATGACTCTCACACAACGACAAAGAGATGATCCAAGCCCCAAACTGCTCAAACCAAGGAGATGAAGATATGAAGCTCTCTCTCTCTCTCTCTCTCACGAGACACGAGACACGAGACACGAGAGAGACACCAAGCAAGCAAGCAACGAGCAACAAGAAGCAACAAGAACCAATCGATGAAGGAACAAAGAACAGCACTTCCCTCCCTCACCAACCACTCCCTCACTCACACGATCCTCTTCTTTATCATCGTGAGAGAGATCACAAATACTTTTCAGAGAGAGACGACACGCGCATACATCGGCGCGCGCACAGGTACCACACAACACCGCAAAGGAAAGCCTCGTCACGTTGGATGTCATTGGCATCGCCAAGAGACGTGTGTGTATATTCGATATCAGGCATGATCAAGATCAAGATCAAGATCAAGATCAAGATCAAGAGCGGCTTGGTGCGTGTGGTCAACGACGAGACGGGCGTCACATCGTGGTGCACGCGAGGCCTCTCGCTCTTGCTTGCCCACGTGGCTCACGCACCGGAGCCTCGAGCATCGAGAAGATCTCGAACAACAGCTCGTTCGGAATCATCGACATCGCCGAAGAATCACCCAGCGATCGAATCATCGTCATCGTCGACACTGCTTGCTTCATCCATGATGGAGCATATCGATGACGATCTGGATGCCATGTGAACGTGTCGGCAAGCCATTGATTGGCTCCAATCACATGCACTCGATTGCCTGCCGAGAAGGCGATGAGACCTCGATGCTCGTCGAACGCAACTGCTCGTGGCTTCTCGGAGCCACAATCGAAGGACGAGATGTGATGGCCTTCGTGAGTGAATGATTGCAATCGATGGTTGAGGAGATCGGCGACGATGATTCGGTCTTGATTATCGATGCACAATCCTTGAGGATAGTTGAGCTGGCCTGGTTGATTGCCTTGAGAGCCGAACTCGAACAAGAACGAGCCATCGATCAACGACAATACTTGCACTCGATTGTTGTAGTTGTCAGAGACGATGATTCGATGTCGATCATCATCGATCGCGATGCCTGATGGACAGCGGAAGTTGCCAGGTTCAAATCCTCGCTTTTTGATGGAGAACAAGAACGAGAGATCGATCGACGACAAGAACACCAATCGATGGTTGCCGGTATCGGCGATGATGATGCGATGATGATGCTTGTCGATCGCAATGCCTCGAGGACTGTAGAACTCGAGATCTCCTGATCCATGATGGCCCACGCACGACAAGAACGATTGCTCGCTCAATGACCATGATTGTACTCGATGATTTCCGCAATCGACGACGAGGATGCGATCATGATCGTGATCGATCGCAAGGTCCCATGGCTGGAGGAACTGGCCTGGTTGGTCGCCTTGCTCGCCGAACTTGGACACGAACGTGCAGCCGCCATCATCATCACACGAGAATACTTGCACTCGATTGTTGCTGCGATCAGCGACGAGCAAGAGGCCTCGATGATGATCGAACACCAAGCCTCGAGGCATGTTGAACATGGCACGAGCATCGGCTTCTTGCTTGGTGCCGATCGAGAGCTTGATTCGAGCATCACGATCAAGAGTATCGTCTTCCATCTCCTCCTCTTCAATCTCTCTCTCTCTCACAACGACAAAGAGATGATCCAAGCTCCAAACTGCTCAAACCAAAGAGATGAAGATATGAAGCTCTCTCTCTCTCTCTCTCTCTCTCACGAGACACGAGACACGAGAGACACCAAGCAAGCAAGCAAGCAACGAGCAACAAGAAGCAACAAGAACCAATCGATGAAGGAACAAAGAACAGCACCTCCCTCCCTCAACCACTCCCTCACTCGCACGAGCCTCTTCTTGATCTTCATCATGATTCTTGAATCTTCTTCTCTTGGTCTTGGTATTGGTATTGGTATTGGTGTTGGTATTGGTATTGGAAAGAGAAGTTGATTGAGATTGATACAATGATTGATGAGAGAGAACAAGACTCATGTTGAGCAACGCATTTGAGAGAGAGGCCTTGATTGATATCTCGTTCAAGATTGCACACGACTTATCAATCATTCCTTCATCAAGACCATTGGTGCTTGATTGTTTGTTAGTGCTGGAAGATGAGAATAATGACGAAGATGAGGAGATGCAGGATAGTATCGTCACATCATCGTGCACTTCTTCTTCTTGGTGGTGGTGGTAGCGGTCTTTCGAGATCGATCACATGGCGCAATGCGATCTGGAGCCTCGAGATACGAGAAGATCTCGAACAGCAGCTCGTTCGGAATCATCGACATCGCCGACGACTCATCGACCAACGATCGAATCATCGTCATCGTCGACACTGCTTGCTTCATCCATGATGGAGCATATCGATGACGATCTGGACGCCATGTGAACGTGTCGGCAAGCCATTGATTGGCTCCAATCACATGCACTCGACTGCCTGCCGTGAAGGCGATGAGACCTCGATGCTCGTCGAATGAAACGGCCCATGGCTCCTCGGTGCCGCAATCGATGGATGATATGTGATGGCCTTCGTGAGTGAATGATTGCAGTCGATTGTTGGTGTAGTCGGCGACGATGATTCGACCTTGATTGTCGATGCACAATCCTTGAGGATAGTTGAACTGGCATGGTTGATTGCCTTGAGAGCCGAACTCGAACAAGAACGAGCCATCGATCAACGACAATACTTGCACTCGATTGTTGAAGGTATCAGAGACGATGATTCGATGTCGATCATGATCGATCGCAATACCTCGAGGATGGCTGAACTCGCCAGGTTGAGATCCTCGCTTGCCGACTGAGAACAAGAACGAGAGATCGATCGACGACAAGAACACCAATCGATTGTTGCCGGTATCGGCAATGATGATGCGACGATGATGCTTGTCGATCGCAATGCCTCGAGGATGGTCGAACTCGAGATCTCCTGATCCACGATGGCCGATGCACGACAAGAACGATTGCTCGCTCAATGACCATAATTTGATGCGAGCAGCACCGCTATCAGCGATGAGGATGCGATCATGATCGTGATCGATCGCAAGGTCCCATGGCTCGTTGAGCTGGCCTGGTTGGCGGCCTTCCTTGCCGAACTTGGACACGAACGAGAAGCCATCATCATCATCACACGAGAATACTTGCACTCGATCATTGTCGGCATCGACAACGAGCAAGAGACCTCGATGATGGTCGAACACCAAGCCCATAGGCACGTCGAACTGGCCATCAGTATTGCCTCCGTTCTCGGTGCCGATCGAGAGCTTGATTCGAGCATCACGATCAAGAGCATCGTCTCCCATCTCTTCCTCTTCAATCTCTCTCACACACAACGACAAAGAGATGTTCCAAATTACAAACTGCTCAAACCAAAGAGATGAAGATATGAAGCTCTCTCACGAGACACGAGACACCAAGCAAGCAAGCAACGAGCAACAAGAAGCAACAAGAACCAATCGATGAAGGAACAAAGAACAGCACCTCCCTGACAGCGAATGTCGCCCGCGCCTCGGTTGCGCTGCGTCTTCTTGTCGCCCAACACAGAACACACGGCCCCTCGACGGACTGATTGACTTGCTGCCTGGGTGATCGGCCGCGTGAATGGCGTATTCGCATCTGTGAACCATTTGCTTGTTACACCATGACGAACAAAGGGCCCGCCGGTAGCGACGATGCTGGCAGTCTGCGGCAACGACGCGCTGCGAGCGCTGCAATAACGACACCGACCGCGACAGCGACTGTAGTGACGACGGCGACCCATGATGGATCACCCTCTGTCGTTGCGATGCTTGTATTTCGTACAGCATTCATGCTGCTTGGCTCGATTCACATAATCGAGTCGTCGCGAGTCGCTGGGCCGTTTGTCGTGGCGCCGTCGGTGCACTTTCCGATCCTCGAGCTCGACGCCTCGCTTGGCCTCACGCAGAGCCTCGCACCTGTTCTGCCGTCACTGCTGCTGCTGTCGGCAGGCATCTTGGCACTGGCGGCATTCAATCTCGTCGGCCGCGGGGCGGTCGTCATTGCAACACTTTGGTATTCGGCACTGGTGCTCGCCGAGCGAGGCATCTACAACAACCACTGGTATCTGTACGCGCTGCTGCTGGTGCTCGACATTGCTACGGGCGTGCTGCCATCTCGTGGACCTCTCGGCCTCCTTGGCTCGAGATTCTCGCTACGCTCCATGTCTCAGAACCGGTCGCCCAGCGTGAGGTCCGAGATCATGCAGCAGATTCGAGCTCGCGCTCGAGTCGAGTCGTTGCTGTTTCGTGTGCAGGTGAGTATGCTCGAACGTGCGCCTGCACAATGTGCCAACTGAGACTCACGTGCGCTGTGGGGCAGCTATCGATCATGTACTTCTTTGCAGGAGTCGCCAAGTTGAATGGCGATTGGCTGCGTGGCTATGCGATACACCATTGGTACCTCGAGCACTCACGATATCAGCTGACGTCGTGCTGACTCACCTGTCGCACTCGCTCGATCACTGCTTCCAGGTTGTTTCGAGGAGGCCACACGTGGTTGCCATTCGTCGCTCGAGAGACGCACATTGTGCATCGCCTGGCGACGTGGTGGCTGCCGGCCGGTCAAGTGACGCTGTCGCCATCGACCTATGCTCAGGCGTTCCCAGCTCACGTCGAGCTGCTGTTCTCGCGCGTGAGCCTTGCCATGAGTTGGGCATCGATGGTGCTCGATCTGCTGTTCGGCGGCGTGCTGGTGTTCGTGCCAGCCGCACGAGGCGTGTCGCTCGTGCTACTGGGCCTGTTCCACGTCGGCAACTCGCTGCTCTTCGACATTGGCACCTTCCCGTACCTGATGCTTGCGAGTACGATCGTGTGGCTGCCTGAGAGTCGCTTCCTGGCGGGAGTCTGCTCACTGTGCACCGGAATCGAACGAGCGGTGCTGCTCGACGAGGCGGCGCCAAAGCCTCCTGCTGCCAAGAAGGGACCGCGCTCGCTTCGAGACACGTGCCAAGTCGCCAAGTACTCGAAGGCACTGCAGCTAGCGCTACTGCTCTTCGTCGTGGTGCAAGTGTCTCTGCCGCTGAGGCACTTTGTCTTGTACGACGGCGATGTGAATTGGACCAATGTACGTGGCGCGTGTGTCCGCCCTGCTCGATCGATGCGTGTGACTCACAGCGGATGAAACAGCAAGGACACCGCTTCTCGTGGCGAATGATGTTGAACCAAGAGGTACCTAGCTCATGGCATCATCGTGGCATCATCGTGCGAGAGGTGTCAGATGCTGAGCAAGTGTGCCGATGCAGGACGTGCTCGTTCGCTGGAAGTGCTCCTCGTTGGAGGGCTCGACCATCGTATCGGCCTCGAGTGCCAACCAACGCGATCTATGGCTCCAAGCTCACCAACGCAAGCAGATGCGGCTCGACATTGACAGCATCGTACGCTTCACGAACGAGTACATGAGGTCGTTGTTACTCGAGCGGCTGCAGTCGAGCTGCTCGTTGGAGATCGAGGCATGGCGCGCACTCAACGGCGGGTACGTGTCGCTGTGCAACCTCTCGTTGAACATCGTGAACTCAATGCCGCTGTTGCTGGTGTTACTGCTTCTGCTACTACTCCAGGTGCTATCACCCGTGGTTCGTGAGCAAGCCAATGATCGTGTCGAGGTACAGCGATCAGCGCCCGTTGAGCGTGCAGCGAGACATTGAGATCACCGCGAGGCCCGCGTTCTCGAGCCTCGAGTGGGACCGAATGCAAGAGACGCAGTGGCTCAATGTGCAGCGATCGCACGTCGATACGGCGTTCGTGTGCGTTCCGCCCAAGGTCGAGTGGGACGTGGCGCTCAGGAGCGAGCACTACATGCGCGAGGAGGCCGAGCGACCACTGACGCTCCAGGTCGTGCGAGGCACGGCGTCGATCGAGCTGCCAGTGGCGGATCTCATCGCATTGGGCGCCATCGACGAGCAACAACAAGGCACCGTCGATGACGAGGATGCGTGGGCCTCGACCGAGTTGCAGGAAGGCGACGAGGTCTCGCTGGCGCCGACGTCGCGGCACGTCGTGAGCTCGACGAGCGCCGACGGCAAGCGCGTCGTGGTCGCGTACACGTTCAACACTCGCACGACCAAGCAGTCCTTTGCGTCGATGATAGGAGCCGATTAAAAGGGGGCCTCGATCATACCTGACGTGTGGCTGCGGGTTCAAGGGCAGCATTCCGATGTTCGCACGGCATGGCTTCTACTGTTCGTACGAGCGGCACTTGCTCTTGCTCTCGCTCGCTTGCGCATCAGCTCCATCCATCCATCCTTCCATCGATCGATCCATCGACACAAACACGCACGTTATTCAACAATGCTTCGACAGATGGTCCTCAGCGCCGTGCGTTGTCGAGTGGTGAGCGCCACCACGACGCAGCGAGCGAGCCTCTCGTCGGCGGCGCAGCAGGAGGCGCCGAACGACACGAGCATCTACGAGTACCGCACGTACTCGATCAAGCCCGAGAGCTATCCGTCGTTCCTTGCGCGTATGTCGATCGGATCGGATCGGATCGCTACCCACCTCGATGACGATGAGGCCGTCAAGGTCTTTGTATTCACGACGTGATGATACGTGGTGGCGTCTTGCGCGTGTGTTGCAGTCACGAACGAGCACATCCATCGACGCCTGGCGCACTCGAAGCTCGTCTTCTACGGCACCACCGAGGTGCGTCGCACTGCGTCGATCGCAAGACGGATCGCGAGCCCTGACACTTGTGATACCTTGCACCCATCCACACGCGCGTGTTTGCGGGCATCGTTGATAGATTGGAGGCGTCAACGAGGTCGTGCACTTGTGGCAGTACGAGAGCTTGGCGCAGCGACAGCGTGTGCGCGAGGCACTGGTCAAGGACGCTCCTTGGATGAACGAGTACATGGCTCGTATGCGCCCGATGCTGCAGCGCCAAGAGAACCTGCTGCTGCGTCCGCTGCTGCCCAAGCAGACGTTCGGCAAGGCACCGAGCTCCCCGCCGGCTCCCGAGGTCACTGCTGCCTCGGGTCCCGTCGTGTACGAGCTCAAGTTCCATGCGATCGCGCCTGCCGAGTGGGTGCGCCTGTACGTTGGCCTGCTTTTGCGCAGTCGCGCCTCCGTCTCAATGCCTGAGGGAGTGTGGCTGTGTGGCTGTGTGCTGACGTATTCGTGCCGCGGCGCTCGATCTCCAGGAGCGAGGAGCACCGCAATGCAGTAGCGCAGTTTGCCGGAACGCTCGGAGTCTACGCTGCCGAGGTCGGACACGGTCTGCCGACGGTCTTCACGGTCTCGCGATGGCCGAGCTTCGACGAACGCAGCCGCGTGCTCGAGTCAGCGCAGCACAAGCACACGGTCCAGGCGTTCGAGGAGGCGGTCGCCAGCCGCTCGCGCTCGAGCACCTCGAAGCTGATCCTGCCGTTGGCCTTCTCGCCGTCGCACTAACAAGGCCACTTCCAATCGGAATGCCCACGATTGGGTCACGATCTCAATCTCTGCCTCGTCATACGGTTGTTGTAGTTGCGCACACGTTGTCTGGCACTCAGTGCGAGAGATAATTCCGGGTTCGGGTGAGATATGGGGCGGGAGCGATAGCCGAGAGAGAGAGAATTGGCATGGAGATAGAGACCACAAAATCAAAATCCGTAAACAAGCAACAACAAGGCGAAACCTCATGCACTGGCGAAAATTGAACGATGCTCATCATGGTCGGCGGCGAGTGCTTTTCTCCCCATTCATTCGCTCAATCGCTCTCTCCCGCACACACACGCACGCAGACGACGACGCAGACCACGAGGAGGACCCAATCTATCTATGATCGACGAGCTGCTCTGGAGTACGAGCAATACGCAACTGAGCCACTACTTCTACAACCACCACCACCACCGACGAACCCTCTCGTGAGTGATGGCGAATCTTCGCCGTACTCGAAGTCTCGAGGACATCACCAACTCTCCCGACCACGAGCGCGATCTCGATTTCGACGACGACGACGACGATGACGACGACGCCTACGACACCTTCAAGCTGGCGGACGGCAATGCCAACCAGGACAACGAGCTCGAGGCAACCCGAAGACGGCCACGGGCTCGTCGGCCGCGTGGTCTCTCGGTGTCGACGCCTCCGAGCGGCGCCATATCGTGCTCGCCGCGCGAACCTTCGGCCATCGTCAACAACAACAACAACAACCACAGCGGCGGCGGCGGCGGCAGCGCCAGTAGTTGTAGCAGCGGCGGCGGCGGCAGCACGTCTTCGAGTGGCAGCGGGTCCGATATGCGAACGGCAGCATCACCGTTCATACCGCCGCTGGTCTCGTCGTGTATCTCGATCCTCGAACAACGAGGTAGGTCTCGCGAGACTCCCGTGCGATGATGGATCGACTCACTCACTCGCTCACTCACTCTCAATGATGCGATACGACGCGAACACGTATAGGTCTCGATGTCGAAGGCATTCTACGTGTATCGGGCAGCCAACTACTCATCAAAGAGCTCACGATCAGCTTCGAGAAAGGTACGCTCATTGTGCATGCATTCGTACCTGCCATCATCGACCTCGTTCCGCTCGCCAACCAACGAACGAACACGAACACGCACAGGCAAGGTCACGGACCTCTCCAAGTGCGAGATTCACACCGTGGCTGGACTGTTGAAGAACTACTTTCGAAGTGCCCCGCAGCCTCTGTTGACCTTTGAGCGATACGAAGACTTTATGGCGATCACGCGTATGTGTTGCCTCGGATCTCCAGCTGATCCATCTCGCTGAGCGATGATAGACTGATAGAGTGTGCGTACTCACCTACGATCGATGAACAGGATTGCCCAAGCCTGAGCGTATCGAGCCGCTACGGCAACTCCTCGATCAATTGCCGCTCGCCAATCAAGAGATTCTCCATCGTCTGGTCGTATTTATCAACCGAGTCGCGCAGCACTCGGAGAACAACAAGATGGACACACCGAACCTCGCCACCATGTTCGGACCCAACATCTTGCGGCAACATAACCAAGATCCGACCGACATGCTGCGAGACATGCAGGCCATTCGCTTGGTGATGCTCACGATCGTGCAGTGCTATCGTGATCTCTATCAGGTATCCCCTCGCTCTCTCGATCCCTCGCTCGCTCGCTCCTACTGGATATTGATGTATGTGGTCGATGGCGCTGCAGCAATGGCCTGATGACCAAGATCGAAAGTATCCCAACAATCCACTGCTCTACGTCCTCGAGGAAGACCCATCGACCAAGCGCTCATCACGCAATGATCGATTCCTTCGGTCTCCGCTGCGATTGCGTCGTGCGAAGCAGCGCTCACAATCCGAACGAGTACCTGACGCCAGCGATGAAGCATCACCAGCAAACAACAACAACGGCAGCTACTCGCCCAAGTTGTCGTCGTTCCGCTCGACGATCGATCAACTCAAGAAGAAGGCGTCGTTCCGCAAGGTGCCGTCGGATCCCGTGGTGATCGAACGAGTGTACCGTCCAGAAGAGCGTGCGCGAATGGCGTCCGGCGAGTCAATCACAGCCATGACATTGCATGCATCCTCGTCGCTGCCGTCGGTTCTGTCGCCCGAGGTGATCGACTCGATGACGTGTTCCTCGGCGAGTACCACCACCACCACGACAACGACGACCTCCAGGACGACGATGGCAACGAGCCCACGCGTGCGAGCGCTCGCCACATCGAGCAGCCCTGCGATTGAACGTAGTGGCTCACTCTCGGGCAGCTCGCTGACATCCGACGACCAACGCGGCAGCGATTCAGACTCGGACGTCGATGATGGAGACGACGAGGCGGATCTCGCGAGCATGGTGCGCGTGCGAGCCGGGCGCAGTCCGACGATCGCATCCACACCCACGGCGCCAGCGAGCGATCTCGAGGAGAGCTTCCTGGCTGCGCTGCCACCGGCGCTCGCTGCCATGTACACGACGCGGCCTTCGTCTCCGCTCGCGGCCATGGGATCGCCGTCGAATGCGCGACAACGCGCCGCCACGGTCGCTGGAGGTGCTACACCAACCGCCACGGCCTCGAGTCCGGTACCGGGTACGACCACCGACCGAGCGTATGCCGAGGGCCACATGAAGCGCCTCAAGCGACGCAAGGTCCAGATTGCTCTGTAACCGCCCGCGTGATGGTTGGAATATGTTGTTGTACAAGATTGTAGCAATAGCTCCGTTACTGCTGCTAGTGAGTGTGTGAGTCGAAGCCAGCCAAGCTGACTCGCTCACTCAAATCATTCTATCGCCCGATCATGTAATGTCGTTTCGTTGTAGTTTGGCCGTGTATAAAGTGCGATGCCAGTGTGCATCAATGAGCGTGATGATGATGATGATGATGACGACGACGATGATGCATGGACCAAGTTAGACGCTTGGCAGTGATGGAGAGCGATAGAGTGACAGCAAGTGCTCGGCAGCCACGTTCGCGAGTGTCTCGCCCGATTGTACTCGAGCCATGATGGAATGCAGCTCGGCTGCGACAGCAGGATGCGTCATGAAGCTGCTCTTCAGCTCATCGTCTACGATCTTCCACATCCATGAGACCTGTTGCCGTCCGCGCTTCTCGTACAGCTCGCCCGAATCCTACGGAGCGAGAAGAAGCGTTCGCAAGTCAATCATACTGCAGTATGCCACAAGTAGCGTGTACACGTACGTGAAGTGCAGCCCGGAACGACACGACGCAATTCCAGATCGCGTCCATGTTGTAGGCAGTTGTTGCCGAGCAAGCAAGCACTCGAGGTCGCCAGATGCCAGGATACTTGGGTCGGAACAGTGACAAGGCACTGGTGTACTCGGCCTTGGCATGCTTGGCGGCACCGAGCAGGTCTCCGTCGGCCTTGTTGACGATCACGGCGTCGGCCAGCTCGACGACGCCCTTCTTGATGCCCTGTTGGAGGTTGGCACATGTAGATAGATATATGTCAGCCAGCTCTCGAGCTCTCGAGCTCACGGATCAATGTGATGATGACACGATGGCGCGTAGTACTTGGAGTTCATCACCGCCAGCAGGAGGCACCAACAGAAGGAACATATCGACCATGTCCTCGACCATGATCTCGCTCTGGCCCACACCGACGGTCTCGATCATGATGATGTCAAAGGTCGCATTGGCATTGAGATCGAGGCCGTGGGCGGAGCTTGCGTCATCGGGCGACTCGTTGTCGCGGTCGTTGAGGTCGTTGAGGTGGTGGGTCTGAGCATCGAACGTGGCGTTGGGCGTGTGTTTGAGCGGGTTGCTGCTCGAGCCGAGACCCTCAGGCACCATCGAGGGGTCGAGCTTGGCCACCATGCTCTGATGGTGCAGCCAGGCCTCGAGCAACAGGACGGCCTGGCTCGTGGTGCGAGTGACACCGCCGAGCGTGCCGCACGAAGGCGAGGGTCGAATGAAGACGCTAGGGTGCATGGCGAGGTTCATCATGCGTGTCTTGTCGCCGAGGATGCTGCCGCCGGTGCGAGACGACGACGGATCGACGGCCAACACGGCCAAGTGAGCGTGCTTCTCATCGACCACGTATTGTCCGAATGCCTCGATGAAGGTCGACTTGCCGACGCCAGGAGGGCCCGAGATGCCCAAGCGGAAAGGCTCGCCACGCATCGAGGCGCGACGTCGGACGTGCTGTTGTTGCTGTTGTAGCAGTGGTAGTTTGTGTGCGGCGTTGCCGGGTGCAAGGTCGGCCGAGCTGTCGGCATATCGCCATGTGGCTCGATGTTGAACGATACGAGCCACGAGCTCGTTGGCGATGAGTTTGTCCTGTGGACGAGTAGATTCGACTGGCCAGCATTTTGTTAGTGTCGCGTGGTTGCTGCAACGAGTGGCAGCAGCAGCAGCACCTACGCAGCGTGATACCACGAGCCAGCGCCTTTCGTTGACCTGTGCAAATGGCCGTCGCCAACTCTTCGGCAGTGGTACCGAGTAAGCGAGCGTGGTGGTGTGGTAGTAGTGGTACTGTTGATGTTGGTGAGGCGACGAGAGATACAACCGAGCGCCATGGTGAGGCGACGAGCCGTCGTGTGTGGCGCAGCATCGACAGGGAGAGGGAGAGGGAGAGGGCGAGCAGCACAATATGGCGGCAAACGAGCGAGAACGCGCGCGGTTTGATTTGATCTCTTGCTTGGGGTTTATGAGGAAGAAGAACGAGGGAGGGCACGAACGGAACGGGAGACGACCGAGCAGAAGCAACGACAACGAATCGCGACAACAACAACAGCCAACAACCACAGCAGCAGCAACGACAACGACTA
>Ga0209935_1004135_pt1 | contig 13759 bp, 21 predicted proteins | sample ThiBio_1000_plan_2_FD_183958 | JGI IMG/M metagenome (GOLD analysis project Ga0209935, IMG submission 183958) | Wastewater bioreactor microbial communities from Cape Town, South Africa - Thiocy_cont_1000_plan (SPAdes) | ecosystem: Engineered > Bioreactor > Thiocyanate-remediating >... | reverse complement strand
GGGCCAAGAGGCGGTGGTCGCCGTCAAGACGTTCTAGTGGCACTGTTCGCTCACTCGGAGCGGCCACCATCCGCCGGGAGCACGAGCTCGGTCACCAAGCACCGGTCACCGGCACTTCGCTCCCGAGCACTACCACTACCACCACCATACGCGCTCGTTCGCCTTCTACCAAAGTCACAGCAGCGGGGAGAGACCCTGCCGCCGAGACTACTCACTAATACAATCGCACGATTTCAGCAAGATCCGGGCAGAGATGAAGGAGGCTCGTCGAGAGAGCCGGAGAGAATCCGGAGCAAAGCGTCCAACTCAGCTCGCGCCAAAGCCCGCGCACACTTCATTTGGCTCCCGCCCGCTCGCTCTCTCTCTCTCTCTCTCTCTCTCTCTCTCGTGCCCTATCTCTCTCCCGCCGGCGCCATGTGTTGGTCGATCGAGGTGAGCGCCATTTCTGCTGCCATCGCATGGATCGTTTGTGTGATCTTGTGGTGGCGTAATCGAACCGTGCGTGACCGCTGGTATGCCATGTACCTCTTCACGTTCACGTTCACGCAGGTACGCTCTGCTACCTTCGCTTCGTTGCATGTCGAACAAGAGAGCGAGCGAGAATGCTCACGACCTGTGTGTGTGTGTCTCAGTTGGTGGATATTGCACTGTGGTATGAAGAGGGTCGAGTGGGCTTGTCGGTGTGCGATACACCCAACTTGCTCGTGAGCAAGTACGTGATCCCGCTGGTGGTCATGTGCCAGAACTGGGTGCAGTGCTCGTTCCCGAGCGACAAGCTCGCGCGCCATCGCACATGGATCAAGGTGCTCGACCTCCTGCCACCGTTGGCGATGGGCATCCAGTTCCACTGCTCGACCATCGTGCAGAGTATCTCGGGTCCCACCTTGTGCTGGGGCGGCTTCTCGGCGCCCGATTGGCAGATCGTCATCCATTCGGGCCTCGTGGCGGCGCTGTTCGCGCTGCTGATGCCGCCTGTCATCGCGCTGCTGCATATCTCGTGCCTCGCCGCCGTCATGGGCTTCTTGTTCGTCTCGGAAGGAACGCTCGCCATGGGCAGGTTCGTTGGCGCGTACTCAGAGCCACCTCTCGTTCACACTCACGCTCACGCTCATTGACACTCGCACTCGTACAGCAAGTGGTGCTCGTATTGCTTGATCTACTCGGTCGTGTACTTGCTGGAACCATGGCTCTACTCGTCCAAGGCTGATGAAGCGTGGCGACGATCCAACAATGTAGCGTCTCGATCATCTCGCCAGAAACGCCGCTGAGCACAGTGCTATTGCGCATCACATGTAATGTATCTCGATTCGATTCGATTCGATTCGATTCGATTCGAACTCGTATCAGCTATCAAACCATCGCATAGATAGGTCGCTGTTACTTCTTGAGCTTGATGCTTTGTTTACTTGATGATGCATGATTATGCTTGCGTGCATATAGTTGTACCGTCGAATACCTACCTACTCTTCTCTCGCTCGCAACTCGACAACCACCAGTCATCTCTTACGATCACTCGGTCGGTTCTCGAGTCGCGGCACTCGCTTTCTCTCGCTTCCTACTCACATTCTCGGGTGGTACAACGCCAGTGGTGGGCTGGCTCGCTCTCGGCATAGAGATACAATGCATGGATAGATGGTGTTCGTGTACGAAAGAAGACCGCGTCGATCGATCACGAGCACCACCACCCCACCACGTCGTCACAGACGCAGTGAGACGACCTTTCTGCGGTTTCTGCGACGTGACGACGGGGAGGAGGATGATGACGGTGATGCTTGGCACCGGCACATGGAATCGCTTCGGGCGCCGATGAGTGCATGGCTCGATGGCTCGTTGGAGTTGTAGCCATCGGAGAGCATCACTTGCATATTGATGAAGTTGCTATTGAAGAGGATGATGGTGATGATGTTGATGATGATGAGGATGATGATATGGTTGCTCATTTGGGACCTGACGCTTGTGTATCTCGTCGTCGAGGCGTGGCACCGTCGTGATGATGGTGGTGATGGTGATGCGGCGGCCCGGCATCCGAGCTCGACACCTCGAGGAAAGGCAAGTCCTCGTCGGTCTCTTGCAAGGTGCGTGTTTGTGAGCGACGCACACGGTCCGGTCGGCGGTGAGCGCGCGAACCCTCGCCGCCGGCAGCTGCGACGCCAGTTTCTTCGTCGTGCGAGTCGAAACGTTGTGCACTGCCAGGCAGTCCGCTGCCGCTACCGTTGGTGCCGAGGCTGCTGGCGTTGAGTGCACCACGCGAGTGTGTTGGTATCACAGCGGCCATGACTCCCATGCTGCGCAGCAGGCGCGGCACCAGCAACGCCGAGCCGACTACCAGCGTCAGAATCACGATGGCGACGGCGATCGTGAGCAACACCGATTCGACAGTCGAGCCGGTACCCATTGGGCCCAGCGGCTGCGGTGGCGGTGGTGGCATCGATACGGGCTTGTTAGCGGACGCCACGATGGCGTACGTGCCGGGTCGCTGGATGCTGCCGCACATGAGCGTATGCGAGTCGATCGATTCGGCGTCCCAGTGCGAGCGCGCGACACACTCGAAGCGTGGCTCGCGGTCGGTCTTGAGCATCGCCAAGCAGTACGGTTGGCGCGCCTCTTGCGTGCTCATGGCGCTCGGCATCGTGAGGCACAGCTCGATCTTGTCGGCAAATACGCGAACCTCGGTGTCGTCGCTGCCCTCGGTGATGCTGATGCCAACGAGCGCCGAGTAGACCGAGCTCGACATGCGCACTTGGTGGTCGACCAGCGGTTCCTTGACGTGCAAGTATGCCGGCGGTCGTTCGGCCACGCGCGCCACCACCTCGACCGGCACTCGGACGACGCCGAGCCGAACGTCGGAATCGCTCCACAAGAGCTCTTCGATCGCCAGCGGAAGCTCGGTAGCATCCAAGGCGATGGCTTTCGAGTCTGCGAGTACATGGCACCTGTATTGATGAGCACAGACAGACAGTCGGTCGGTCGGTCGATTGATCGGTCGATCGATCAGTGAGTATTCCAACAACGAACAACATGCGCCTGCTGCGCTGGGCAACTCGCTACATACAATCGAAGGGATGAGATACTACAAGCTGACGGCACCAGAACTTGGTCGTCGTCATCACCATCTGTATCGTAGGCGGCACTCGCATCCGAGTTGCCTTGGTCCAACAACGGTTCCTGATCGATGACAGCCGGGCGCGAGCTGAAGAGCAACAGCTCGGTGTAGTAGATACACGCTTCGGCTTCGCGTTCGTTGGGTATGAACGAGATCTGCAGCGGAATGTTGGGCAGGTCGAACGGGAACGCCGGGAAGCCGCCCTCGGCCGCCGGATACCTTGGGCTAGAGAACCAAATCTCGGAGCAGCCACGTTGGCATTCGCGGCTGCTCGCGAGCGAGCTCGCCGTCAACGAGAGCGCCGGCCAGTTGGTGTCGGGCGTCGTCGATGGACTCGAGCGCTCGGCCACAAAGGCCTTGTTGATGCGCAGCGTCCAGCGACCGGCACCCCACTTGCCGCGAACGATGACCGACACTTGCTCGACCGTCGTGCGACTTGATTGTTGCCGACTAAAGATCGGATTGGCGAAGAGGAACGTGTTGGGCTGATCGAGCCCATGGCCGAAGCACACGTAGTCGCGATGGTTGCCGCAGATACCATTGGTGCAAGTCGGTAGCACCTGCGAGCCATCGGTCGACACGAGCGAGGCGCCGTTTCGCTCCCACGAGAACAAGACGGGAATGCGCACCGATACCACTTGCGACACTGCCAGAGAGTAGTACTCATCAGAATCAGATTACGTGCTCGTACGAAGGAATCTAGCTCTCGATCGATCGATCGATCGATCAAGCAAGCAAGGTGACTGCCAGTCTATTTGCATGCGTGCGTGACGTACGTTTGGGGAATGCAAGCTGTAACTCGGGTGGCGCGATGCCAAGATGCGACGACAGTGAAATGTGGCCATTCGGTATTGACAGAACAAAGCCAAAGCTCTGCGCCGCATCGTCGCTCTCGAGCCACGCAATCAGAGCATCGTTCGGCTTCGGATACTGATGAGCCAGTGCCACACACATACGCGGCCGTTCGAAGCTCCAGCCCATCCGTTGTTCGCCTGCCATCTGCAGCGGCCCCAAGAGCTCGCCCTCTTCCCAGTCCGTGAGCGCCACACTGCGCGATTCCCACGGAAAGTCTGCCTCGTAGACTGAGAACTTGACTGGAAGCTCGTCTAAATCAACAACCGCGAGGCAGATTCTAACACCGACAAAGTTGGAGGAGAGAGAAAGAGAGAGAGAGAGCGAGAGAGAGAGAGAGAGAGCGCGCGCGCACGACGGTAAGTCAGTCATTCGCAATGAATGTGATTCTCTCGCGTGCGCGTACCGCGAGTACAACAACGAAGATGCTACGACTCCTGGTGGCAATACTCCGCGAGAGATGGGAAAGTGCACGAATCCTGGCTGGAACGGGTGTGCCGAGAGGCGCAGCGCGAGACTCATGTACAACAGGAAGGCCGTGTCGCCCGTACGGTTTCCATGGTACGCTGACGCGTCGGCTTGCAACGATACGCTAACCACGCGCTCGGTATCAAATTCGAACGACGCTATCGTGCAGCACCGCTCGTACTGTTAGTGATCTCTCTCCTTGCGGTCCATCAAGTAGAAGTAGAAGCTCTATCACGGCCAATTCGTACGTAATGAAGTGTAGATGGCATCAGAAAGCACCGGGTGCTCGATGCCGGAACGGCTCGTGCGAAACACGTGAGGGCCTGGTGCGAGATCCGAGATATGCATTGCCCTGGAGCCTTGAATGGCGGCGCGAAACTCCCATTCACCCTTGGCCTGGTTGTAGTGCTGGATGCTGACCGGAGTACTGGACTCGTCGCGCAGCGTCACAAGCACCTCGCCGACGTTCGTGATGGAGAACATCAGCTCTGCACCACGCATGCACCATCGATATCAGTAGGCTGCCGCGAGCGATGCGGCGAGCGAGGCACCGTCGCGTGGCGTGTCGTGGCGTGGCGTGGCGTGGCACCGCTACGCTACCATCCGTTACGGGCGTCGTGGCGAACTTGGAGGCGCGCGACATGATGAACAAGTCGCCGACGCGATAGCCGACGCGGTACCACGTGAGCTCGCCGGCGTGAGGCACTTGGACTATCACATGCGCTCGCTGTGAGGTCGTCAATAGCGTCTGCCAGTGCTCGAGCGCCGTGTCGTTGGCCGAGCACACGGACGCCAGGCACGCGTACACGATGTAGTGTTCGTCGTGCCCAGCCGAGCCCGCTGCAGGACCTGGCGGCGGCGACCACCACAGCTCGACCGAGCTGGACGACTCCTCGCGAGCATGTGGGCCCTCCCATGTACTCACTGCACCACATCATCACAGGCACGGCACACACGCGCGCGTTGAACATTGCGCGACATCAGCAACCGAGCGACCGAGCGACCGTGGCTGTTCGAGTGGCATCTGATCGGTGCGGACGTACGCTCTTCATATTCAACGCGCGATACGGCCGCCGTGAGTGACAGCAGCAACGCGAGGACCACAACCAGCGAGGAGCCGAGGATGCCACTGCGCGGTCTCGTCAGAGCGCCACGAGAACGAGGCGCCATGGCGCCCGGATGACTCGCACTCGGTCGCTGGCTGCTTGGTGTTCCCGTCGCTCCTTGTCGGAAGACGAAGACGACCCGACACCAACTTACCAAGGATTGTCTCGCGCGCGGGGCAGCAATCTCGCCACACCGAGATAAATGCCACACGTGCCGCGGTATTCGAGAGCTCGGACAGCGAGCCACGGTTCGCGTTGCGACGACACGATCCCACGCACCGCCACAGGTAGGGGTAGAGAAGAAGAAGGAACGCAGAAGCAAACGACGATGGGATGATGACGCAGCAACAACAGCAGCAGCAGGAGCCGAGGTGCGGCAGGAGAAGGAAGCAGAAGCGAATGAGCCAAACAACGACCACAACAACAAGCAGCGTAAAGCAAACAAGAGGGCGCAGAAGCAGCAGCCTTTGCGTTTTTTGTGTGGTTCGGCTTTTTGTGAGCGTCGCGCCAGCCGAAACTTTTCCACGATCGAACTCGAGACTTCCATCGCTGTTTCGACCGCGCGCCACGTCCGAAACCCGACGAGAATGCCACCCGAGTGCGACTTGCTATCGATCCACGGCTAGCGATCATCATCATCGACGAGACAGATCTGTGTGTATGTGGGCGAGATGCTGCGTGCCGGTCGTACGACCGTGAGAGGCTGGCAAATTAGATGATTGTTCATGTGGGTCGCTCATTCATTCGTTGCTGCTTCAATCAAAGCAGCCAATCAACGTTCACGAACGGACGGGAACACTCGAACACTGACCCAACCACCCTCACACAGTCACACGAGAGATCGATCTCTCTTGATCGATATCTCTTGCTTCAAGGCTTGAGAGTCTGCGACAGTTGAGCGAGCATGTCTGCATCGAACCAGCGAGCGTTAGTGCTGCTGATACGTGTGTTGGTGCTAGCGACTCGGCCATCATATGCGTACCTGCCGTCAGCTTCGGCAGATCGAACTCTTCCTTCCAGCCCCAGTCCTGTCGTGCCTTCGAGTCGTCGAGGCTCTCGGGCCACGAGTCTGCAATCTTCTGGCGAAAGTCGGGCTTGTACGTGATCTGCAGTGGATAGCCGGCACGCTGAATCTCTGCTGCAATCTCCGCCGGCGTGAAGCTCATGGCTACTCGAACGTGTGTGCCAGCTCAGTGACATGCCAACTCTATCCGTCGTCTGCTGCCGAGAGCGAGCGAGAGCGAGAGAGAGAGAGAGAGAGAGAGAGAGAGAACGAGTACCTGTGACGTTGTACGTGCGCTGCGTCAGCTTCTCATTCGGCGCTGCGATCAGCATCATTGTCGCACGCAAGCAATCGGGCATGTACATCATCGGCAATCGAGAGTCGGGCTTCAAGAAGCACTGAGAGTCGTGGTCACAGACGCGATCACAGTGCGCGCAGGCGCGCGGTATCAGCATTCGAGCACCGTGCACGCATCTCGCAGCGGGCAGGTACCTCGTATTTGCCCGTCAGAATCGTTTGGTAGAAGATATCGACCGCATAGTCCGTGGTTCCTGCATGGATTGTCGTCACGTATGAGCGAGGTGCCGACAAGGCGGAGCATGTACGCAACGCCGCGGCGTACCTCCTCCAGGCTTCGTCAGGGCCGAGATGATGCCCGGGTAGCGCATCGATCGAAAGTCGACGCCGTACTTGTTGTAGTACCACTCGCCGAGCAACTCGACGTACACCTTGCTGACGCCATAGATCGTCGTCGGGCGCATGAAGGTCAGATCGGGCGTGTTGACTCGCGGCGTCGACGGTCCGAAGGCCGCGATCGACGACGGCGCAAACACGCGCAGGCCGTGTGACTTGGCCGTCTGCACGCACATTGATATCGCGTGAGCGTGGGGAACCTCGAGCCTCTGACATTGCTCTGACATTGATGTGCCTCGATCGTGGCGCATGTACCTACCTCCATGATGTTGTAGAAGCCGAGTATGTTCACGTTGAATGCCAACTGAGGTGCCATCTCTCCCCTGCGTTCAACGCATTCGATTCGATTCGATTCGATTCGACCGTATCATCATCAGTATCAGTATTATCATCATTCTAATGAATGGCTATTATCGAACGTCGGGCGATATATTATCACACACAGAGAGACGCGGGCGAGCTCTCTCTCTCTCTCTCGGCTGGCGTACTTTGCAGAGAGGATGCCGCTGTTGTGCACGACCCACGAAATGTCGTGGTCGACCACGAGGCGCTCGAGGTTCGAACGATCAGTGACATCGGCGTAGAAGTACGGCCCCGACTTGCCCAACACCTCGTTCGGTCGCGAGATATCTACGTGAGCGAGCGAGTGAGCGAGAGCCGCGTCATCTATCAGCACGTTGGCGGTGCATTCGTCGTACCGGTGGCAATGACGTTCGAGACGCCGTACTTGGCACGAAGCAAACCACATAGCTCGGTGCCAATCTGCCCCGCTGCTCCGGTGACAAGGATACGAGGTGGCTTGGGTGTAGCGGGGGTCGACGAGAGCGACCGAATCTGCGTGACGTCGGCAGGCGTGAGCGCGAGAGATGATATGATACGATACGATATCAGCGAGAGAGAGAGAGAGAGAGAGACCTGACGTACCTGAGCCACTCGCAGCAACGGCTGTGCGATTGCCGATAACGAACGACGCATCGTGTAGGTACGAGGACCAAGAAGGAGAGGGAGAGGAGGACGGAGAGCGGCTGCCGAGTCGAGAGCGAGAGAGGGAGTGTGAGTGTGGCGAGGGCAGCAGCAGTAGTGGAGTAGTGGCAGCGAGCCCACAACGGCCTGGTCGGTTTGAAGGCGCTCACAGCAGGAGGGGATCGTGTAGTTGCTCAAGGTATCGTCGGTACGTGGGCCGTGGGAGGGCGGGTCCCGCGCAGATACCACGCCCGGGCCGCGGTACGCAGGTTCACTCGGTCTGGAGCTCCGGAGCGGGATATTCGGATGCTCGGTTGGTTGGTTGGTTGGTTGGTTGGCTGCGTGTGCTGTGTTTGTTCGTGAGGCTCACGATCATTTGCTTCTTCGCGCCGCTGCTGCTGCAACCTCCTCCTGCTCCCTCGACGCCACGACCTCAGACACTGATAGCTCTTCAGTGAGAGAGCCCACGCCGAGAGAGATACAGATTGAGAGAGTGAGATTGACAGCGACGCTGCTACTGCTCCTCTCAGTAACTCACTCTCGCTGCTTCTCGCGAGATATCGATCGGTCCAGCGCGAGATATCGATATCGTGAGTGAGGTCTGTCTCGGGGCTGTTGGATTCGATTCGAGTTGTAGTGGCGGCGCTCGAATGCGACGACCACGATGGATACGAGCGGTAGCGATGCCATCCAGGCACACTTGTTGAGTCCACCGGCGCACGAGGTCGAGTACTACTCGCCGCGCAAGCACCCCCACGACGCCAACCATCTCAACGACGACCTCGCCGGCACCACCACTACTACCACCACCACCACCACCACCACCAACACCGATCATAACCACACTAACAGCAACCACAAGCACCACGACGACGATCGCCACGGCTCGGTGGATTGCGCCGTACGACCGACCACGCCTCGAGCGTCCAAGTCGCGCAGCTCGTCGAACGCCTCGCCGTCCGCGAGCGCCTCGGCCTCGCCCGTGCCGCTGCTCTCGCTCCCCGGCACCGCCTCCAACAAGTCCCCTCAACAATACACGACGAGCGCGAACGCTACAGCGACCGCGAGCACGACCAACATGACGCATCTGCTCGCGGGAGACAGCGACGTGACCGAGAGCCACACGGCCACCGACTACAACCCCATGTCGGACGACGACGGTCTCTCGGGCACGCCGAACGTCGCCGGCGGTCGCGGCAGCGGCCGCATCTCGTCCTCGTCCTCGAAGCAACGCCTCCACTTCGACTCGGAGCACAACTCGACCTCGGAGCGCGAGCAGGATGCGTACCACACGCAGCCGAGCGAGGACGAGAACCCGAACGCGCGCGTGTCGGCGCGCGCGAACGGCAAGCACTCGGCGCGCCAGGTCTATCGCCGCGTCTATCGCACGTACTTTGAGCGGCCGCGCCTGACGCCCGAGGACGCCTCGGTGCTCTGTCACGAGGACGCCCGCGCCTTGTTGCTGCTGATCGAGCAGGAGCTCGTGATACTGCAGCACCGACTCGAGAAGGAGGACGACTCGCTGCGCCCCAAGACGCCCAAGACGCGCCAACGCTTCAGGAAGGAGGACGATCGTACGTCGCATCGATGCGTGCGCCCACGCCCACGCTCCTTGTGCCGTCGATGCTGGAGCAGCAATGACATCGTGTTGAGGACGCACCGTCTCACTCACTCTCTGCTCTCTGCTCTCTGCTCTCGTCCATGCAGCGATCCCGATCGATGAGCCACCGGCTCCATCTCCAGCATCACCGAGTAACAGCAGCAGCAGCACCAGTAGCAGCAGCTCCTCGACGCCGGCCGCCACGACCTCCATGCGAACCAAAGAAGGCGGCAGCTCCAAGTTCTCGCTCACGCAGCTACCGAACCGCTTGCGCAAGTCGATCTCCAACATTGGCTCCGTCAAGAGCAAGGAGAAGCATCTCAGTGGCCGTATCGAAGGCGATGATGCTGAGAGTACGTATCATCATCCCGTAGTAGGCGCCACTCGCCTCTCGCCACTCGCCACTCGTTGTCGCTGTTGCTATAGTATACTGGCACAAAGCAATACCCACACGCACTCACGAACCTCCCCTGTCGGTAGTGCTCTCTGGTAAACGAACTCCTCGTGATGGCTCAAGCTCGAGGAACTCGACGCCCAGGAAGGGTGCTCTCTTTGGTGGTCGCTCCGAGCGTCATGCGCACGAACCTACCGAGCCCATCGCGATAGCCACCACCACGGCTACCTCTTCGACACCGAGCACTCCATCTTCGACACCGCCCCAGTTTGGCATCCTATCGGACCTCTCAAACAACAACAACAACGCCTCGCCGGGCAGCGTGCGTATCTCGACCGATCCCGCCTCGCGTACCGCCATGTCGTTGCCGGTGCTCGCATCTGCTCCACCATCGACCTCCATCGGAGGTGGCGGTGGCGGCAGCAGAATCGGTAGTGACGGCGGCGGTGGCGGCAGCAGAATCAGCGGCGGCGGTGGTGCAGGCAGCGCTGCCGCAGCCACAACTCCCACCGGCTCGACTAGCACGACTCCTAGCAGCCAGACGCCCGTCACACCTCCTACCGTGACGCCTCTTGTGCTGGATGGCGACACTTCAGCTATCGCCAAGGCAACCTCGCTGCCAGCCGTGATCTCGAACGACGATCTCGTTTCGGTCGATACTGGCCTCACGGACGAGGCGCCCTCGACGCCATCCTCATCGTCGTCGAGCAAGAAGACGCAGGCCAAGCGACAACCATCGTCGCTCCTCCGTCGATTCGTTTCGCGTCCCGACGAGCCCACTTCACCACGCAAGTCGCAGCCGGTCATCTCGTACGACCTCGGTGGCTCGACGAACGTCACACACATCTCGGTCTCCCACATACGAAACGATGAGGTCGTCTTTACGGTCCGCCAACTTGGTGGCCGGTTTGGTGGGTATGTATACGGTTTGTCTCTTGTTGTTGGATGTGTCGCTGTTTGCATGCACTCACATCGATTGCTCGCACACAAACACAATAGAACGCGCTTCACAAGAAGCCACACCGTGATGGCGGTATCGGGAGCGTTGGGAACGCCGAGTCTCTCGCCGCTCGTGCAGTTGATCGAAGGATTCTGGGTCGAACGAGGCTCCAGTACCGATAGTATCGTTCCCGATCAGATGCTCGAGTTCACGGTGCCGGTCAGCCGCGACGCAGTCAACCAGCTCGTGGCATCGCAGACCAGCGATGCCAAGCAGCTCACCACCGACGCCGAGTTCACTGCTGTTGCGTCTCCGATCGGCTCGTGGTACGCTCGCTTCTTTCACGATCGCGAGCACACCAACTACGTCTCGGTCAATAGCGCCATCGGACCAACGATTCTGTCAGTCATGCGAGACAAGGAGAACGGCCGCACGTTCTATCGTGCCATACTTAGGTACACTCACTGCACGGCTCTGCACTGCACCGCTTGGCGTTGCCTTATTGTGTGGAACAACGACTCACCGACCGCGTACCGTGCACGTGTATCAGATCGCCACAAGAGACCGTGGGACTGTTAGCTCCGGCATCGGTCACCAAGTCTTCGGGCGGCCTCTTCTCGTCGTCGTCGGCCTTGAAGGCGCTGCTGCCGTATCTGAACTCGAGCTTGAACTACAAGATGTTCGAGAAGTGCCACGCTTCTCGCGAAGTTATCGAAGGCTTGCTGTCGTTCGAGAAGCTGGAGGTCGAACACGTGGCCCTGCCCAAGTGCATCAAGGTCGGAGTTTGCAACTGGAAGCCTACAAACGAGACCGAGGAGGATATGTTCTCCAATAACGATATTAGTCCGGTACGTTGGTTCGTTGGTTCGTTCGTTGGTTGATTCCTTGTTCGTTTGTTGGTTTGCTTCGTTGTCACGCTCACGCTCGCGTTGTACGCACACACACAGGCGCTACAAGAGTTCCTCTCGCTGTTGGGCGAACGCACCAAGCTGTTGCACTTTTCAGGCTACTCGGGTGGTCTCGACACGGCGAACAACGGCACCGGTGTCGAGTCGATCTACACCAAGTACCTCTACGAGACTCTTGGCGAGGTCGAGTTCATGTACCATGTTGCGCCACTGTTACCGTACTCGACCACCGGACGCCAGCAAGTCGAACGCAAGCGTCACATTGGCAACGACGTGACGGTGATCGTGTTCGTCGAGGACCCACGCGCCATGTTCTTCCCAAACACCATCACCTCGCGCTTCAACCACGTATTTATTATTGTCACCCTCGTACCGGGAACGCCCGACACCGACAACCAGCCACAGTATCGTGTAAATATTTGCGCCAAAGGTACACGATCGCGAGAGAGAGAGAGAGAGAGAGAGAGAGAGAGAGAGAGGCATTGTGGCATGGCTGACCCACTCCGGTGGTCGTATAGATGCCGTACCACCGTTCCAACCGGCACTACCGCGTGATGGTATCTTCTACGATCCAGTCGAGCTGCGCGAGTTCCTATTGCGCAAGAGTACGTCTCGAGACTGCAGTCCATTCGGTTGTGTTGCTGCACGTACTCATCGTTCATTTCATTCGTGCATTCGATGTGAGCAGTGATTCATGCTGAGCACGCCGCCGTCTTGGCTCCTGCATTTGCTGAGCGCATTGCACGAACTCGAGCACAGTTACTTCGCTCAGTAGCAAGCTCTGGTGTTGCATGATCGCATCCTGACCAGGCCTCACGCTTCGGCGTTCTATCCTTATCGTATCTTCACCAACACCACCATCACTACCACTATCACCACCGTCAGCCAGCATAGCCGCACTGCCTCCAACCACAGTATCTGTACATGAACCCTCCATGTCTGTCAACCTATCTCGCTCTATCTATCTATCGTGATCTACCGAGATCGATCTACCAACATATACAGTAGCATTACCGCCAGGTTCATATTCTTTGGTAGAGAGGCAACAAGTATCGATATTCTTTGGTAGAGAGGCAACAAGTATCGATATTCTTTGATAGAGGAGCAACAAGTATCGATATTCTTTGATTGAGGAGCAACAAGTATCGATATTCTTTGATTGAGGAGCAACAAGTATCGATATTCTTTGATTGAGGAGCAACAAGTATCGATATTCTTTGATAGAGGAGCAACAAGTATCGATATTCTTTGATAGAGGAGCAACAAGTATCGATATTGTTTGGTAGAGGAGCAACAAGTATGGATGTTCGGCGGAGAGGCAACAAGATAAGCAGGCCATGTGGGGGTCGAACCCACGACCTCCCGCTTCGTAGGCGGACATTCTTCCAACTGAACTAATGGCCTTGCATTTCACATCTGCGCTCTGATCCCCCTACTGTACTTGTCCCCCTCCCCGGGAACCTGCTCGGTCCTGTGTTGTGTCTTGCGCGTGGTCCTGCTTCTCTTTCTCTTTCTCTCTCTTCCTCCTGCGCTGCGAAGCAACCACCACACTTCGACGCTTCGTTGTGTTGTTGTGTTGGTGTGCGCTGGTGGTATTGTGTATTGTTCGGTTCGTTGGTTTCGGTTGTCCTTATCATGAGTATTGCATCCAAGTTTGCAGGGCGTACCGTGTTTATCACGGGCGCCACTGGGTTCGTTGGCAAGATCATTGTCGAGAAGCTGTTGCGCT
>Ga0209935_1004133_pt1 | contig 13761 bp, 17 predicted proteins | sample ThiBio_1000_plan_2_FD_183958 | JGI IMG/M metagenome (GOLD analysis project Ga0209935, IMG submission 183958) | Wastewater bioreactor microbial communities from Cape Town, South Africa - Thiocy_cont_1000_plan (SPAdes) | ecosystem: Engineered > Bioreactor > Thiocyanate-remediating >... | reverse complement strand
CGCCGCAGCAGATGGCGAAGCTGGACGCCGCCAGCAAGCGCACGCTGGCCTATCCCTACTGGCACCAGGCCCAGTTCGCCGAGCGCAATCCGTTCCCGGTGTGATTCAAAAACATTCAAACGCGTCGAGCTGTTCGTCCTGGTGCAGCACGCAGACGCGCCGGCCCTTGTCGAAATCCACGGCATAGGCCGCCAGCCAGCCAGGCACGGGGGTCTCGCCCGCGCCGGTGGGTTTGTCCTGCGCGCCGATATAGGCGATGGACTGGATCGCCCCCAGGTCCATGGCGCGCGCATCGGCGATCGGCTTGTCCAGCCGCGTTTCGTGCGCCGGCACCTGTCCCGACAGGATGGCGCGCAGCAGTCCTGCCTTGCCCGCCACGTCGGGCGCGGCGGGATCGACCTCGACCTTCACGCCTTCCGAAAGGTCGTCGTCGCGCACGCGTATGCCCGCGATCTTGACGCCGAAATGGCCGGTGAAGCGGGTGGGCGATTGCATCTCGCCGTCCATCACGATGCGCGCCATCATCGTGCCCCAGGCCAGATGCACCTTGTGTCCGTCGCTTTCCAGCGTGTCGGAGGTGCCATAGTCGCGGCTGTAGCAGCGCGTGTGCAGCCCTTCCTCGCCCGATACCACGCGGCAGAAGCGCGCCCGCAGGGGGCCCCAGTGAAAGCCTTCGAACAGCCCGGCCTTCAGCCAGGCCGGACCCGAAACCAGCCAGATGCCGGTTGGGCCGCGCACGGTGACGCTTTCGGGAACCTGCGCCGCGGCGCCGCCGGCCGCCAGTGCCAGCAGCAGCGCGCAGCACCGGCTCATCCCGTTCCGGCCTGTTCCCATGGCGCCATCATGCCTTGGGCCTTGCAGCCGCGCCAAGGCCTTGCTTTCCAAAATGCGCGCCGCGCTTCACTATGGCCGGGCCGCTCTCCGCCCGGTCTTCCGATGGATGTTCCGCTTTCCAGTTTCGCCGACAAGGCCCTGTTTCATGTCGGCGGCACGCCGGTGACCATCTCGGGCCTTGTCGTCGCCGCCACGATCGCTGCCGTCGCCTTCGTGGTCTCGCACCTGGCGGTGCTGGTGATCGCGCGCGCCCGCAGCCGGATGGACGAGGCCGGAGGCGGCCTCTACATCCTGGAGAAATTCGCCGGCTATGGCATCGCCATCCTTGGCGTGCTGATGGCGCTGTCCTCGCTGGGGCTGAGCCTTTCGTCCTTCGCGGTGTTCGCCGGCGCCATCGGCGTTGGCGTCGGCCTGGGCCTTCAGGGCGTGATCAAGGAGTTCGTCTCCGGCATCGTGCTTCTGTTCGACAGCATCATCAATGTGGGCGACTATGTCGAACTGCCGGGATCGAAGCTGCGCGGCCTGGTGCGCGAGATCGGAACCCGTGCCGTCCACATCCGCAACAACGACAATGTCGACATCTTCGTCCCCAATTCGCGCTTCATCGAGGAACGCTTTATCAACTGGACGCTGCAGGGCGAGACAAGGCGCATCCACGTGCCCTTCTCGGTGGCCTATGGCACCGACAAGGCTTTTGTGCGCGACGTGGTGCTGGCGGCGGCGCGTTCGATCGACGCCACCATGCCCGACGATGGCCCCCGCCGTTCCCAGGTCTGGCTGGTGGGCTTCGGCGACTCCGCGCTGGATTTCGAGCTGGTGGTGTGGCCCAACCTGGCTGCGGTCAAGCGCCCCAACGCGATGACGGCGGCCTATCTGTGGGCGATCGACGATGCGCTGCGCGCGGCGGGGATCGAGATTCCCTTTCCCCAGCGCGATGTGCGGGTGCGCTCGGTCCTCGGCCGCGAGGGCGACGCCGCGCTTGAGGCACTGGGATACACTGCCAGGCCGGACGGGCAGGCGCGTGTCGCCCCTGCGGGCGGCTCGCGCAACGATGCAGCCCAGGACCTGGCGGCGCATGCGCGGGGGGATGATCCGCAACCCCCGCCGCGCGGTGGGGACAAGGCCGGGCACTAGCTTCTGTGGCTTGATCGTGCGCAAGGCGCCATGTGGCGGCCGGGTCTCTGCTGCATCCTGTCCAAAAAGGGAAACCAGACCATGTGGGGTTACGGACACTGGATGCATGGCGGAATGGGATGGCCCATGCTGGTCGGCGGCGGTATCTGGCTGCTGGTGCTAGTGGCCGTGGCGATGCTCCTGTGGCTGGCGCTGCGTCCGCGCGAAGGCGGCCGCGACAGCCAGGCCCGGGAACTTCTGGATGCGCGCTATGCCCGCGGCGAGATCGGCCGCGATGAATATCTGGAGAAGAGGAAGGACATCGCCGGCTAGGCGATGCCCTTCCGCTTTCGACAGGATTGCTAGGCCGCCAGCGTCACCGCGGCAACATCGGCGCTGTGCGCCTCTCCGTCCAGCGTCGCGGCGATGGCGTGCACCACGGCGGCGATGCGCACCGCAGCCTGGATCTGCTCGGCCGTCAGCCCCGCGTCGCGCAGCACCTTTTCGTGGCTGTCGATGCAGGTGCCGCAGCCATTGATCGCCGACACTGCCAGGCACCAGAGCTCGAAATCCGCCCTGTCGACGCCGGGCTTGCCGATCACGTTCATCCGCAACCGCGCCGGAAGCGTCTTGTAGTCCGGCGCCGATGCCAGATGGGTGAAGCGGTAATAGATGTTGTTCATGCCCATGATGGCGGCGGCGGCCTTGGCCGCGCTCAGCGCCTCGGGCGAAAGCGCCGGCGCGAAGCTCGCCGTCACCGCACGGGTGGTCTTTTCGTTGCGCGCCGCCAGGGCGCAGGCGATGAAGGTCCCGGCCCGCTGCTGTTCGGTGAGCACGGCTTCCTGCGCCAGCGAGGACAGGTTGAGCTTCAGGTCCCTGGCATAGTCGGGCAGGGCGTCTTTCAGGGTCTCGATGGTCATGGCTTTATCCTTGGAAAAATCGCCCCCATCCCGGTTGGGAAAGACCGTTCGGGGATGGAGGCCGTATTGGATGGTCGCGCCGGGAGGCCCTCGCTTGGCTCGGGTTCCCGGTCGCTCCGGGCTACGCCGCCGTCCTTATGACGTCCTCGCCTTTCTGCCAGTTGCAGGGGCACAGTTCGTCGGTCTGCAGCGCATCCAGCACCCGCAGCACTTCGGCCGGATTGCGGCCTACGCTCATGTCGGTGACATAGACGAAGCGGATGATGCCCTCCGGATCGACCAGGAAGGTGGCGCGCTTGGCGACGCCAGCCTCCTCATCCAGGATGCCCAGCGCCTTGGAAAGCCGGCGGTTGGTGTCGGCCAGCATGGCGAAGGGCAGGCCCTTGAGGTCGGCATGATTCTGCCGCCACGCCAGGTGGACGAATTCGCTGTCGGTCGAGACGCCATAGATGACGGTGTCCCGATCGTTGAAATCGCCGTTCAGCTTGCCGAAGCCGGCGATCTCGGTGGGGCAGACGAAAGTGAAGTCCTTGGGCCAGAAGAAGACCAGCTTCCACTTGCCCTTGTCGCTTTCCTGGGTGAAATCCTTGAAAGCATTGCGGGGGTCGGTTGAAACCACGCCCTGGACGGAAAAATCGGGGAATTTGTCGCCGATGGTCAGCATGAGGCACTTACTCCTTGGAATTATTCTAAGTAATAACTGTTCTTAGAAGCGTTTTAAACTAGTGTCAAGCGGATCCCCGGCCGGATCGGCGATAATGCCGCAGGGGAATCAGGAGAAAACCGCGCCTTGGCTGGAAAAATCGCCATGCTGGGACTGGTCGCAACGCTGGGACTGGGGCTGAGAGCCCCAGTCCAGGCCGTCGAGCCGGTTCCCGACGCCGCTTACCTCAAGCCCCACCGCATGGTGGCGGTGCAGGGCGGCCGCCGTCTCAATCTGTTTTGCCTGGGGCATGGCAGGCCCACCGTGCTGTTCGACGCGGGCCTGGGCGGCAGCACCCTGTCCTGGCGCAAGATCCAGGGTGAGGTCGCCAAAACCACCCGCGCCTGTTCCTACGACCGCGCCGGTCACGGCTTCAGCGATCCGCCCCCTGGTCCCGCCACGGCCGAGGCGGCGGTCGCCGACATCCACCGCCTGCTTTCGGCCGCGCATGTCAGGACGCCGGTGCTTTATGTCGGCCACTCCATCGCCGGCCTTTACGGCGTGCTGCTGCAGGCCCTCCACCCCGAAGATGTTGCCGGTGAAGTGCTGGTCGATCCCTCTTTCGCCGGCCAGTTCCAGGCCATGACCGCCGACCTGCCAAAGGCGGTGCGCGACGGCGCGGCCGCTCTATATCGCGGTCAGCTGGGCCATCTGAAAGCCTGTGCCGTCACCCGGCCACCCTTGCCCAAGGACTGCCTGGGCCACGGGAACGGCCCGGAACGCCTGCCGCCCGCGCTGGCGGCGCTGGAGGAAAGCCAGGTCTCGCGTCCTTCCTATATCGCCGCCAACGCCTCGGAGTTCGAAAGCTTCCTGCCCGGCGATGCGAACAGCCCCGACCAGCATGCGCTGCAAGCCCATCCCGCCGATTTCGGCGACAAGCCGCTGATCGTCCTGACCCACAGCCGCATGGCCTATCCGGGCGTGACGCCCGACCAGAATGTGCTGATCGAAAAAGCCTGGATGGCCGGTCACGACCGGCTGGCCGGCCTGTCCTCACGCGGCAGCAACAGCGTCGTGCCGGACAGCGGCCATTTCATCCAGCTGGACCAGCCCCAGGCGGTCATCGCTGCCATTGACAAGGCGATCGTGCAGCTGCGCGCCGATTAGGGCCAGACATAGCCGCCCTTGGCGGCGAACTGCCTGGCCAGTTCGGCGTCGTAATCCTTCCGCGCCGCCGCCAGGTAATGCTGGAATTCCTCCGGATCGACGAACGGATTGGCCGCGCCCACCTTCATGCGCTGCAGCTTGGCGTCCATGCCGAACTGCGCGCCGTGCGGCGCCAGGAAGACATCGACATGCACGTCCTTCAGCCTGGCGAAGCTGTTCCGGTAATCCTGGGCGATATTGGGATAGGCCGGCGTGCCGGTCAGGGGATTGCCCGCCACCGAGATCGAGCAGAAGAACATCACCTGGTAGGTGTGCCCCGCCTCCGTCACCGGCAAGGTCCAGCTGGTACAGCCGGGCGTGTGGCCGGGCGTCAGGTGCGCGGTCAGCGTGGCGCCGCCCAGGCTGACCGTCTCGCCGTCCTTGACCACCTGGTCCACCTTCACCGGCGGGAAGGGATCGGCGACGGATGGCCCGAAGGTGATACGCCCCGTCTCCAGGAAGGGCTTGTCGGCGGCGCTGGCATAAAGCCTGGCGCCGGTCGCGCGCTTGAGTTCGGCCAGCCCCCCGGCATGGTCGAAATGGGCGTGGCTGTTGAGCAGGATCTTGATGTCCGACAGCTTCACGCCCAGCGCCTGGATGTTCTTCTCGATCAGCGGCGCCGATTCGGGCAGGCCGCCATCGGTCAGGATATCGCCGGCCGGGGTGCGAATCAGGAAGGCGCTGACCCCCGCGGTACCCACATAATAGACATTCCCGATCACGCGGAACGGCTGGTGCGGCCTGTTCCAGTCGGCCCGCGTCTGGCCAAACGGGTCGGCCTGCGGGGGCTGGGCCCCTGCCGGGCCCGGCATGGCCCACAGCACCGCCAGCGCGAACGCCGCCGCAAATCCTCTCATGAGCGACTCCCTCGACAAAGGCGAGTCTAGCGTCAATCCATGGCCGGGCGAAATGACTTCAGCGCCATCCAGCCGGCGATCACGAAGGCCAGCAGCACCGCCCCTTGCGTGGCGCCGAACAGCGGCCCGCCCGTGACCGGCGGGCTAGGCAGCTTGATGAACATCTGGACGACCAGCACGAAGACATTCAGCCAAAGGGCAAACAGTGCCGTCACCACATAGGTGGCGCGCCAGCCGCCCTGAAGCCTTTTGCCGTAGAAGGCATAGAGTGCCACCGCCAGGTCGACCAGCGAGATCGCGCCGACGATCTGGGCCGGTGTGGGTTGGGGCCCCTTCTGGACAAAGAAATAGCCGGTGACGCTGGTCAGCACCGTGAACAGCAGGAAGATGGCCGTCAGCGACCGGCACAGGGTACCGCCCAGCATCTGGCCCAGCACCATCAGCCCGGCGGCGATGGCGATGAAGGTGATGGCGGTATGTCCGAGGGTAAGCGGATCCATGGCAAGCACGGGCATGGGACGCCTCCGAAATGGGAAATGGAAATGGGGAGCCACAAATGCGGACAGCCTGCGCGTTTGCGCCGCCCCCGGCAAGGCTTGGCGCCCCGCCGGACTTGAAAAGCAAGCAGCGTCCCGGCTATCTGGCGCCCACTTTCGCAGGAATTTCACATGGCCGGTCACAGTCAGTTCAAGAACATCATGTTCCGCAAGGGCAAACAGGACAAGGAGCGCTCCAAGCTCTTTGCCAAGCTCAGCCGCGAAATCACCGTGGCGGCCAAGTCCGGCCTGCCCGACCCGGCCCACAATCCCCGCCTGCGCACCGCCATCATCGCCGCCAAGGCCGAGTCCATGCCAAAGGACAATATCGAGCGCGCCATCGCCAAGGCGGCCGGCAACACCGGCGAGAATTACGATGAGATCCGCTATGAGGGCCGGGGCCCCGGCGGCGTCGCCATCATCGTCGAGGCAATGACCGACAATCGCAACCGCACGTCCGCCGACGTGCGCGCCGCCTTCAGCAAATATGGCGGCCAGATGGGCGAAACCGGCTCGGTCAGCTTCATGTTCGACCATGTCGGCGCCATCACCTATCCGGCCGCAAAGGGCAGCGAGGACGCGATGCTGGAAGCCGCGCTGGAGGCCGGCGCCGACGAATGCGTGTCGTCGCAGGACAGCCACGAATTCCTCACCAGCATCGAAAATTTCGCCGCCGTGCGCGACGCGCTGGAGGCAAGGTTGGGCGAACCGGCCAGCGCCGCCATCACCTGGCGGCCGCAGAACACCGTCCAGGTGACCGACGACCAGGGCGAGACGCTGATGAAGCTGGTCGAGGTGCTGGACGATCACGACGACGTCCAGAACGTCTATGGCAATTACGAATTGTCCGACGCCCTGATGGCGAAGCTGGCGGGATAAGGCGCGCCTGCCCCATCCTGACGCTGGCGTAATGAATCCCGGCGTCCCTATACTCGCGGCATGGACCATTCCACGCCGCTTATTGCCGCCATCGTCGTCGGCCTGGTGCTCGCTTTTATCCTGGGCACCATCGCCCAGCGGCTGAGGCTGCCGCCGCTGGTCGGCTACCTGCTCGCCGGGGTGGTGGTGGGACCCTTCACCCCCGGGTTCGTTGCCGACAGCGGCCTGACTCTGCAACTGGCCGACATCGGCGTGATCCTTTTGATGTTCGGCGTGGGGCTTCAGTTCCATGCCGAAGAGCTTCTGGCCGTCAAAGGCGTGGTGGTGCCGGGCGCGGCGCTGCAGATGGCGGCGATCGCCGGGCTGGGCACCCTGGCCGGCCTGGCAATGGGCTGGCCCTGGGGCCAGGGGCTGGTCTTCGGCCTGTGCCTTTCGGTGGCCTCGACCGTGGTGGTGATGCGCGCTTTGTCCGACCGCCGCCTGACCGACAGCGGCGCCGGCCGCACCGCCATCGGCTGGCTGGTGATGCAGGACCTGCTGACGGTGCTGGTGCTGGTGGTTCTGCCGCCCATCGCCGCCGCGCTGAAGGGCGGCGACATCCACACGGCCGCGCTGATCCGCAGCCTGGGCCTGACCCTGGCCAAGCTGGCCGCCTTTGCGGCGCTGATGCTGGTGGTGGGACGCAGGCTGATCCCGGCGCTGCTGCACTATATCGCCCACACCGGCAGCCGCGAGCTGTTCCGTCTGGCGGTGCTGTCGCTGGCGCTGGGCGTGGCCTTCTTCGCCGCCACCCTGTTCGGTGTTTCCCTGGCGCTGGGCGCCTTCTTCGCCGGCATGATCCTGGCGGGCTCGCCGCTCTCCCAGCGCGCTGCCGAGGAATCGCTGCCCCTGCGCGATGCCTTCGCCGTGCTGTTCTTCGTCTCGATGGGCATGCTGTTCAATCCGCGCGTGATCGTGTCGGCGCCGCTGGGCCTTTCCATCGCCTTCGCGCTGGTGCTGGCGGGCGGCGCCATCGCCTTCCTGCTGCTGCGGCGCCTGGGCGTGGCGCGCGGCGATGCCATCACCATTGCCGTCTGCCTGGCGCAGATCGGCGAATTCTCCTTCATCCTGGCGGACCTGGGGATCGGGCTGGGCGTGCTTCGGGCCGAGGCGCGCGACATGATCCTGGGCGCTTCGATCCTGTCCATCTTTCTCAATCCGGCGCTGTTCTGGCTGGCCGGGCGGCAGGGCGCCCGGGTCGGCGTCACGACCGGCCCCGACAAGCCCGTCCAGCCGCGGCCCGCCGCCCCGCCGCCCACCGGGCTTTCGGATCATGCCGTGCTGGTGGGCTATGGCCGGGTGGGCCGCCTGATCGCCGAGGGCCTCAAGGGCACCCTGCCGCTGCTGGTGATCGAGGAAGGGCAGGTGGGCGATCCGGCCATCGAGCACATCCGCGGCAATGCCGCGCGCGCCGACATGCTGGCGGCGGCGAACCTTTTGGGCGCGCGCATCCTTTTCGTCGCGATCCCGCAGGCTTTCGAGGCAGGCCAGATCGTCGAACAGGCGCGGGCCGCCAATCCGAACCTGCCCATTATCGCCCGCGCCCATTTCGACGGCGAGATCGACCACCTCTTGGCCCACGGCGCCAGCAAGGTGATCATGGGTGAGCGCGAGATCGCCACGGCGATGGTTTCCTGGGCGATGCAGGAATTCGCCGAGGCCCAATAGGAAGGACATATCCGAACATAAAGGGTACAAAAGCCCCATGAGCGGGACGATTCGCATCCTGGGCCTGGATCCGGGCCTCTCGGCCATGGGCTGGGGGGTGATCGATGTGTCCGGCACCCGCCTCACCCACATCGCCCATGGCGTGATCGCCACCCGCCCCTCGCTGGGCCTGGCTTTCCGGCTGATGGCGCTGCACCGTGAACTTGCCGCCGTAATCGCCGCTCATGGCCCCGCCGCCATCGCGGTGGAACAGGCCTTCGTCGCCCGCGATCCTTCCGCCGCGCTCAAGCTGGGCCATGCCCGCGCCGTGGCGCTGCTGGCGGGGGCGCAGGCGGGGCTGGACATCGCCGAATATGCCCCCAACCACATCAAGAAGTGCGTGGTGGGCGCCGGCCATGCCGCCAAGGAACAGGTGCAGTTCATGGTGGCGCGGCTTTTGCCGACCGCGCGGGTGACACAGGCCGATGCCGCCGACGCGCTGGCCGCGGCCATCGCCCATGCCCATCTGGCGGCGGCGCGGCCCTTGAAAGTCGTTGACGTGAACGTGGTCGCGCGATGATCGGCAAGCTGACCGGAATTGTGGACGCCATTTTCGAGGATCATGTGATCCTGGACGTGAACGGCGTCGGCTATCTGGTCTTCTGTCCGTCCTCGACCCTGTCGCGGCTGGCGGCCGGCGCGCATGCCAGCCTGATGGTCGAAATGAAGGTGAGCGAGGACGCGATCCGTCTTTACGGCTTTGTCAGCAATGAGGAACGCGAATGGTTCCGCCTGCTGCAGACGGTGCAGAATGTCGGCGCCCGCGTGGCGCTGGCGGTGCTCTCCACGCTAAGCCCGCGCGACCTGTCGCGCGCGCTGGCTTTGGGCGACAAGGCGATGATCGCCCGCGCGCCGGGCGTCGGCCCCAAGCTGGCGCTGCGCATCGCCACCGAACTGAAGGACAAGGTCTCTTCGATGATGATGGGGGGCGAGGAACCCATCGCCGCCGTGGTCGCTGCCCCCAAGGGCCCGGAGGCCGATGCGGTGTCGGCGCTGGTGCATCTGGGCTATAGCGAGGTGCGTGCCGCCGAGGCGGTGGCCCGCGCATCCGCCGCGCTGGGCGAGGGCACCGATCCCTCCGCCCTGATCCGCGAAGCGCTGAAAGGCATGGCCCGTTGAAAAATCCGCTGACCCAGCCCGAACGCCACGAGGACGACACGCTGGAATCGTCCCTGCGCCCGCGCCGCCTGGCCGATTTCGTCGGCCAGCAGCAGGCGCGCGAGAATCTGTCCATCTTCATCGAAGCCGCCCGCGATCGCGGCGAGGCACTGGATCATGTGCTGTTCTATGGCCCGCCGGGCCTGGGCAAGACCACGCTGGCGCAGATCGTCGCGCGCGAGCTGGGGGTGAATTTCCGTTCCACTTCGGGGCCCGTGCTGGCCAAGGCGGGCGACCTTGCCGCCATTCTCACCAACCTCGAACCGCGGGATGTGCTGTTCATCGACGAGATCCATCGGCTCAATCCGGCGGTGGAGGAAATCCTCTATCCCGCGATGGAGGATTACGAACTCGACCTGGTGATCGGGGAGGGGCCGGCCGCCCGCTCGGTCAAGATCAGCCTTTCGCCCTTCACGCTGGTGGGCGCCACCACCCGTTCGGGGCTCATCACCACGCCCCTGCGCGACCGCTTCGGCATTCCGGTGCGGCTGAATTTCTATACCCCCGACGAACTGCTCTCGATCGTGGAACGGGGCGCGCGCGTGCTGGGCTTCGCGTTGACCCGCGATGGCGCGCGCGAGATCGCCGCCCGCAGCAGGGGCACCCCGCGCATCGCCGGGCGCCTTTTGAAGCGCGTGCGCGACTTCGCCGCCGTGCAGAAGGCGGCGACGGTGGATGCGAAAACCGCCGATGCGGCGCTGAACCGCCTGGAGGTTGACGGCAAGGGCCTGGATGCCTTCGACCGCCGCTACCTGACCCTGATCGCGGAGAATTATTCCGGCGGGCCCGTCGGCATCGAAACCATCGCCGCCGCGCTGGGCGAGGCGCGCGACGCCATCGAGGAAATCGTCGAGCCTTATCTGTTGCAGCAGGGCTTCGTGCAGCGCACCCCGCGCGGACGCGTCCTGGCGGGGGCGGCCTATGGCCATCTGGGGCTGGGCACGCCCCCGGCCCAGCCGCTGCAGACGGGGCTGTTCTCCGGCGAGGAGGAGGGATGAGCGGCACGCTGAAAGGGCTGGGATTTTTCGACGGCAAGACCCACGTCCTGCCGATCAGCATCTATTACGAGGACACCGACCTGTCGGGCTTCGTCTATCACGCAAATTACCTGCGCTACATGGAGCGGGGCCGCACCGAATGTTTCCGCCTGGCCGGCATCTCCAAGATGGCGGGATTGGAGGATGACGAGCCCACGGCCTGGGCCATCCGCCGCATCCAGGTCGATTATCACCGCCCGGCGCGGCTGGACGATGTCATAGAAGTGCGAACAAGCCTGACGGGCCTGTCCGGCGCGCGCATGCATGCCACCCAGAACATCGTCTGCGGCGGCACGCTTCTTGTGGAAGGACGGATCGAAGCGTGCATGACCACGTTAACCGGCAGGGCGCGCCGCCTTCCCAAATATGTCCTTCAGACTCTTGCGCCTTTGCTTGTTGCAATAGAAACTTGATTCCATTCGTCAAACTTCGGCCAAGATCGGCGTTCATTAGCCGAATATCTCCGGCGAAAAAGGGTTTCCTGATGAATTTCATGCGCGCTTTCGCCGTACTTGCCCTGATTGCGGGCCTGGCCCTGGCGGCTTCCCATCCGGCTCTCGCCCAGGGCAATGAACAGGGCCCCATTGCCGCGCCCGTGGGCGAAGCGGCCCAGTCCCAGACCCTGGCGGCTCCGCCGGGCGCCGCGGCAAGCAACGATGCGCCGATGGGCGGCGACACCAGCTTCACCATCGTCGGCATGTTCATGCGCGCCGACATCGTGGTGAAGTCGGTCATGGTGATGCTGCTCCTGGCCTCGCTCTGGTCCTGGACCATCATTTTCAACAAGCTGGTGACCCTGTCGAACCTCAAGCGCAAGGCGCGCCGTTTCGAAAAGCTGTTCTGGTCGGGCCAGTCGCTGGACGAACTGTACCAGCACTTCGCCGGCCGCAACGACCATCCCCTGGCCGCCATGTTCATCGCCGCGCTGCGCGAATGGCGCCGCGCCTTCGACGGCGGCAACCCCCGCGAATCCATGGTGACGGGCGTCAAGGAACGCATCGACAAGGCGATGAGCGTGACCATCCTGCGCGAGACCGACGGCATCGAAAAGCAGCTGGGCATCCTGGCCACCATCGGCTCGGTGTCGCCCTTCGTCGGCCTGTTCGGCACGGTCTGGGGCATCATGAACAGCTTCACCGCCATCGCCGCGCGCCACGATACCACCCTGGCCGTGGTTGCCCCCGGCATCGCCGAGGCGCTGTTCGCCACCGCCATGGGCCTTCTGGCCGCCATTCCGGCGGTGATCTTCTACAACCGCTTCGTCGCCGAGATCGGCCGCTATGTGAACATGCTGGATGCCTTTTCGGATGAATTTTCCGCCATCCTGTCGCGCCAGCTCGACGAAAAGGCGCGCTGATGGCGGCTGGAATCCAGCACACTTCCAGCCGCGGCCGCGGGCGCCTGCGCCGCCACGCGATGGCCGAGATCAACGTCACCCCCTTCGTCGACGTGATGCTGGTGCTCCTGATCGTCTTCATGGTCACGGCCCCGCTCCTGACCGTGGGCGTGCCGGTGGACCTGCCCAAGACGCGCGCCCCGGCGCTGGGCCAGGACCGCGAACCCCTCTCCATCACCGTGCGCAGGGACGGCAGCATCTTCCTGCAGAAGGAGCCGATCGCGGAAGCCGCGCTGGTGGACAAACTGAAGGCCATCGCCGCCAACGGCTATGACCAGCGCATTTTCGTGCGCGGCGATGACCGCGTGAATTACGGCAAGGTGATGGAAGTGATGGGGTTGCTCGCCGCCGCCGGCTTTACCCATATCGGGCTCGTGACCGATGTCGTCAAACCCAAGCCAGACCAGCGCTAGCGCGTCCGGCGCCAAGGCGGTCCCATGGCGGCGCTCGGAGCCCACCACCGCCCAGGGCCCGCGCTTCGGCGTCGTCGGATCGCTTGCCTTTCACGGGCTGGTGATTGCGGCGGCACTGTTCTCCTTCCGCAATTTCCACACCCCGCAGGAGACCCACACCGTGCCGGTCGACCTGGTGACCATCGCCGCCGAGACCAATGTCGCGGCTCAGGCGCCGCCCCAGCCCAAGCCCGAGCCGGAGAAGATCGAAATCCCCACCCCGGCGGCGGAGCCGCCGCCCGAGCCGCAACTGGCTGAAGTCGCACCCGCCCCCGACGCCAAGATGCCCGAGTTCGATGTGGCCAAGGAGGAGCCCAAGCCAGTGGAGAAGCCCCCGGAAAAGCCCAAGGTGACAAAAAAACAGGCGCAGCAGCAGGACTTCGCCGCGCTGCTCAACAAACTGACGGCCCAGCCCAAGCGGCCCAAGAACGCCAGGCCGGGCCAGCGTGTGATCCAGGGCGTCGGCGCGGGCAATGCCATGACCGCCAACATCGCCGACGCGCTGCAGAGCCAGATCTATCGCTGCTGGTCGCCGCCCGTCGGTGCGCCCAATGCCGACGACCTGATCGTGGAATATGACCTGCGCCTCAATCCCGACGGCACGGTGGCGGGGCTGGCGCTGCTGCCCGGCTCTGCCGCGGCGGCCTCGGGCAATTCCTATACCCGCGCGGCGGCGGAAGCGGCCAGCCGCGCCGTCTATCAATGCGCGCCCTATCACCTGCCGCAACAGGATTATGCCGTCTGGCGCGAGATCAATCCCTTGCATTTCGACCCGCGCCAGCTGATGCAACAATAGCCGCGCGTACACGTTGGAGAATCGCATGAAGAAATTCCTGGTCCTCTGCGCCGCCCTTTTCCTGGGACTGCCGCTTCTTGGCATCCTGGCCGCCGGACCCGCACGCGCGGCGCTGAGCGTCGATGTGACCCAGGGCAATCCCCAGCCGCTGCCCATCGCCATCCCCGATTTTCTTCCCGGCACGCCCG
>Ga0209935_1004131_pt1 | contig 13771 bp, 16 predicted proteins | sample ThiBio_1000_plan_2_FD_183958 | JGI IMG/M metagenome (GOLD analysis project Ga0209935, IMG submission 183958) | Wastewater bioreactor microbial communities from Cape Town, South Africa - Thiocy_cont_1000_plan (SPAdes) | ecosystem: Engineered > Bioreactor > Thiocyanate-remediating >... | reverse complement strand
CGAACTCGCCCGAGAAGCTGAACAATGCCGGATACGAGAGCGCCTTGTCGTTGAAGAGCCATGTCGTACTCGAGGAGCCATCAATCGATCTTCATCCATCATCATCATCATCATCAAGTCATGATGAAGTATCATGTCGTGTGATTGCATTGGGCATTGGGCATTGGGCATTGGGCATTGGGCCATTGGGTATTGGGCATTGGGCATTGGGCATTGAGCCATTGGGCATTGGGCATTGGGCATTGGGCATTGGGCATTGGGCATTGGGCATTGGGCATTGGGCATTGGGCATTGGCCATTGGGCATTGGGTATTGGGCCATTGGGCATTGGTGTGTGATTAGTACGTGCCATCGAGATCTCAGGAGAGAGAGTGTGTGTATCGATGGGCGTTCGATTCAATCATGTGGTACAACAAGGTCGAACCGAACGTACCTGATCGAGAGACCAGGTTCGACTTGAACCGTGCCGTTCCAGCTCTCGAGCGAGTATCGACCTGGCAGGAACAGAACATCGACCATGTCGTAGTGCTCGAGCAATGCCACGCCGAACTCGATCGCATCGAAGGCGTCGTTGCATGCGCACGGTGTCGACCATCCGCACGTCCAGTTGGTCGGTTTGTTTGGATCGTCGATGCAGAGCGTCTCGTTCCATGGTGTGGTTGATACAAACACCTCTGCAAGTGATGGTAATGATGATGTTGATGACGTTGTTGTTGTTGATGATGAGGACACTACAAGAACGAGATAGGCGAGGATCAATAGCCACGCGAGAGGCTGTTGTTGTTGCTGTTGTAGTTGTTGTAGTTGTTGTAGCGAGCGCGTTCTTCTTGGTGGTGCCGATGAGTGTGAGGGTATGGCAGGCAGTTGCATGATCGACAACGCAATGTACTCGAGATATATCGTGAGTGAGTGAGATATCGTGAGTGGGATATCGAGAGTGCGTGAGTGAGCGAGTGAGAGAATGAGAGCACTACCACCAATCTCCTTCTCTTTGTATCTGCGCAACGTTGGGCTTTTGATTGAAGGTACGACATTTGGATGACGACAAACAATCAATCCCATCAAGCACACGGCGAGCAAGACTGCGAGCCATACGCTGGCGCACACGTTCCTCGCGGACATGGTTGACACACGCCATTGAGTGAGAATGTGTTCGGCTCACATGGAGAGCACGAGTCTCGATTCGGCGTCGGCTGTGCGCACAAGACCACATGTCAATCAATCGAATCAATCCATCTCTCTCTCTCTCTCTCTCTCTCTCTCTCTCTCTCTATCAAAATTGATGTGAACGAACCTCAGAACCTGCAGAACAACGATAGCATTCACACATGGCAGGAAGATTCGCGTACGTGCCACTTGGACATGGAGTGCACTTGCTCGAGTGTGTGCTGAAGTGGCCCACTGGACATGGCACACATGATCCCATGCCATTGGGCTCGGTGCCGCACAGACACTCGGTGGCACTCGAGCAAAAGGTCGAACCAGGCGAGGTGGCACTCGGACATGGCTGGCACGCGAGTCCGTTGGACGAGAAGGTGCCGATCGGGCAGAGCACGCAGCGCGTGTGGGTGCTGTCGACCTCCGAGCCTGGCTTGCACGGAGTGCACACGACCGCTCCAGCAGCCGACGAAACCAGGCCGTTGGGGCATGGTCGGCATGGGCCATCGTCAGGCGAGTAGGTGCCAGGCGAGCACAACTTGCATCCTGATTGCGTGGCGTTCGCTTCCGAGCCGGGGCCGCATGTGTAGCACTCGCATGCTCCCAAGGCAAGAGAGATCTCGTTCGATGGGCATCGTTGACACGTGCTCTCAGGCTTCGAGTAGTATCCAGGCAAGCACAACTGGCAGCCTGATCGAGTGGCGTTCGGCTCGGAACCGCAATCGCACGGCTCACACGAGGTGGCTCCAGGCAAGATCGAGATCGTGCCCTTGGGGCATCGTTCGCATGGACCATCTTCAAGAGAGTAGAATCCCACCGAGCACCACTGGCAGCCTGTCTGAGTGGCGTTCGCCTCGGTGCCGGCGCCGCACGACTGGCAAGCACATGCTCCCGGACGAGAGGAGATCTCGTTCGAAGGGCATCGGTGGCAGCCCGCGGTGCCGTCGTAATCGTAGTTCGAGTAGAAGCCAGGCAAGCAGTACTGGCATCCAGTCTGCGTCGAGTTGGCCTCGAAACCACAGCCGCATGGCTCACACGAGGTGGCTCCAGGCAAGGTCGAGATCGTGCCCTTGGGGCATCGTTGGCATTGAAGATCGTCACGCGAGTAGTAGCCAGGCATGCACAACTGGCAGCCTGTCTGAGTGGCGTTCGCCTCGGTGCCGGCGCCGCACGACTGGCAAGCACATGCTCCCGGACGAGAGGAGATCTCGTTCGAAGGGCATCGTTGGCAGCCCGCGGTGCCGTCGTAAAAGTAGTTCGAGTAGAAGCCAGGCAAGCAGTACTGGCATACAGTCTGCGTCGAGTTGGCCTCGAGACCGCAGCCGCATGTTTCACACGAGGTGGCTCCAGGCAAGGTCGAGACCGTGCCCTTGGGGCATCGTTGGCATTGAAGATCGTCACGCGAGTAGAAGCCAGGCATGCACAGCTGGCATGCTGTGTGAGTGGCGTTCGCTTCGGTGCCGGCGCCACACGGATAACACTCACACGCTGCCTTGTCGAGAGTGATCTGGCCGACTGGGCAGCTCGAGCACGCATGTCCGTTGGAAGAGTAGGTGCCCGGCTTGCAAGGCTCGCACATGGTGTGGTTGCGGTTGGGTTGCGTGCCACAACCGCATGGCTCACACGACGACGACGACGACGACGATGATGCACTCGAGTTGCTCGAGATCGTTCCTGGAGGACAGCTCTCGCACAGCCCACCGGTGTTGCGGTACTGTCCTGGTTGGCAAGGGCATTGGCCATTGGCGCATGGGGTGCATGAGCATTGTCCAAAGCTCGTCGTTGTTGTTCCCTGTTCCAGAAGAGAGATCAGCGTGTGAGATCAAAGTGTGTGTGTGTGGCCTATGATGTAATGACGATGATAACGATGATGAAGATGACGAGACTCGCTCGCTGCTCTCGAGCGTACCGCAGGACAGTTGATGCATCCACTGGTGGCCGATGGACCATACGTTCCAATCGGACACAAGCGACACGACACTCCTTGCGTCGATCCAACGCCGCATGATTGAGACAAGAGCGTGCTGCATTGCTTGCACGATGTGGCTCCCGCTGTGGTCGAGATCGAGCCGTCGGGACATTGCTTGCATGGGTTGTTGTCGTTCGAGTACGTTCCGACGGGACACGGCTCGCACGACGTGGCGTTCGGCGAGCTCTGCGTTCCAGCGCCGCAAGGCTGACACGAACACGAGCCGCTGCTCGGTGCGATGGTGCCAGCGAGGCACGGCAGGCACTTGGTACCGCTCGAGTACGAACCAGCAGCACACGCGACGCAAGTGTTGCCTGGCACGCCGTTCATGGGTTCGTAGCCGCATTTACAAGGTGCCGCTGTGGCGCCGAGATCGAGATCGTCGCGAGGGAGGATCGAGACCTTGCGTGTTCGGAGAGCGTCGACGCCTTCGAGCGGCCACATGACACTGCTGATACCGACCGAGATCACCATCAACACAACGACGAACGCATGCTGCAGCGATCGAAGCTCGTATCGATGGTTGAGTGGCTTCATTGTCGAGGGTGTTGTTGCTGTAGTGATGAGAGAGAGAGAGAGGCAATACGAACTGAGGCAGCGCACGCTCTCTTGATTGGTTGCTTCATTCATTGCCGCAGCAGCCGCCTCTTGCTCGGTTGCTCGTGTGTGTGATCAAGCAAACGCCCGCGCGAATCCTCCGAATATCCCCCGCTCGCAAGGTCTTCCTCCTCCTGCTGCTCAACACGAACAAGAGTTGTCGACCAGTCCGCTTGCCTTGCCCTCGCTTGGCTTGCTGCGAACTCGTGTCGTGGTGGTGATGAGAGAGCAAGAGCGACACCACAGAGGCACCACCTGCTCCATCTCTCTCACGTTCGTTCGCTCTTTGATTGATTCTCTCATACCAGCACCAGCACCAGCACCAGCACCAGCACCAGCACCACGACGACCGTACCTCCACTGCGTTGCTTTACTCGCCTCGGTTGTCGAATAGTCTGAGTTGCTGCTCTCTTGGCTGGCTCGCTCGGTCGGTCGGTCTCTTGCCAAACCATGAACGATCATGATGTGGTGGATGTTGCCGTTGCTCGAATCAAGTACTCGATCGGTTCCGAGCGAGAAGGCGATGGCGATGGCCAGTTCGACACGCCTCGAGGCCTGGCGTTCGATCATCATCGAGGTCTGTTGTTTGTTGCTGATAGTATCAACCATCGAGTGCAAGTATTGTCGTGCTGCGATGATGATGATGATGATGATGGCGGCTGCGGCGGCGGCTTCTCGTTCGTGTGCAAGTTCGGCTCTCAAGGCCATGAAGCACACGAGCTCCACACTCCATGGGGCGTTGCGATCGACCACGAACATGGTCGCATCCTCATCGTCGACAGCAGCAATCATCGCGTGCAATCATGGCCGCTGAATGCGCAATCTCCGTTCTTGTCGTCGTGCATCGATACGATTGGCTCCCGAGAGCTCGATCTCACGTATCCTCAAGGTGTTGCGATCGACCAACATCATCGCCGCATCGTCATCGTCGATACTGGCAATGATCGATTGGTGTTCTTGTCGTCGATCGACCTTTCGTTCTTGTTCGAGATTGGCGGCGGCGACCAAGGATCTCAACCAAGCGAGTTTAGCCATCCAACAGCAGCAGCGATCGATCATGATCGATGCCGAATCATCGTTGCTGACGCTGGCAATCATCGAATGCAAGTATTGTCGTCGATCGATGGCTCGTTCTTGTTCGAGTTCGGCCATCAAGGCGACCAACCAGGCCAGTTCAGTCTCCCGCAAGGAGTGTGCATCGATAACCAAGGCCGAATCATCGTCGCCGACTTCTTCAACCATCGGCTGCAAGCATTCACACACGAAGGCCATCACATCTCGTCGTTCGATTGCCGTCGACGGCAGCTCGTTCAAGATGTTGCATTCGACGAGCATCGAGGTCTCATCGCCTTCACGGCGGGCCATCGAGTGCATGTGATTGGAGCCAATCAATGGCTTGCCGACACGTTCACATGGCGACCTGATCGACATCGACATGCTCCTCGATGGATCAAGCAAGCCATCTCGACGATGACGATGATTCGATCGCTGATCGATGACGGCGAGTCGGCATCGATGTCGATGATTCCGAACGAGATCTTGTTCGAGATCTTCTCGTTTCTTTGATTGTATTCGCGATGCTCGTGAGGTTGATTGATGATGACAATACAATCACTGCTCCAGCATGCCGCTTGTTGTGTCGCACCACCATTAACAACATTGATCTTAACCATTATTGAGTTGTATCTCTCTCACTCTCAATATCACTCTCTCACTCACTCACTCACTCACTCACTCACTCACGATATCTCACTCACTCACGATATCTCACTCACTCACTCACTCTCAATATCACTCACTCACTCACTCACTCTCAATATCACTCACTCACTCACTCACTCACTCACTCGCTTGCTGTTGTACGACGAATATGCGGCAACTTGGTGGATCAAGTGCTCTGAGCTCCAATCAACTTACCTCCAGCATTCCTCAGTCTCTTGCATCGCTCTCGTATCTCAGTTCTTTGTACGTGAGCTTCATCAACTCTCAAACGCTGCGGTAGCATCATGTCTCCCCGTTTCTCCATCTCTCTCTCTCTCTCGTCCTCCTCCTTCTCTTACTTTCTCTCCTCGATGTTCTTGCTATTGATGCACCAGAGAACTGGGATACAATCGATGAGCAACAACTCATTCGTATGTATCCCGCCAACTGCATTGACCCAACTGTCGTGGTTGCCAAAGGGATAGGAATGCCAACTCGAATGCTGTGCGGTTGACTCACATTGGTCCAATCATCTCATTCCAGACATGCCCGCTGCCTTCGTGGTGCTCGATGGCTTAATTGACTTGTCAGCACCATGATCGATCAACACCTCGATGCATTGATGCTGACCACTTCTTGATGCATGATGAAGTGGCGTTTCAGAATTATCATTACAAGCATTGATATTGGCATTTCGATCAAGAAGAACCTCGATGCATTGATGATGACCAATCAATGATGCACGATGAAGTGGAGTATCTCTAGAATACTTGATGCAAGCATTGATATCGGCACGTCGATCAAGAAGAAGCTCGATGGACCGATGCTGACCACTGCTTGATGCATGATGAAGTGGCGCTTCAGAATTAACAGTACAGGCATTGATGTTGGCATTTCGATCAAGAAGAAGCTCGATGCATTGATGCTGACCACTTCTTGATGCATGATGAAGTGGTGTTCCAGAATACTTGGTGCAAGCATTGATATCAGCATTTCGATCAAGAAGAAGCTTGACGCATTGACGCTGACCACTACTTGATGCATGATGAAGTGGTGTTCCAGAATACTTGGTGCAAGCATTGATATCAGCATTTCGATCAAGAAGAAGCTTGACGCACCAACGATAACCACTTCTTGAGGCATGATGAAGTGGAGTTTCGGAATAATCATTACGAGCATTGATATTGGCATTTCGATCAAGAAGAAGCTTGACGCATTGATGATAACCACTGAATGATGCACAATGAAGTGGTGTTCCAGAATACTCGATCCGAGCATTGATATCGGCATTTCGATCAAGAAGAAGCTCAATGCATCGATGATGACCACTACTTGATGCATGATGAAGTGGTGATTCATTCGGTGCACTAGTGTGAGTATCCATGGAAGCATGCTGAAAAATGCACGATATCTGCATGAAACACCAACTCGGTACACGTGAACATAAGTCCAAAGAGTGAGAGCATATGATCGTACCCTTGAAGATGTAGATGGTTGCAGGCTCGTGGGAAAGTGTCCTGCACACACACACACACGCGTAGAGAGGGTTGTTGATGGTCGAGAGGAGCACACAAGCCAATGATTGTTTGTAAGCTTGAGAGAACTCATCATCATCATCATCGTCAACTCGCTAATGTACTCGGCCTCGACTCGAATCATGGGTATCATTTCTGACACTATTATCATTCGTACCAATGTCTTCAACCTCCTCCTCCAGGGCCACATTTGACGAGGAAGCAGACTCGGCATGGTTTACAACATCTCGTTTGGTGATATTAGCTGTCTTTTTCGATCGTGACACAGAAGGCTCATCGATACTTGGTGATGTGGCTCTTTTGCTCTGCTTCTTGGAAGATGGCGTTGATCGATCAGTTTCTGATCGTCGCGTTGAGAGACCCAGCGATCGAGTCTCATGTGTGACCGATTTCGGTGTTGAACTGCTGGTGAAGCACGATGATGAGCGCTTGTGCGATCGACTGGTGCTTGTTGATGAACGGGTAGGAGCAGCAACAACAGCAGCAGTTGCAGCAGCAGCAACGGTATCGGCAGACTGGAGGCGCGCGATCAGCTCAACCTTTCTGCAATGTGGTACTTGCAATCCGCGGCGCCGAAGCTCTTGCTGGAGCATTCTCACTGTCATTTGAGAGTAATCAGCCATGATGATAGTGATGAAGAGAGAGAGAGAGAAAGTGAGAGAGAGAGAGAGGCAGACAAGTAATGATGTGGAGAGAAAGTGAGCGAGAGAGGCAGACAAGTAATGATGAGGAGAATTTGACCCGAGGCAGCTGTTGTGTGGTGGTGAGGGTGGAAGATTCTCGGAAACAGCAGCTCAAGTGTGTAATATGGCCACGATGTATCATTGCTGCTCCCACTGCTGCTGCTGGTGCGAGTGGCATCAAGAGCCACTCTTCTCTCTCTCTCTCTCTCTCTCTCTCGTATGTTGGTGATCAAATGTGTGCAATGATTCAATCGATAGTGCAAACAAGCATGAGCCGGTTGTGCGAACGGTCGAGTCACACGATGCGGCTGTGGCCTTTTTCGCACCAGTTGGCAATAGCTTCGAAGTCTGTGATACCGTTGTAACTCAGGTCGAGGGACAGTGGCAGATGGCTGGAGGCCTCGTTCTCGAGGAGCTTCTTCAGATAGGCTTCCACTGTCGGTAAGAGTGCTGTCCTGTCCGTGGACGTGATTGGGCACCAGGGTCTTGGATGGTCGATGTCACACTTTGGGTGCGCGCGTAATCAACAACATCGGGGCGGACAGCGTTGAGCAGCTTGTGGACGCAACTGAAGTCGTACAAGCGCACTTTGAGACCACGCACGACGTCCCATACGCCAGAGTCGCGCCAGTCGCTCAGGACTGATCGAGTTACTGGGAGGACCAAGGTACTCTATCAGAAGCTCTTCGCACGCCAACAGTAAGCCATATGAAGAAAGAGCGTGGCGGACGACAGAGGCTCCTCTCGGTCTTTGGCTCTTGCACCTGGCCAGATATCCCTCCTCCTCCTCGTTCTTCTGCTTCTTCTTCTTCTTCTTCTTCTTCTTTCATTCCTCTCTATCATTGCACTACTGTGGTTTGCCTCTCACCGCATGATTTGTGAATCAGCACCAGCCCTTGTATTTCAAATGGATCGACAAGCACAAGAGATTGGAGTGCGTTCCTCCAGCACCATTGAAGGTTCGTAATCTGTATCTATCTTGATTCTTTGGCTGTGGTTATTCACATGATTCACACTGATTGATGAAATTCACTTTGATTCGTTCTTCCAAGGCAACCAAGATATTCAACACCAGATTGCCGAGTTGCGGGCAGCACTGGACCAGGAGCGATACCAGCGTCAAGCGTTGCGGGCAGCACTGGACCAGGAGCGATACCAGCGTCAAGCGTTGGAAGGGCAAGTTGCCGCCTTGCATGAGAGTATGTGCCAGTGTCGCGTGCACTGCTGCTGCTGCTGATGTATGTGTGGCACCTATTTATCGACTATCTCTTTGGGTGGCGTCAGTCATTCGCAGCTCGTACTTTTACTCGTTGTCAGAACAGAGAGCGGGCGAGAGACTGCTGTCGTCATCGCTGCACTTTGGGTTACCAACTCTCAAGTCGCTTCCTGAGTGCTTGCAAGCGAGCATTCGAGACCTCAAGCTCGCTACCTCTAATGCATCGACCGAGGAGCATGCGCAAACGCTCGTGTCATCAATCTGTGGCGTGCTCGCTTCAGGCTCGCGGGCTGTACAATTCTTCGACACTCACCAATCGGGATTGCCTGATGGTCAGAAGCCAGGTGGTTTCATCGGCTTCTCCAAGAGCTGGAGCAAGTGCATCTCGGTCGTCGAAGCCAAGTCGGACCTCTCACCAACCAATCTTGCAACTGCCATCGGACACGTTGCCAAGCGCTTCCGTCGCATCCTGACTGCTGTGCCTGAGCGCCAGCGATTGGTGTTCTTTCTCTTCGGCTCGAGCGAGATTCGGATCGGGTGCATGGAGCGCAACGACGGCACTGATGCTGCTGCTGGTAGCGACCTTACTGCACCACCGATTCGACTCTCGATTTCCGAGTCTCTGGTGTTGGATGAGACCGACCTTGCGAACTGTACAGGTACGCTTCTCTTGCTTATTGCACAAAGTGCTTCTCGCTGATCCATCTCTGAAATTCATACACCAGCCGTCCAAGCTCTTTGGCACTTCATTTCTCATCCCGAAGATTGCGGCTACAAGGAGAGCGAAGTGGCAACTCGACTTTGCGACCAGCTCAATGTACGTTGCTTGCTGGTTGTACTCTTGTGTGAGTGAGTGAGTGAGTGAGTGTGTGCTCATCTCAACAATCGGCGTTTCGACTAGTCTGCAACATTCACGAAAGAGACCAGTTCAGTCAACAGCGGCGAGTGCTATCACTTTACAACACCCGAGTTGTTGTCGATGTCGCATGGCAAGTCCATTGTGCTGTCGACTCTCACGAACTTTTCGTGCGATCCAGTCCTCGTCAAGATTACCAGTGCCGATCGAGCTCGTAACGAGATTGAGAATGTGCAACTCCTGCAGACGAAGGAGAGGTAACGTACCAACCTGTACTTCACACCAACCCTCTTGGTTCAATCTGCTGCTAACTCTGTTGCATTTCTTGGAATCGCTGGTATCAAGCCTGCTCAGCTCGCATCCCAAAATACCAAAACTCATTGGTGCCATGGCTCTGGAAGACGGCCGCATGGCTCTCGTCTTTGACCGCGTCGGCTGCTTTGCGCTGTGCGACTATTGTCCAGCAAATGAGCAGCAGGAGGAGGAGGAGGAGGATGAAGATCTCGCAGTACCATCATCATCATCATTATCGCCGCCGCCGCCCAACATTGCGATGGATAATGTCGCCTCTGCCGTCTTCAACGACGTGCAAGTGGCCAAGTGGCTTATCGACGTGCAGCAGCAATTGGTCGAGCTGCACCAAGCAGGCTTTGGCCATTGCGATGTCAAGCCCTCCAACATTGTGTGCTACACGTTCTCGGGAGCCAGTAGACACTTTGCGACACTCATCGACTTTGAGCACGTGATGTCACTGCGTACTTGTGGCAACACGTCCTTCAGCGCTTCGGTGCGCTATGCTTCCCGACGCATCTTCCACATCTGCAAGTCCCAAGGCCGTGCCGCGCTCCCATACGACTTTGACTACCTCCCTGAAGACGACTTCGAATCGCTCTTCTACACGGCATTCGAAGTACTCACCAAGCACAAGCGCCTTCCGTGGGCAGATCACCGCAATCAAAAGTCGCCGTTGGAGTTGCGCAACCAACTGCTGACCGACGACCACGAGTGGGAGAACTACCGTACCATGTTCTCTGCAAGTGCATGGAGCTTCTTGTGTGCCGCACGGCTCAGCATCAACAACCATCCGACTTACCCGCCCTTCCGTCCTTCTTTGTGATTCAATCTTCTCCATCGTTTATATGTGTGTCGTCCTTGAATATGGCTGTAATCGGGCAGGCCAAGGCACAACATAGAGAGAATGGTAGACATCAATCTTGCGTTGTTGCACCATTGATTTTACTCCCCTCCCACATCGATGCGATTCATTCATACCACAGATGCTATTGCTGAATTGGAGTGATGGTCGTTTGTTTTGTAAAGGGAGAATCGTAGACAGGCGAGAAGAGGATAGAACAGGTTTCTTGAAAGTCAACGACGAGGAAGAGAGACTGATAGGAACTATGCTCTGTAGCAGTACACAAGCAGTTGAAGTAGAAGCAGTTTGGGTTGAAAAGGCAAGGTGTTGCAGCATTGAAGGAGATAAGACTGAGACTCAACTCTCTCTCAGGTGCATCAGACCATTCGGAACTCGATGGTCGGCTCAAAACAACACTGCCAGCCGACTCGAGGCACATTTCGAATCCTCGAGGATAGCCTCCAATGTATGCAAGGATCGCGAGAAACTCGTGAGGCACCTCGTTGATCGTTTCCTTGGTGGCGGCGAACGATGATGGATACTTGTCACGAATCACTTGCCACATGCCTTCTTGATCGAGAATGATGCAGGTACGAGGTTCGAAATCTGAATCGAAGAATCCTCGTGTGCATCAAGTGCTTGATATTGGGATAATCTCAAGCCTGCCATCATCGGCACCACAAAGAATGGCCATGAGCTCCATCATCAGATCTCCAATCAGATGGCGAAGCAAGAAGCGCAAAGGATGATTGCCCCTGAGATCATCAGCAGTTCATCATCTGACTGGAGGAGGCCATGTTGAATCTCGTCGATGACCAATACGACGAGCAGCCTCTTCTTCTTGTTGTTGTGGTTGTTGCTGTTGTCGTTATCGTTGATGGTGTTGATGCTGCTGTTGTTGTTGGCAAGACGTTATCGAGCATCATGAACGATGGCTCCAACAGCGGTCGAGAGTGAGAGGTTGAGCATTCGCTCTTGCGCCTCCTCGAGGAACGAGTTGTCGAGCCGAAAGTAGCACTGAAGCGCTCGGTACGCCACTGCCAGTGCATGACATAGTTGTCGGGCGAGGTGCGGTTGGGTGGTGGCATGATTGGCGTGTCATTGCCGAGGCATGTGTAGAGATCGATGCAAATCGGATCGGAAGCTATCCACTTGCAAAGATTCGCAATACAATAGACTCGATCGAAGCAAGCTTCATATGGCGGCTCTTCAAGGTTTGCAGTAATGCTTGAATCAAGCGAGTCTGCGAGAGAGAGCATCAATCGCACAGAGAGAGAGAGACACGAGATATCAATCGATAATATGAGTGAGTATTCAGTGGATGTGAGCATGGGACAGGATCAATGACAGTACTGCTGCTATTGAGATTGCTATCGTACCTTGCGGATTCCTGCGCCTCCGAGTCATGGAGGTGTGGCGTAACGAGCAATGAAAACCACACAACCACATACGTGCGCGAAGAGTTGGTTGGTAATATGACCAAGGCAAGCTGCTCTCACAACGGAGATTGGTCTTGCTTTCTTGCTTGCCTTCACACCCTTGCGCACACTCGGTTATCATGCTGCGTCATGTGCTTGCTGCGGCTGGTGCTGCTGCTTCTAATGCTCGTACGCAGTACAAGTGTGTGGCTTCCTCGATCGCAAGTCCACACAACAACAACGGCCTTCTATTTCTCTCCTGCTCAACGAGCTGCTCCTCATCCTCTCGCCTTGTTGTGCGCAAGCATCACCAGCAACTCTTGTTGTTGCGTAACAGTATTACCAGTGTCGGTGATGGCATGCCGTGTTGCCTCTCTGCAAGTATTCGGTGCAATTCGTTCTCCACCAAGTCCGTATGTACCATCGATTTCAATGATCTTGGTTTTGATGTTCGATTCTCACTGCCAGTTTGTGTTGCTATGATGCCTCAGAAAGCTTCGTTGTCGTCACCGGGTGATTCTGTGAGGGTATTGAGGCCAGCTTCATCATCATCATCATCAGGTATTATAACCATGTGTCTCGATGATTGAACTCACCATATGAGCGCCACTCTTGGGTACCTCTTGCTCACTTGTCTCAATTCTTGTGCTTATCACCGTGTGTGTGTGTGCAGCATTACCACCAATTCTCACTGGTACTTCTTCGATCAAGGAGGTCAAGCACTGGCTTGAGGCGTTTGCTACGTTGAAAGGAATTCCACTTGATGATCTACAAGTGTTTGCACTATCTGGCAAGAGCTTACTTGCCTTGACCAAACGCCAGTGTTGCAATCTCTCCAGACTGGGGAGATATGATCTATACGGCGCTCAGCCCAGGTATCGTGGATTCTGGCCAATTCAACGATCTCGCTGGTGATATATCCTGTTTTTGTATGCGATACTGATCACTGGCACACTTGATTCATGCACTGGAAACAAAGCGAGGGCATTGCCTGCCAATGGTATGAAAATATGCAACTGGAATTACTCAGATGCTCATTCATTCATTCATTCATTCATTCATTCATTCATTCATTCATTCATTCATTCATTCATTCATTCATTCATTCATTCATTCATTCATTCATCGGTATCTGATAGAAATCATCGCATATGCCGAGAGCTTTCGAGACGGTCAGCTCCTACTCCAGCATGACAACTATCAAGTGTTGGTATGATCTGTCGTTGTGTGCCAATTTACGGGAAGGGAACCTTCTTTCTGACCATGATTGTGTGACTTGCATCGCACACACACAGTACCCGATGAATGGCTTGTTTGCCAAGTCTATGAAATGGGTCTGTCGAGAGGACTTGGAGACCGAGTTACAAGCCGGCATCGCCAACCACGCTCAGGTCCTTGAGAGTGCTCTTGCTGACCCTGAATTTCCTTACGACCAACAAGCCAATCCAGAGGTCATGGTTCTCGGTGGTGTCAGCGGCATTGGAAAAGTACGCCTCAAATCAT
>Ga0209935_1004128_pt1 | contig 13786 bp, 16 predicted proteins | sample ThiBio_1000_plan_2_FD_183958 | JGI IMG/M metagenome (GOLD analysis project Ga0209935, IMG submission 183958) | Wastewater bioreactor microbial communities from Cape Town, South Africa - Thiocy_cont_1000_plan (SPAdes) | ecosystem: Engineered > Bioreactor > Thiocyanate-remediating >... | reverse complement strand
GGATGGATGGATGGATGGATGGATGGATGGATGGATGGATGGATGGATGGATGGATGGATGGATGGATGGATGGATGGATGGATGGATGGATGGATGGATGGATGGATGGATGGATGGATGGATGGCTGGATGGCTGGATGGGCAGAGACATCGAGATATAGTGGCAGCGCTCGAGAGGTGGGCGAGCGAGGGCCTCGATGATGTTGACAAGGAACGATCCATGTGGCAGGATCGCACTCGAATGGATCGATAGATACCGTATCTTCGGTCTCGGAGCCATCCGTATGGCGCCACACCAAGTTCGATCGTACGTCACTGCTCGAGCGCGATTCACCCAAACTGCACCGACACCTCGTCGATGCTGCTGCTGCTGCTGTTGTGCTCTCTGTTTGCCTCACGAGTAAGTATTGAACGCTTGATCCATGTACCTTCCTCCACAGCGGTTCAACAAGACGTCAGGACTCGCAAGACATCGTTGGTTCACACGGATAATGCACACTTGGATCTCCTGGATAGCCGGCGTCCTCGAGGTTCGAACTCTATCCATCCATTCCACTGATGATACGATACGAATTCATTCGATCCTGTGATACAATGTTATTCGTTCAATGTGGTTGAATTGTCATCGCATACTCGCGGTGTAGCATTCTCGGCTGACGGCGTTGAGAGTGTTTGGGCAAAGTCAACACAAGATGGTACGTCAATCAATCATTATACGATTCCAATCCAGAACACTAATAACTGTATGATCGATCGTATAGATTATATTGTGAAGCTTCAAAGAGTCGAATCCACCATGATCTCCACGGCACAATGGAGCAAGAAGAAGTTCTCAGACGGTACCTTGTTGCATACGCGACGGCTGCGACAACAGCGAGATGGAATACAACTAACGCGCCATTGTCATTCGTAGATGCCTTGGGAATGTCGAATCTAGCTGCATTCCTTGCTGAAAAGACCGTATGCTTCTCGGCTATCAACACGATACACGTCCATATGTACTCGCTCACTCACTCACTCACTTGTGAACCTCGACAGTTAAATACCGATCCCGATGCCATTCTGTCCAGTGCCAGCAACATACCCACGCGTCGACCATCAGTATCGTTGCCTCCTGGATCGCGAGCTCCTGCCATTTCTACCTCGTTCCGTACGGGTGTCGTCGAGGACTTTCTCATTCAAACTGAGATCGAGGCTGAGCGAACACGCATCGAGATCTTTGAGCTGCAGCTCGATAGCGTCCTGGATACGCACGCCCAAGCCGGTATGAGTGCTGTTGCTGTCTTCGCATCTTGTGAAGGCATATCTTACTCATAGCAAGCTTCTCCTCTCTCTGCGTCTGTCTCTTTCAGTATATCGGTTCTCACTTGGTTTGGAGCACGAGGAGCTTCCGCCAGCCGAAAGCTCGCCTCATGCCACTCTCATGTCGAAGCTCTCCGACTCGCGTATGCGCACCTTGGTGGTCGAGCCCGAGAACAACTGCTTCAACAACACTGCGTGGTGTGAGCGCATCTTTGCTGCTCTCGAGGAGATTGCTCACTTGGGCGAGGACAGCACCGCGACATGCACCTCCACTACAACCTCGACCTCGACCTCGACCTCGACCACATCCTCCTCAGCGGGAGCTCACAAAGGTCGCCATCGCAAGCGCAACAAGAAGCAATCGCTGACGGCGACCCTGGCGATGCTCGATTCCTCGCTCGACGCTCTAGCGCAGACCGAGGGCTCCGACTCGAAACCCAAGCAACTCAACAAGCAAGCCAAGGACAACAAGCGCACCGCCGATCGAGCGGCACTCAGCGGCCAGCCGCGCCAGGATTCGACCACGAGCGCCATCGCCGAGCTCTTGGCATCGGTCGAGATCGCCGAACAGACGCCGCTCGAGCGTCGCCACTCGTTGCTCGACTTTACGTCGGTGACGAGCGCATCGAACGGGCTGCGCGATCCTCCTCGAGCTGCTGCACGACTCACTTCGAGCAACAGTGAGTTGGCGCTCAATTATCAGGAGGCGCTCGATCTACTTGCGCGAGCGCACTCGCCTACGCTTGTGCCTACGCCTCGTTCTCTTCGTCCTCCTACAGCAGAGACTCCAGCTGTCAATGGCACCAAGACTCACGACGATGACGACAGCCATGCTCGCGACCAGCCTGAATCCACGATCGTGCCTGTAGAATCATATGTGGACACACTAGCGCCTAGCGAGCTGCAGGAGCTCATGCTGCGAATCGATACGGCTATTGGCGCCGCGGCCGCCACAACGACAACAACAGCCACCGATGCTGCTAGCAACCTCGAGAGCCCCAAGTCCCCAAACTCACTGTCGCCACCATCATCGGCCGAGCGCGATCTCTCGAGTGCTCGCTCGCGTCTCGTCAACCCAAAGGATACACGCGCCTCTCGCGGCCCTGGCATCGGTTCTGCCATCGTTCATGGCTCGGTGCCCATGGTACAGACGCGAAGTCGCACCAATAGCTCGGCCGATACCGAGCAGCCGAGCTTGGACGAGAGCCCATCCAATGGCTCACCGCGTACCGAGCACAAGGGCATCAAGCCGTCGGATCGTAAGAAGCTCACACGACTCGGCACCACTCCTACGACCACGATCGCCGATATGCTCTCGCCACTCGGCGCCGGCAGTTCATCGCCGCGTTCGCCTCGCGTGGCTCGCGCACACAGTAGTGCGATTCATTCGTCGCCACGGATGGTCGGTGACGAGAGCACGCCAATGCCGTGGTCTCAATCCGACGCCAGCGTGAGCCTCTCACAAAACGGACTCCCGCTCCACTCGCTGTCGAGCTCCGAGAGCGCCAGTATGATATCCAGCTCGAGCTCTCCCGCCGTGCCGCTGCACCAATCGCAAGGCTCTTGCACTCCATCTCCGTGCACCTCCAGTTCGAACGGCCTCTCGATCTCGGACTCGGTCGTGTCATCCAAGAGCGCCAGTGCATTTGAGCAAAGTCTCGCTGATGAGTACTCTCAAATGATGGCACTCGATGCCGAAATTCGTTCCTTGGTATGAACCCGGCGCGCGCACACGCCAACCGATGATCAGCCCTTCCTCATATATGCGTTCGGTTCCGTATGATTGTTAGGTCGAATCGAATCCAGAGCGTATCGTACTGCTTGAGGAACTGGGTAGAGGGAGCGATGCAACGGTCTATCGTGGCGCGATATGGGACAAGGACCGTGGCCCCAATGAGCCGTTGCTTCCTCAAGTAGCCGTCAAAGTCATTCAACTTGGTGTACGCATTGCGAGCGCGATCGAATCATGATGGATTCAAGCGCATCTCTCTCTCTCTCTCTCTCTCTCACTCACTCACCCTGACTGATCTGTTGGTACTGTGTTGGGTTGTGTAGGGCCAACGCAATATGCGAGTACGAATGAAAAAGTACCAAACCGAATACGACCTCATGTCACAGATTGCGCACCCGAACGTGATCCGATACTATGCATTCTTTGTTTCGGATGCTGGCTCGACCGCCAATCTCGTCATGGAGTTGGCTCCTTCTGGTTCTGTTCGGTACGGTAGACGCTCTCTCGTTGGCTGAATCGCTGTGATTCTGATTGACTCGGTTGATATATCACGTAGCGATTTGATCTCGGAGACTGGGTGTAGTGAAGCTGCGGCATCGCACATAATGATGCAAGTATTATGCGGCTTATACTGCATACATCAGCACCAATTGATCCATCGTGACATCAAGCCCGACAATCTCTTGGTGTCCGAGAGTGGCTTAGGTACAGTGGCACTAGCGCGCTTCTCTGCAACAGTAGTCACGACATTAACTCTGTATGCCACCACCACCACCACCACCACTGCTACTACTACTGCTGCTGCTGCTGCTGCTCCATCCATCCAGTGAAACTGTCAGACTTTGGTTGTGCTTCACAGTCATCAGACAACCAAACAAGACGACGATCGGCCGTCGGCTCGGCCTACTATACCGCTCCAGAGGTCATCGAATCCGAGGCATATTCGGCCCGTGCTGACATTTGGAGTGTCGGATGTACGCTGCTCGAACTGGTGACAGGCAAGCCACCGTACTACGAGCTCAACCAAGTGGCCGCTCTCTTCAAGATGGTACGATGCAAACGTGGCCGCAGAATGGCGTTCGTATCGCAGCACTGATCGTGGCGATCGCCGAACGTTGGCTGTCTGATAGGTCGAGCAAGATATGCCAACGATACCCGACTCGGTCAGCCCGGAGTGCGCCGACTTTCTAACGCAATGCTGGCAACGCGATCACCACGGACGGCCGTTTGCGAACCAACTGCTACGACACCCGTTCCTGCTCAAGTACCGCGAGACCAGTGCTCCAGCGCTCTTGAGTCTCATCAATGGTCGCCTCGGCGCTCGCACCAACGAAGACGAGCTCGACCGAGAATCAGAATCGATCCGCCAGGAAGAGGAGCGTTATCGGCAAGAGGCGGCCGAGTACGACTCAGAGCCGACAACAGTCGAGTACGGCAGCGAGTACGCAAGCGATGAGCCAGCTGCATCGGTCAAGCGCACTCGTACCCAAGCGTCATCCTTGTTGCTCGCGCTCACCGAGAGCATGACACAAATGGAACCCACCAACGAAAGCTCGTTCTTCCCCGAGCTATCGCTGAGCGAGCTGAGCAACCTACTCCCCGACTCTCCGTTGCGTCTCGACAACGCCCAGACCGACACCGACTCTCGTTCGGGCACGGATCATCAAAGTGAAGTTGCTCGAGCAAGCGAAGGGCAACCTGGAGATGATGACGATGATGATGATGACGACGACGACGATGACGACGACGCTCATGGTGACGCTCATGGTCATACCGAAGAGGAGGAGGAGGACGACGACTATGACGATGAGTATGACTCAACGTAGCTGGCGTTGCTTTGTACTGATAAGATCGATCCAGTCGTTTGTGACCGCGCACCATGTAAGTGTTTTGTTTGCTGTGGATACTTTGACCTATCTCGCTAGAGCATAGCGAGATCCCCCTTTGTTCTCTCTTCCTCGTTAACTCTATGCCAGCCGCCCGTATACTTACTTGCACATGTTCTATATAGATTGAAGTGCTCTCTCTCTCTCTCTCTCGCGATTTGTTTGTTACTCTTGTTGTTCGTAAATGAACCTTGTCCAATCTAATCTAAACCTAACGGCGGTTGTTTATCCTATTATCAACGAAGCTTGCCAGACATACGTGCAACACGGCAAGTATCTTGATCGATTGCTGATTGAGAGAGAGAGAGAGAGAGAGAGAGAGAGATTGCGCTCTCAGCATTGATGGCCAACACACTTCAAGGTCAAACTCCGTACAAGAGGCGCGAGAGGCGCTCCCTCGTTCATTCGTTGCTGCGCCCTCTCCTCACGCTTCTCCCTCACACGATGAAGATCACGATCTTGACCAGCGGTTCTCGTGGTGATACGCAGCCATACATTGCGTTGGCTCTTGCGTTGATGTCTGATGGACATGATGTACGGCTTGCGACCGAGCAACGCGTACAGCCACTGATCGAGGAGTTTGGCGTGCCGTACTTTCGGGTCGCTGGAGATCCGACAGCAGTCCTGAACGATCCCGAGGCACAATTGATGCTGCGGAACAACGAGGTATGAATAATGTACGACTACGACATGCGGCAACTTGGGTCGTCTGGCTCACGATGCATGACGCTCGCTTGCTCGTTGCCGTCGTGATGTCCCAAATGTCAGACTATGAAGTTGCTCGAGCGAATGCAACAAGATATGACCGACGAGAAGTACCAGCAGCAACTGAACGACTACGAGGCAGCGTGTGATGGCGCCGATATGATCATCTCGGCGGCACTCACCATGACGCAAGGCTTGTGTATCGCTGAGCGCAACGGCGTGCCGTTCTTGCCGATGCTGCTGTTCGGCGGACCTCCATCGGCCGATGCGCCATTGTTCTTGGTCTCGAATCGACCCTTGCTGTTCGGCTTCTTGAACCGCTGGGTGTCGCAGGGATTCATGTGGCTCTACTGGAAGTCTCAAGCGACCAAGATCAATGAGTGGCGTACCAAGAAGCTCGGTCTCCCGGCCTTGACCGAGTCGTTGTATGCGACCATCGAGTCTCGTCGGCTCGAGATGTTGATCGCGTGCAGTCGCCACATCTACTGGAACTCTCGCAAGCCCGACGACTGGGACGCCGAGTTGACGCACCTCACGGGCTTTGCGTTCGTACCGCCGACCCCCGAGGACCGAATCGCGCCCGAGTTGCGAGAGTTCATCGCGGCCTCGAGCGGTGCCGATGGTCCGGTGTATCTCGGATTCGGCTCGATGCCGGCACCGAACCCGATCGAGTTGGTCGAATGGGCAGTGAGTATCGTCAATGACCTTGGCATTCGAGCGATCTTGTGTGCTGGTTGGTCGGACCTCGATCGCTTGATCAAGTACGATCTCGATCTCTCTCTCTCTCACTCGCACTCTCGCACTCGCTACTATCTCGACGTATTGCATGGATGAAGAAAACTGTTGCTGACTGATAATCGACTGTCTTGGTCGTGTGATCTTGATGACCGTGATACCACTTTAATGTGGGTTATTGGCGTACCCTACGATGGCATAGTCCCCAAACGAGTGAGTCTGGTGACGCAAGCACTCCATCGATCGAGATTCCGCCGTCGCTGTTGATCATCAAGTCGGCGCCTCACGACTGGCTCTTCCCTCGAGTGAGTGCCGTCGTCCACCATTGTGGCATTGGCACGTGTGCAGCAGCCATGCGAGCTGGCACTCCTTCGATACCGGCTCCAGTGTTGCTCGACCAGTTCTCGAATGCCGAGAGACTGTTTGCGTTGGGCATTGCGACCAAGCCCGAGCCGTTCCACAAGCGAACGTGGCAGTCGTTTGCCAACGACATTAAGAGCTGCCTCTCGGACGCGGCGATGCGCGAGCGAGCCAGGTCGATCGCGGACGATGTCGCAGCCGAGCCAGGAGTCGAAGGAGCCAAGGCCGTCGTGTATCAAGTCTACTCTCGTGTCACGGGACATGCAGTACCGACGACCTCGACCTCGACCTCGAGTGCCGACGAGTAACAGGGAGATCCTCCCTCCCTCTCACAATTCATCGACGTGTAGACAATCGACGTCGCAGTACCCGAGTGATTGATTGATAGATAGATTGATTGAATCGTTATCGTTCGTGGCTATGTATTGTTGTTCGTTGATATGCGCATAAACCACTCACTGTTCTTAACGCAATCGTTCACTTGGCTCGTTGCTCTCTCGTGCTCGCATCTCCTACAACCTCACCAAGCACCGGCCGTTCTCGCTCACGTGTGACGATCTCGACCATATGGATAGCTCGTTCGAGAAACCACCGAACGTAGTGTGTGACGGCGATGTCTGCCGTATCGTCGATCAAGATTCCGATGTGAGAACCGAGGTCGTGAGCAAGGCGGTGCCGTCGTCGTTGCAGGGCCCGATTCTCTCGAGCATCGAGTCGCTCGTCGATAGCGACACATGGCAGCCGATCGACCCGTTGCGAGCGCTGTCGAGCAAGCGCTTCGTGCTGCTGTACTTTTCGGCCTCGTGGTGTCCGCCATGCCGCGCCTTCACGCAGATCCTGTCGCCGTGGGTTCGCGAGCATGCCAACGACGTGGCGGTCGTGTTCGTGTCACAAGATCGCAGCGAGTCCGATATGCGCGCCTACGTGTCGCACAAGGGCTTCTTGTGCATCCCGTACAACGACAGCGCCCGACAGCAGCTACCACAAATGATGCAGGTGTCGATGCTGCCGACCTTGGTGGTCGTCAATGCGCAGACGGGCGCGTACGTCACCGACTGGGGCCGCAGCGCCATCACCAAGAACCCCGATGGTTGCATCGAGGATTGGACGCATGGCTACCCCGGTATCTCGTGGCTCCAGCTCTTCAAGTTCTGGTGAGAGTTACAAGATCTCTCGCTATGTGCCTGCTCGACAACGACGCTGAGCGACTGTGCGAACCACCTCACACACACATATATGATACAACAGCACTCGCTGTTTCATGCTTCGATTCGATTAGTGTTGAGATATGCCAGTCACATTTCTTTGCGATGAGTGTACAAGTCCGATCGAGCATGTCGTGCGGGGTGTGTGTGCATAGAATCAACTGCCGCCATGCAATACCAACAGATCGGGTATCGCTGCTTGTTCCTCGGCAATCTCAGCAGCCACTATCATTTCGATTAGTTATTAATCACACTCGGCGCACGTCACAATTCGTGTACCGATCGATCGATCGATCGATCGATCGATCGATTGATTTCTTGGTTGATTGCGCATGGGAATAAGGTAGGTACTCAGCACGTACGAGATGGAAGCAATCGCACGGCCTTGGCAAAGTCGTCATGCGCTTGTCGTGGATGGCCGGCACTCAAGTGCGCCCAGCCCCTCTCGGCGAAGGCTCGCGCATACGCGGCGTCCAGTGCGATGGCTCGATTCTGTGTGGCGATCGCCTGCTCGTATCGACCCAACAACCGCTGCGCACGACCGAGATAGTAGAAGGCCCAGTCGAGCTGCGGGTTCTTGGCCGTGGTGTCCGAGAGCAGCTCGACTGCTCGCGTCAGGTCTTGGTAACATTGTCGTCGTTCGGTCGCCTCGTCTTCGAGTGCGTGGTGTGCGTGAGGTTCAACGGTGGCAGTGGTCGAGGTCGGTTGCTCGCGTTGCAAGCGGACAGCCATGGCGCGTCGGCGCAGCTTGGCGTGAGCACGATTGCAATACGCTCGACCCGAGGTTGGATTGAGAGAGACGGCCGTGTCGTAGTCACGCATCGCAGTCGTGTACTCGTGCAGCGCCTGGTAGGCGATGGCTCGATTGTGATAGGCCTCGGCAAAGTGTTGGTTGATGGCGATCGCTTGATCAAAGTCGCCGATGGCGTCACGATAGCGAGCGGCGTTGAAGTTGGCACGGCCTCGAGCTGCGTACAACTCGGCAGCACGATTGCCGGCGGTCGGTAGTTGGTCGCGCTGGTTCGTGGCCTCGGTCGAGACGAGTTGCAGCGCCTCGCTGAATGCCGCGATCGCTGCGTCGAACTCGTTCAATCGAAGATACGCCATCGCACGGTTGTAGGCGATCGGGAAGCACGGCTCAAGCGTCCAGGCGAGATCCAAGTCGGCGATGGCCTCACGATGGCGACCCAGCTGCGCGAGAAGCAGCGCTCGACCGTTGCGAAGGTTGATTCTATCGGGCGCCTGCGAGATGGCCGTGTTGTAGTCGTGCAGTGCCGCGGTCAACTCGCCGAGTTGCTCGAGCACCAATGCTCGCAGACATAGCGCATCGATATCGTTCGCCTCGACTCGCAGCGCCACGTTGAGGTCCTCGAGTGCCATGGAGGCGTTGCCTCGTCGTTCCGACACTACGGCACGAGCCAGTCGAATCGATGGCTCATCTGGCGCCCGCAACAGCGCGACCGTGAGATCATCGAGCGAACGTCGTCGCATCTCCTCGACTACGGCTGCAATCGAGTCCGTCATGCTCTCTGCGCTCGCTTCAAGTCGATCGACCACGATCTTCTCGAGAACTTGCGAACGCCGTACACGAGCACGAGGATCAACAGGGTCACGCATCACCACCGCATTGCAATCAGCCAACGCCTGTTCGAGTTGCGAAGCAGCCAGCAACTCGGTCGCACGGTGCCTGAACGCGTCAGCTCGCTCCGGATGACGTCGCAAGTATTGCGTCAGATACGTGATAGTCACACCCGAGGCGGACGGGTTTGGAGTAGCTGTTGTTGCCATCGTTGCACGAGAGTGAGGGCAATCGATTGATATTGACCAGCAAGCCAAGAGCAACCTCAACAGCAGCAGCAACACATTGGAAGAGAGAGGAAACGACAGCATAGATAGAGCAATGGGGCTTAGATGCTTTTCACTAAGCTCACATTCTCACAGGGAAGGAGAGGCATTTGCTCTACAGTATAAAGAGCGTTGTTCGCTCTGTGCTTCTTCTCTTTTGTTTGGTCGCCGCGGCACAGCAACACCTCCTCTCCCCTCTCCCCCCCTCTCTCTCAGAGCCAGACCAATAATACTCATTAGCCCCAGTCGAGAGCATCGAAATGCCTGCTACAAAGAAGAGTTCCACTACAAAGACCGCCACGAAGGTCGCGGCCGCCGAGTTCAGCGACGATGATGAGTTCTTGGCGCTCACCAAGACCTCAAAGCCGCGCGCTGCTGCTGCTGCTGCTACTGCTACGACGACGACCTCTTCGTCGTCCTCTTCGGGCAAGACGGAGGTCAAGGAGAAGAAGCGTAAGCTTGAGGGTGACGCTGATGCCACCAAGAAGCGCCGTAAGCTGACTCTCGAGAGTGAGGTATGGTGTTGTTGGTTACTCGGCTCGTTTTATCAGTACTGACGAAAGACCAAACACGTGATGCTGCTGAACGCGGCCACGTGTGTGATGCGCGATAAAACCCAAGACTGAGGTCGAGAACGGGAGCAAAGCCAGTGCATCGGCACGCGCCAAGGGATCGTCTGATATCGAGGGTCTCCCACTCGAGGAGGCCGAGTTCTTGTCGGATGCTATGCGAGAGACTTTGACCGCTGCCGGCTACGAGACGCTCTTCCCTGTGCAAGTCAAGGCGTACGTCATCTGACCACGCCAAGTCGATCGATGCCAACTCGTTGCATATACACGTGACTCGCGGCGTAATTTAACCATCAAACCTTGATTAGGTTCCCGTTGATCTACTCGGGCAAAGACGCGCTTGTGAAGGCACGCACTGGCACAGGCAAGACCTTGGGCTTCTCGTTGCCCATCATCCAGCGCCTCAACTCTGTACCTCCGTATGTCTCTCTCTCTCTCTCTCTCTCGCGTATGACATCTTCAACAATACTCGCAATATTGACATGCAAGGTGTGGGAAATCTAGAGCGACGCAGCGAGGCCGAGCACCGCGCGTGCTAGTGATGGCACCAACGCGCGAGTTGGCGATCCAAGTTCATAACGAGATGCAGAAGATCGGACGATCGCTGTCGATCCTGTGCGTCTACGGACAAACTCCCTATGGGCCCCAAGGTTCGTTATCTCGTGAGGCGCTCGTGTGCCAACCAACACCAAGGCTTACTCCGATCGGGTGGGCAATAGAGTCTTCATTTCGCCAAGGCGTTGATATCGTCGTTGGAACGCCTGGTCGCATCATCGATCACATTCATCGCGGCACGCTCAAGCTCACTTCCATTCAGTTCGTTGTGATGGACGAGGCCGATGAGATGCTCTCGATTGGATTCCTCAAGGACATGGAGGAGGTTCTCGCTGCCATTCCCAAGTACGCTCGCGACCTCGTGCTTGAGCGAACGAACGAACGAACGAACGAACGAACGAACGAGCCGCTCTCTTACTCACTTGTCCCCTCGCTCGCTCTCGACTTGATAGGGATCAACAACACCAGACGTGTCTCTTCTCGGCCACTGTACCCGGTGCGATCCGCGATGTCGCTCGCCGGTTCTTGCAGCCAGGCTATGCGATGATCGATTTGGTCGGCAACCAAGAGAACCAAGCCGCCAAGAAGGTGCGACACTACGCACTGTGTTGCGACTGGAAGTCGCGCGCTAGCATCCTCGGCGACCTCGTCAAGGTTCATGCCGGTGTCGACGGCCGTGCCATCATCTTCACCAACACCAAGGCCGAGTGCAATCAACTGGCGCTGAGCTCGTCTCTCGGAGGCGGTACGTTGGCCGGCACGCTCGTGGAGTGATCAATCAGTGCATTGACCTTGCGGTGTGGGTTACTGCGGCATATGTTACAGACTGCCAACTGCTGCACGGAGATATTGCACAGAGCCAACGCGAATTGACCATGAGCAACTTTAAGAAGGGAGCCTTCCGTTGCTTGGTGGCTACCGATGTCGCTGCTCGTGGCTTGGATATCTCGGGTGTCGATTTGATCATTCAGTGCCAGGTACGCCGGTGAATAGCAACTGCCAAGTGCAATCGATCGATTGGTCGGCCTCTCTCCCTCTCTAACCTCACGGTCCTCGATAGCCTCCTCGTGATGCCGAGACTTACATCCATCGTTCGGGTCGTACGGGTCGCGCTGGCCGCGCCGGAACGGCCATCACCTTTTTCTCGAAGCACGACTTGCAAACGCTCAAGTACCTCGAGCAGAAGATTGGCATCACGTTCACCCGTATCGGTGCGCCGCAAACCGAGGAGTTGGTCAAGGTCAGCGCCGCGTCGACGTTGCAGCTGTTGTCGGCAGTGCAAGACGACGTAGTACCGCTGTTCCTCTCGGCAGCCAAGAAGCTCATCAAGGAGAAGGGCGAGCGCGAGGCGGTGGCCACCGCGTTGGCGTACATTTGTGGCTACACCAAGAAGCCCGAGCAGCGTTCGGTCTTGTCGTCGGCCGAAGGCTTCGTGACGCTGATGCTGCGTTTCTCGAAGCCGGTCTTTTCGCGTGGCTACGTTGCGAGCGCGCTCGGCAAGTTCTTGCCCGACACGGGCCTCGGCTCGTTGCGCGACATTCGCCTGTGCGAGGAGGAGTGCTGTGCCGTGGCCGACGTGGCACAGGCTCACGTCGACAAGGTCATTGCCGAGGCACCGGACTCGTGGCCCGGATTCACGGCCGAGAAGATTGCCGCGCTGCCGGAGCTCAAGGAGGACCCGAGCGACTACGGCTACGGAGGCGGTCGTGGTGGCTCGAGCCGCGGAGGCAGCCGTGGCGGCTATGGCGGAGGTCGCGGCGGAGGCTACAGCAGCAACGGTGGTCGCGGCGGCAGCCGTGGAGGCTATGGTGGTGGTCGCGGTGGAGGCCGCGGAGGCAGCAGCTTCGGCTCCGGTGGTCGCGGAGGCGGTCGCGGAGGCAGCAGCTTCGGCGGCGGTCGTGGCCGTGGAAGGTAAAGCGATCGTGTGGATTGCTCCTGCTCGCGGTCGTCGTTGGACCCAGATAGTTGGGCGTACAGTTTTGTTTCGTTGAGTACGAGGTGACCTACTTTATGTTCCATGCCGTGTATCGTGTGTGCGTGTGTGAGCGTGCACGCGTGATATGTCGCATGTTCGGCTTTCGATTTTGTTGTTATCCACCACGGTTGATAGATGATAGTTAATTCGTAGATTGCGGCCATATACTCGTGAATGAATGAATGAATGAATGGATTCGACCATTTATCATCAGAATCAACAACGTCTACTCTATGCTCAATTCTACTGACTACGAACGATTTGTGCATTTTATACAGCAGCAACAACATATGGCGGCAACGACGACGACGACGCAACGAATGATGGCGACGGTGGCAAGGCATTTCGAGAGCGATATACAGTGAATGGTGGTGGGGTGGTGGTGATGCGAGCTCCCCAGGAGCATCGACGAGCCTTGGCGATAGCCAGCGATAGATAGATGGATAGATAGATTGCTTGGGAGTGAGCGAGATGCTCGCAAACTCTCCTCTGGTCGTTGGCACGCAGCCGTGATAGCGTGGGTTGGTTACTTGCGCGCAGGCTTGATGGTCAGATCCATGTTCTGCTCCATCCACTTGCGCCACAGCATGTAGAAGAATCGGGAGTGCATCGAGAAGATGTAGATCCAGCTCGCTGTCGTCAAGAGAAGCCAGAGACACTTGACGAGAATCGCAGGCTTTGAGAGATGGTTGTACAGTACTGGTAGGAAGAACCATCGTACTGAGTATCCGATATCTATATGGCCATTGTTCAAGCAATAGAGTTAGAGATGGTCCACGACAGAGTTCTGGATGGATGGATGGATGGATGGATGGATGGATGGATGGATGGATGGATGGATGGATGGATGGATGGATGGATGGATGGATGGATGGATGGATGGATGGATGGATGGATGGATGGATGGATGGATGGA
>Ga0209935_1004127_pt1 | contig 13786 bp, 27 predicted proteins | sample ThiBio_1000_plan_2_FD_183958 | JGI IMG/M metagenome (GOLD analysis project Ga0209935, IMG submission 183958) | Wastewater bioreactor microbial communities from Cape Town, South Africa - Thiocy_cont_1000_plan (SPAdes) | ecosystem: Engineered > Bioreactor > Thiocyanate-remediating >... | reverse complement strand
TGGTGATCGAGGACCTCGGCCACGATATCCCTCCTCCGCTGTGGGAGAAGATGATCGAGCCATTCGATCGCAACGCGCGCCGAGCTCTGGAACTCGCCGCTGCCAACAAATCTACTTCGGCACCCACTTTGGAGACGCATTCAATGCCTGCGCTCCATACTACGGCAGAGGCCACCGAGTAGAGATATTGCTAGCGTTACTGACTCTGGATCTCGATCAGCAGCAGCATTATCGTCCATCGTTGACCTTACTTGTTTACTCTCTCTCCTATTGAGCTCCCTTGTGAATCTCTCGGTCATCAATCTCTAGCAATCATCATCAATACTTACACGACCAATGAATCGTTCTCGTTCTTTCTCTCTTGATGAAACTGGCTCTCGCACACACGAGATTCAGTGCTTACAGCTCGAAAGCGATCGTACTGTTCTTAACTTCAATCCACTCGCTCCAGTGGGCGAGATCAGTTGCTTCCTCACTCGCTCGTTGTTGCAGGCACCATCCACTCGTGCTGTCCAACTGAGCAGTGAGAGCAACCGCATCCAGCTCTCTCCTTCGATACGACTCTTAAATATATCCATCAAGCTTGTGTGTGCGTGTCTCTCTCGTGTGAATGTGGCGGTGTGTGAGTTTGATACCACGACGAGCAGTATCATCGATCGCGGTGGTATCACATCGAGTGACTCGATGCAGTGCTGTCGTTGTACCAAGAGCGAGTACTCAACGAGCTCTCTCAACCAGTCATCATCCAACCGTGACAGTCGGTATCGGTGACGTGGGAGTGACGGTACCAGTACCCTCCCGAGCAGAGGCCGTGCTCGTACCACCGACGCGCAACGAGCACGCTCTCGATGCCTCGTTCGTGACACACTCGCACGAGGGCCTGTTGCATCTACAATGGATGCTACGTAAGGAGAGTCTGGGTCAAGACATGTTGCTCATCGGGCCGCCTGGATCACTGCGTCGTGAGTTGGCACTGCAGTTCTGCCACTTGATTCAACGACCCGTCGAGTATGTGGCCATCACGCGAGATACGACCGAGAGCGATCTCAAGCAACGTCGTGAGATACTCGGCAACAACTCGATCTTTGTCGATCAAGCTGCTGTTCGAGCTGCGATCCATGGACGTGTATTACTTCTCGATGGGTATGCGAGAGTCCATGATCCGAATGCAACAATCAATCAAGCTGATGCTGATGCTGCACAAACCTCATGAACAGTCTCGAGAAGGCCGAGAGGAACATGCTACCACTACTCAACAATCTCCTCGAGAATCGCGAGATGCGTCTCGATGATGGTCGAATGCTGGTACATCCACGTACCTTTGAGCATCTCCTGACGCATTACTCGCGTGATCATCTCGAGAACGTGCTCAAGATCGTGCCCGTGCATCCAAACTTCCGAGTGATCGCGCTGAGTCTGCCAGTACCTCCGTACTCGGGAATCACGCTCGATCCACCGCTGCGATCTCGATTTCAAGGCCGATATGTTGGGTATACAATGCCACATATGAGATCAATCAAGTCGATGGACTGATGCTCACGATGTCAATGATGTGAGTAGACAACCTGCTCATCAGACACACCTCGAACTGCTATCGAACCAACAACAACAACAACAATCGACACAATCGACAACACGCCAGATGACTCCACTCGATAGCAAGATCATCAATGATATAGCAGCATTGGTCGAGAGTCTCTCACGTGCAGAAGCAAGTTCGTATCAAAAGCAATCCTTACTACTGATACTATACCACTACTTCTGATGATGATGGATTCTGGATCAAGTAGCCAACTCACTCCAGCATCTCGTAATGATACAGCGGCACCAATGAAGGACATGATCGCAAAGCCACCCGAGTTCCCGATCATTGGAGCGTCGTACTTGCTACGTGGATTGCAAGTGCTGCCATTGCATCAGTTGCCAAGCAAACGACCCTTGTTCGAGTTCCTTCGACGTGTCTATCCATACCACTTGATGTCGGGCAAGAGTGGCACCGAGAAGCGACAACACATGCGCTCCGTGGTCGAGAGCTCGCTCGTCAAGTTCGGCCTGCTTGACAAGAACCACGAGCAACTCTACCACGATGCATCGACGCAACAACCGAGCATCCACATCAAGCACATCGATGCACAACCAAACGCTGCAACGGTGCAGGTTGCCTTCTCGTCCAACGAACCATCGAGTAGCTTCTCGTTCACGACGCCAGTGGGCGATGATCTCCAACATGCAGCGAGCTCGACAGCACACGGACAACGAGCGATCGAATCGAGGCGATTGTTCGTTGGAGGCTCGTACGAGAAGACGCTCGCCAACCTGCTGCACGATCATGCAATCGGCAAGGACATGTGCATCGTCGGAGAGCGCGGCTCAGGCAAGAGCGTGCTCGTGCGTCTGTTCGCCGATGCTCTCGGATACGACATTCAACAGATGATGTTGTACCGCGACATGTGCAGTCGCGATCTCACATTGCATCGAACGACGACCGACACTCGATCCGCCGCAAGCTCGAGCACCACTCTCATTCACGACACCCAATGGCAGGATTCACCATTGATTCATGCAGCGATCCATGGCAAGTTGGCTGTGCTTGATAACATTGATCGACTGCCACCGACGTTGCTATCCTCACTCGCATCGCTGATTCAATCTCGCGAGGTACACGATTCGCTATCAAGTTCACTCGCTCTCTCTCACTCACTCTAACAATCGGTTGTAATGTAGACCATGCTATTCGATGGAACTCGACTGGTACCCCACAACAAGTATCAAGAACTGATTCAAACGCTGCAAGAATCAGACTCTACCTTGGATCGAGACGCTGCCGAGCATATTCTGGCCAAGCAGCGAGTGATACCAGTGCACCCGAACTTCCGTATCATAGCGACGGCCACATTACCAAGCTCAATGAGTGGCTCCGACACTGCCTCATCGAGTGGCTCACTACCAACGAGCGCCATTGGCGATATCTTCTCACCAGAGGTAGTGCCATTGTTCCACTATCATCACGTGACAGCACCGACAGCTGCCACTGAGTTGAAGCAATTGCTTCGTATCGCTGGTATCTCTCTCTCTCTCTCTCTCTCTCTCTCTCTCTCACTAGCCTCATCCTATCACTTGAGCACGCACTTCTCACTCAACATCGAATGATGAATGCATACAGTTCCTGAAGCAAACGAGACTGCTATCAGTGCTGTGACGCATCTACACGAGATTCTACAGCAACCACGCAATCGGCATCTGCAAATCCATCTATCATTGCGCCAGTTGATTCGAGCATTGCAGATGCATGCCGTCGGTGCATCGTTGCATCGATACATCCGAGACTCGTGTTTGAGCGAGTTCTTGCCGGCTCCAACTCGCAGAGCCTTCGAGCTGCTGCTCCAACAAGCAGGCATTGCCGACGATAGCACCACACGCCATGCTCCTTCGACGTCTCCTTCGCAACAATTGCGCTCGACTGCCATCGAGCACGATGCACTTCATCATGTACCGAACGTCGTATTCTTTGACAACGAGGCACAAGAAGCCATCATGGCTCAGATGAAGCAGGAGCTCGATCTGGGGCATCATCTCTTGCTTCAAGGCAATCAAGTACGCTCACCTTCACTCTCGAGTACTTGATTACTTTAGCTGCCTGATGATCGAATGCTTGCTTCTTTGATAGGGAGTCGGAAAGAACAAGCTCTGCGATAAGATGCTGCAGCAGTATCAGCTGCCGCGACAGTACATTCAATTACATCGGTACTGCTCCTTCCAACATCGAGATCATACCAACAACTACTCATCGTCGTCATGATTGCCTATTTTCCATTGATATTGCAGTGATATCACTGTACAAGCTCTTACAGCACAGACTGGAGTTCGAGCAGGCGCAATCGGTACCTCTCGCTCTCGATCTCGACCGACAACCTCCATTAGCCTCCCCAACTCATCATTCACCCTTCTCGTATCAATGTACACAGTTCATGAAGATTCGGCATTGATCACTGCCGTCGAACAAGGTCACGTATTGATGGTCGATGAGGCTGACAAGGCTCCGAGAGAGGTCGTGTGCGTGCTCAAGGGTCTTGTTGATGGCGATATGGTACCGACCCCCTCCTGCCAACCTTCTTGTTCAAGTGAAAGGCACTCACCAGACATTGCGAGCAGCTCCTCCCCGATGGCAGACGCATTGTATCGCCTGAACGATATGAGGCTCTCTCAGAGGTGGCACGCTCCAACGTCATCTGCATGCATCGCAACTTTCGAATGATTGTGCTTGCCAATCGACCAAGGTCTGTCTCAAATATCCAATCGATTGAGTTGTTGCTCGTTATTTGAGACTCATGAATCGCGCGACACAACAACAGTTGGCCATTCCTTGGCAATGACTTTTATGCCGAGTGCGGAGATCTCTTCTCGTGCCATGCCGTCGCGAATCCAACAATCGAGGCTCAAGTCAAGATCCTCTCAAGCTATGGCCCATCGGTGCCACTCGAAGGTATGCACTGGAGCGCTCTTCCTCACGCCAAGCTGCTGCCAATCACTGACCGATCCATCCGTTGTGCAGCAATCAAGAAGCTTGTGCTTGCTTTCGAGGAGCTCCGCTTGTTAACTGACAAGGGAGTCTTGGCGTATCCTTACTGCACCCGCGATTGTATCAGCGTCGTCAAGCACCTCGAAAAGTTCCCCAACGAGCCATTATTCGAGTACGGCAATGAGCTGAACCACAATCACTTGCATCCCTTACTCACACTCGATCTCGATTGTAGAGCACTCTCCAACGTGATCGCATTCGATATGCATGACGATCAAACGAAAAAGTACTTGGCTGAGGTCATGGCACAACATGGCATCGAGCTGCCGGCTCACATTCTCGGACTCACCAATCGAGCTATCGTCAATGCTCGCAAGTTGTACGTTCCGCTTCCTCATCGTTATCATTATCAGCGCCACAGTTCTCGATCTTGTCTAATCAATCCTCAAATCGATAGGCCACGATTGACGATATGGAAGGAGAATAACTCTGCACCATCGAGCAACCCAACGTGTCCCAAGCACGGCAAGGTCGATCCGAACAACGAACCTCATGTCGGTGGCAATACGTGGGCTGGTGGCACTGGCGGTCGGGACACTGCAGGTCTCGGTGGACGTGGTGGACCATATCGCCTCGATGCTGGACACACGGTTCATCAAGTGTCGCAAGCAGACAAGGACAATGTCGATCCCCGCATCTTGGAGGCGGCGCGCGAGATGGCACAGAAGGCGCTGGCTGAGAGGCTCAAGGAGATTGGCATGACGCACCATCAGCTCGACCAGTACCTATCGTATCGAGCAGCGGTTGCCGAACAAATCGACCAACTGCGCAACATTGTGCAGAGTCTCCGTACGTAGCTCTCAAAACCAGCCAACAACCAACAACTGACTCTCTCTCTCTCTCTCTCTCTCTCTCTCTCGCCTGTGTGAACAGAGAGTAAGGGCAAGGAGCGAGCGTGGATCAAGCACAAGACCTCGGGCGACCTCGATGACACCAAGTTGGTCGATGCCTTGAGTGGCGATCGATCGGTCTTCAAGCAACGAGGTGACAGCAACAGTCCACACTTTGCTTCGAGCAAGAAGCACAAGAAGAAGCTGTGGTTCTTGGTGGACGTAAGTGGCTCAATGTATCGCTTCAATGGATACGACGGACGACTCGATCGTATGCTCGAGGTCACGACCATGATACTCGAGAGTCTTTCGAGTGCTCAAGATAAGATCGACTTTTGTATCGTCGGCCATTCGGGTGAATCGTACGTCATACTCACCGATAGATAGATAGCTCACTCCCAACTGATTGACGCATTGTTATGTGTGTGTGTGACTGTAAAGACCCTCAATCCCATTCGTTCGATTTGGATCGCCACCTCAAACTGAACTCGATCGCTTCCGAATCTTGCTCCAAATGGTGGCTCAATCGCAATACTGTATGAGTGGCGACAACACACTCGAGTCCATGCAGCTCGCCATCAAGCAAGCAACCTCATCCAACGACGACGACGATGATGCTAGTGACGGTGGCAACTTTGTGTTCCTGTTCTCGGACGCGAACCTCGAGCGCTACGGCATCTCGCCACGACAACTGGGCAACGTGATGCAACGAGGAGGAGATAGCGTGCAGGCGTATGCATTCTTCATCGGCTCTCTGGCCAATCAGGCCGAGCGATTGTCGAGCGCCTTGCCGAGTGGTCGAGGTCACGTGTGTCTCGAGACCTCGGTGCTGCCTAGTCTGTTCAAGCGCATCCTGCAAGATGAAGCTCTCCGTTGACGGCTGTGCCTTTGCTCTTTGTTGAAGGTAACTCGATGATGCATTAGTGACTTTATCAACTCAATACGATGAATGAAATGATAGAAAGTGCGAGAGCCAACAACACTACTACAACTGGAATCGTAGTCTCAATCAGCCTCAAAGGCACTGCCGTTCTTCATACGAGCAATGAGCTCGTCCATCAAACCAATCTCACGAGCTCCTTGAGCAGCACCGCCACCAATCTACACACAACATCCCAAACATAATGAGCTTCCTCCGATCGTGAACATTGCCTGGTGAGCCAGCGACGCATCACTCGTACCTTCTTCCTCTCGGGCTTGTTGGCTTGCCTCTGCTTCTCGGCAATGCGCTTCTTGTTCTCGTCCTGCGCCTTGGCAAAGTCGACCAAGAACGCACTGACGTAGCCAAACAACTCGGTCGATACCGTGTCGCTCGGCTCACCGAACAACTTCAACAAGGCGTCAAAGTTGCTCTGCACACCGGCGACGACGCCCGACAAGTTCTGCATGTCGGCCGTGCTCGCGTCGAAGAAGGGCTTCATCGCCTGCACGAACTGCTGGTCGATCTCAGTGTTCGCGAGAGCCTTGCCAAGGTCGGCCAACTCGGCCTTGAGCTTCTGCTCCATGGCACGCAACTCACTCAAGCTCACTATCGAAGGCAAACGTACTCTATCGTAAGCTTGCAGTGAATAAAGAGAGTGTGCAGGCCTCGAACGTACCATTGCAAGCAGAAGTGACATAGGGCAATTGCTGAGGCAGCGTCAACAAGTCGGGAGCATGGCGCTCAACGTACTCGGCCAAGTAATGCAACAACGTCTGGCCACGATTGATGCTCTTGACCTGTGCCAAGCTCGCGAGCGATTGGAAGTGGAATCCCCACGCAGCTCCACGGAACGAGCCACCGTTGAGGTAGTTACCGAGCGCCAGGATGATCTCGAGCAGACGCTTAAAGTTGTCGTTCGAGCCGACGTCATTGATGGCGCCAGCGATTTGACCAGCCAGCTGGCGAATCTCAGTAGCTCGCTCAGCGAAACTCAGCTTGAGCTGCAACGATTGCAAGCGTGTCTCGTAATGAGGCACATGCTAATAGATGCAAGAAATCCAAGTGATCAGTATTATGATCGAATGTTCAAACAACGTCATTTGATTGAATGGTATCGTACAATCAAGGTATGCATGAAGCGATCGGGCTTCGAGAGCAGGTTGACATCACCGTCGTACTCGACGAACTTGTCGATCTCGGACGAGTTGGGCAAGTGTCGCAACAAGGTCGACACTTGATCGAGCGTGATCCGCTCGTCGAGACTCGTCAATGCAACCTGGATCATCTCGAACGACAACTTGCAGCGCGACAACATGATAGCTACAGCATCGAGAGATCGAGTGAGTGAGTGAGTGAGAGAGATGCACGATCAGATACGAACAGATGTTCTGAGCTCGCTTGTGATCGAGCAACGACACGATGGCCGGCTTGCTGGAGGTCGTCGAAGGCGGTGCAGCAGCCGACGAGTCCTTGGCAGCCGAGGGCTTGTTGGGCGTGGCCTTTTGGAAGAGATGCTCGATCTCTCCAATGTCGAGCTGGACCTTGTCCTCGTGCACGTCTTGCCAGAAGGTTCCCTTGGCCTATCGAATCAACGAACCAATGAATGAATGAGAGGCTGCCACTCACACAAATACGGTATCTCGAATGAATCAACCTACATCGTTGTAGCCCATTTGAGCCCAAGGGAAGCCATTCAACGGAACCGAGGGCTTGATGGCGGGCTTCTTGGGCACAGCCGACTTGGCTCCCATCATCGGTGGAAGCGGCGGAGGCGGCGGCAATGCAACGACATCGGCCGGAATGAACAACGGCGGCTCCTGTGCTGCGGCCGTAGTCGAAGGCGGAGCTGCGCCGGCGAGCTCGGCCAGGTTCTCGGGCGGCCACGACGACGAGGTCTGCAGCTGTCGAATGACGCTGTCGGTGATCTCCTGCGCAAAGGCGAGCTTGTCGGCGTTGAAGGAGGTCGAGGCCGAGTGCACGACGAAGCGATCGATCATCTCCCAGTAGACGAGCGACTGCGGACCGTTGCAAGGCAGCAGCACCATGTGGTCGAGGATCGACGCAAAGTACGCATGGATCAAGTGGCTCTCGAGCACCTTGGACTTGAGCACGCGTGAGGCACGTTGGAGATCGTTCTCGTTCTCGTGCACCGACATGCGACGCTCGTCGCTCCATTGATCAAAGATGTTCAGCTGCATCGCGAGTCCAGCATCGGATGCCGCAGCCGATCGAAGCGAATCGACCGCACTGTGCACGCACTCACATTCGTTAGTCAATTCACCATCGATCGAAACGTGAGGAGCACTCACTCGTGGTACATACGAAACGAGATTCAAGCGAGCACGGAACTCTCGACGAGCAACGGCATCAGGCAATTGACTGATCACGGCATTGATAGCCATCATAGCCATGGTCTGAATCGCACATAATCAGCGAGATTCTCACATTCGTTGTAGATCGAAGGCGTACCTTGACATTGGTACTCGTGTACTCGCTCTGAAGCTGAGTGGCAAGAATCATCATTCGAGGTTGCATGGCCTTGAGAGCCACTTGACGAGCCTCAGGCGATACGAGCGTCATCGCAGCAACGAGCTCGAATCCTTTGCCTCGAGCACTACACAGATAGAGATGTACAGAATGGAGCGTCACTTCTCGATCTCGATTACTCATGGCACTGATGAATGGAAGCGTACACATCATTGACCAACGCGAGACTGTCGATCAGAATGTCGATCGAGTTCGCAGTCTCCAAGACTGCCTGCAATCCGACACGAGTATTGAGCAAGGCTCGAGTGCAAGCAACGCAACTGCCAAGAGTATTCTGATCGACACTGCTCAGTAGGATCGATCATACATTCGATAACGACGATCAATGGGTTAGGATTCTATTACAGTATAGAAGATTGATTGGAGCAGGATCGTACGGTCGAGACACGAGAGCCTTGCCGTATTGATCGAAGAAGATGGGTACTCCACCGGATTGAACAAACTCTGCAACCCATGAAAGCTCCTACTCGATGACAGTAAACGCGGCATTGTGAATGAGTAGAGTTGAGGTTGAGGTTGAAGTTGAAGTTGAGAGGAACGTACACGGCATCGCAACGAGAGCGACAATTGAGCAGCAATGTTGGCCGTGAATTGATTCTGCTTCATGAGATCAATGTAGTAGGCCGGCACCGAGTGCGACGACTTCTCGTCGAGACCGTGCGCTTGCACGAGGCGCCACTTGCGTTGATTATCGAGACTGCGCATGGCAGCTCGAGCGGCCTCGTTCTCGCACGTGTCTTCGATTACACACTCGAAGGCGGCATCGATCTCGGACTCGGTGAGAGCGCTCGATGCGTTGGAGGCACCGGCAGCAGTCGGTTGAGCGAGGCACGACAAGTGTCGTCGATCGTTGTCGTTGATTGGCATCTGAGTCAAGACGAACGTGCCAGCCGAGATTCCACTCCTGTTGCATTCATTCATTCATTGATCGAGTGCCAGCACCATTGGTACACGAGCACCATTGATCCAATCGAAATCGAATCGAGTTCTTCATCATCATCATGGAACGTACAGATCCTCGGGATAGACATTCCACACGGCGACTGGAGCCTTGGATGAGAACAAGGAACGAATGAGACTCTTGGTGAGCCACACAAAGTAGCCATCGGCCTCGGGTTGAGCTACGGCAGGTCGAGTGGCCTCGCGCAACACGCACACCACCTCGGGTCGATCGCGTGGTTGCAGATCATCGAGCGATGGATGCACCACACATCCCAGTGCCGCATATCCCTGTTATTCATCGATTCACGGAGTCGGTATTGGTCGTTCATGTGGGAGTATTGAGTGAGAGCGCACTCGCGCGCGCGTACACTCGGAGGAATGGGCAACCAGATGGAGCACGGAGACTTGGCCGATGTGTGCGTGGTATCCCACACACGCGTGAAGCCGATCGGAGCAGCGAGCAACGGTTGCAACGATGGATTGTTGGAGGAATCCGACACGGCCCACGCGGTCGTGGTGCTCGGGCTCTGCTTCTGGCCGCGCTCGATCACATCGCCGACGATGAAGGTGTTGGGCGCAGGCGGCAATGGCGCAAAGAACGTCGCATCGTACGGCCTGAATCCGGTACCGACATCATCCCACACTTTGCGAAAGGCCGTCACTTGGTGCAGCACTACGGATCGTGCACTCGTTGCCATTCCCGCAATATCCGAGGAGATATTCCGAGAGATATTCCGAGAGACGAGAGGTGCGTGCAGCAGAGGGGAATGAAGCGACTGGGGACGAAGATATTGCGAAACTTCCTTTGGCGACCGACTACTTTACCGTGATATCGCGCTATCGCGAAAATGAGAAGAGAAATCGATGTTTCGGAATATCGCGATATCGAGAATGTTGGTTGGAGTGCGCGATTATTCGGTGCGCTTTTCGCTACGAGATCGCGTAAATTGCGCTCTCGTTCTCAGAGGCGACCATCGTCGTCGCACTCGCTGGCTGCTCGCATAAGAGAGAGAGGACAGAGGAGGAGGAGACTCAATAGAGCAAGAGTTCTAGGAGTTTGATCGTGTAGCCGTCTCGTGTGAGAGATCGACAGGAGGCTATCTCCTTCAGCGCTCCGTTCACTTGCGCGCGAGAGAGAGTTCCAGGAGCGAGATTGTGTTGGATCAGCGCGTTTGTGTAGCGCGTGCGTAACGGAACGCGAGTGAGAGACCCATCTATCCCTCTGGAGAGCTCTCAGTGTGGCTCTCGGTTCCACACGTGTGGCAATAGACGAGTCGTAGACCGGGTGGTGTCAGTGACGGTGGTGAAGGTTTATCGAGCTACACACGATGGGCGACGAAGACGAGGGCCTCGTGCTCAAGACCTCATGGAAGCGTAAGGAGGACCGCGTCAACTTCTTTGCCAAGGAGGCCACCGAGGCCGACTTCTTCGATTTGGTATCTACCGCAACACCAACTACACGACGCGCGTAACATGTGTAACGATGTAGTGGCGCGAGATATCTCTCGTTCGCTCTAGTTCGTTCGTTCGTTGGGTGTCAATCTCCTTCGTTCACTCAAGAGTGCTTCTCGTAACGTCGAAGAGCGAAGGAACCTCTCTCCGTATTCACACACCCCACTGACCATCTCGCACAACTACCCTCGTGAATGTGTACATGTACATGTGAATGACCGCGATAGATGAAAGCCGGTTGCCAACAACTCTCGGAGAAGACCGTACAATCGGGCTGGCTCACCAAGTGCGGTGGCACTGGTATCAAACAGAACTGGCGCAAGCGTTGGTTCGTGTTGACCTACGACAAGATCCTCTATTACTACAAGACTCCCCAGGTACGCGCGCGCTCGCTCGCTCGCTCTCGAGACAATGAGAGAGGCAATGATAGCTTGAGTGACTCGATGCGAGCGAGCTCCTGAGTCCATCCTGGTCGAGATTACGGGAGCTCGACGGAGGTGGCAATGAAGCGACATTGAGCGCGAGATCTCGGGCCTCTCACTCACCCACGTTGTACCCTTGCGCCGCGGTGTGCGTATTTGTGTATGTGTGGTGCATGTCTCTACCAGGACACACAACCGACTGGCGTGATCGAGTTGAACATCTACGAGGCGGTCTCGATCGAGGAGAAGAGCAAGCGCTTCCGCTTCTATCTCCACAACAACAACAAGTCCAACATTCGAGTCTTTCGTTTGACGGCTCCGACGCAGATGGAGCTCGTTCAATGGGTAGCCGCCATCTCACAAGTTCTCAAGGTATTAACGACGAGAGAGAGGAATTTTTGGATTTATTGGATTTATTCGTGTGTGTGTGCGGGAGGAGAGGATTTGATTTGAGTGAGTGAGTGCGGTGCTGCGGCCTCAGAGGACCGCTCTCTGCTCTCTGCTCTCTCTCTCTCTCTCTCGCGTTCCTCTCCTCTGATTGGAGGATTTTTTGTATTTTTATTTTTGGAGGTGGTCCTCAAGATGGACACAGACACACTTGTGCTCTCTCTCTCCACCACCCTGATGCACATCTCCCATATGGTGTTTCTTTACTAGCCTCGCTTAGGCTGTTTCGGTTTTTTGTTGGTGTCTCTGGTCATCACTGTGTTTCTATGCGCTAACGAATGCCTTTCTTGTAGTCTCCGGTTCTCGAGAGCTCCAAGACCAAGGTCATTCGACGAGAGGGCAACATTGTTCTTCCATCGGGTGTTCGTCGAGATTGCCGACTCTTTATTCGAGGTTCGTTTGAGAGACTGCGCCAATCCTATCCAAGCTTACTAAGCCCCAACCTTGCTCGCATCGACGTAGTGGTCGAAGCACGAGAGCTTCCCAAGTATTGTGTCAACTCGTACTGCCTCGTGGGTCTCGGTAAGGCGCACCAAGTGCGTACGCAGACGGTCTGGAAGGCCAAGGAACCCATGTGGAGTGAGAACTTTCACATGGATGTCACGGATCCCGAAGGAGCGTTGGCCGTCACGTTGTGGCGTACGGCCGAAGGAGCTCGCGACAAGATGGTCGGCAAGCTCGAGGTTCATTTGAGCTCGTTGATGGATCAGAAGCAACACGACCAATGGCATACTCTTACTGCTGCCGATGACAAAGGTATGACTTGTGGTGATCGTTCACTCGCACTCGCACTCGCACTCGCAAAGACACATTTGCTCATTCCATGATGTGTAGAGTACATGTCGGGAGAGATTCATATCAAGATCGAACACAAGACCAGCGACAAGAGTAAGCCTGGTGTCCTGTTGGTTCAAGTCGTCAAAGCTCGTAACCTCCTACCCAAGGGTGTCAACGGCCTCGCCAATCCATTTCTGCGTCTGAGTTTCGGTAAGCGACGCGCCAAGAAGACCAAGGTCGTGTCCAAGTCGCTCGATCCTACGTTCAACGAGGTGTTCGAGTTCAAGGCCACCGATCCCGTGCCCAAGGAGCTCGTGGTGACGGTGTGGCACCAGGATGTGCTCAAGAACGTTTTCATGGGTCAGGTGACGATACCGATCGCTGAGCTCGAGCCCAATGTCCTGTACGACGCATGGTACATGCTCACCAACCAACTCGCTAGCGAGTACGCCCTGGATGACGATGATGAGGACGAGGTGCGTTTCCGCTGCGTGCGCCACATTTGCCACTCGTAGATCCGACGCAACTACTGACCCTACTCCCTCCCTCACTGGCACAATAGCGTAAACTCTACACAACCGACTCAGCATCGGACTTGATTCGGAATTCACTCCTTGGTAGTACCGAGTCGGGTGATTCGTCCGCCTCGTCCTCGTCGTCCTCGTCGTCGACTACACCAGGCTCGACGTTGTTGTCGCCTCGGCTGAGTTCCGTGTCGCACATGTCGCTCGGTCGCACATCGTCGTCCGAGATCTCGCCGACGCGCCTCTCGCGGGCGATGGACGGCGCCAAGTGGACTCGAGGCTCGTTCCCGGCTCTAACCGAGCTCGATCCAATCCTCGCCATCATGGCCAAGGAAGTGGAGCTC
>Ga0209935_1004125_pt1 | contig 13791 bp, 18 predicted proteins | sample ThiBio_1000_plan_2_FD_183958 | JGI IMG/M metagenome (GOLD analysis project Ga0209935, IMG submission 183958) | Wastewater bioreactor microbial communities from Cape Town, South Africa - Thiocy_cont_1000_plan (SPAdes) | ecosystem: Engineered > Bioreactor > Thiocyanate-remediating >... | reverse complement strand
TGCTGGACTTTGCGTTCGAGACCTACCCCAACATGTTCTCGAGCGCCTTTGCAATCTCGAGTCGCGATGGCACCATGATCCCCGAGCTCCGCGTACGTGCGCTCGCCGATACGATCGCTCAATGTGGTTCCGCTCGGTCGCTCATTCGCTCGTGTAGGAGTTCTTGGTCAAGTCGGCGCCATTGGGGCCGTGGGTCACGACGCCCGATGTCGTGTCTCCAGCGTCGGTGATCGAGCGCATCGAGGAGGTGGTGCGCGAGCAGCTGTACCGACGCATCAACCAAGAGATCCCGTACCTGGTCGAGATCCGAACGCCGTTCGTCAAGCTGCTCGATGACGGCACGCTCAGAGCGATCGTGAACCTCGTTGTGCGCAAGCGAACGCATCCCGTACGTGCGCCTGCTGCTGGCTCTTTGCGCCATCACCGAGTGCCATCATCATCATCATCATACTCACTCAGGGGAGAGTGCCGCCTCTCAGAAAATCCTGATCGGCGCCGAAGGCCGTACCGTGCGACAGATGACCGAGAACGCCATCGAAACATTGCAGGAGCTGCTCGGTCGACCGGTCAAACTCTCGATCAGCGTGGTTCTCGAGGAGGCCAGGAGATAGTAGAGAGCAGCGCCGTCAACAGGGCGCGCTGTGTGTGTGCGTGTGCGTGTGCCTGCACCGCTCCGGGCAGTTTATTGCTCGAGTGATAGCGGATGGAGCACGAGTACACACGTACACGAGCCGGATGGAATAAATATACAACAATCGAATGCAGGCATTGGAGAGCGATGGATAGAGAGAGGAGCGAGCTAGCTAGCTTGCTGGCTAGAGTGAGTGAGAAAGTACAATCGTTAGAGGGCAATAGAGAGTGAGGCTGAGGCTGCCTGCCGAGATTCGAACGAACACAACACAACGGCTCTCAACGAGATTGATCACGAGAACAAGAGACGGGTCGCGGCGCCCTCTCGAGAGGGGTGGCTTACGACGACAGGACCTGAATGTAGTTGCGCCCGATGAAGCCCTCGCGGCCATCGTCGCTCGCCAGATAGACCCACTCGCTGTTCTCGTCGTTTTGGATCACCGACAGGATCTCGCCCTTGGCGGCCGTGATCTCGCCGGGTGCTTGTGCCACCCATGGGAAGCGTACGCGGCACTGGCCGATCGGTGGAGGTCGAATCGGAGTGAGTGGCGTGCTCGAATGCTGCTGCTGTTGTTGCTGGTCCTGGTGCTCGTGGCCGTCGATGCCTGTCGACGGGTATCGGGCTACCGACGGTGAATGCATCGGTGACGGCACCGACGGCGCCTCCGGTTGATCGAATGCTGCCGCACTGCCCGCGCCGCCATGCTCGTCAGCCGGGCTCGCTTCGTCATCGCGCTGCGTGGTAGTCGTGGCGTGTGCGAGGTGCGCGAGCTGCTCGCGAACGCGCGCCTCCTGGTGCTGGTAGTGCTCGATGGCGGCCGTAATGTCGGTCAGCTGCGTGTTGGTCTGGCTCCAAGCTGCGCGCTCCTTCTCCTGCGATGGCAGCAGGCGCTCGAGGCCCTGGCGAATGACCTGCTTCGACTGCAGCAGCTGCGACACCTCCTGCAGCTGCCGCTCGAGCTTCTTGCGCTTGTCGTCGACCGAGGTCGCATCGCTGGCGAGCTCGTCGTCCGACAGCCCGAACGACAGCAGCTCCGCCGCCGGTTGGGTCTGCAGCTTCTCGGACATGGCCTCGAGCTGCTTGCGCTCCTTCTTGTCGATCTTCTTGGCGCCGGCAGAGGTCGACGGCGTTGCAGCGGAAGAGGGCAGCGACGAGCTCGAAGCAGCCGCTGCTGCACTCACAGCGGCCGGCTTGCGGAACTCGAGCTCCTCGACCACGAGCGGCTTCTCGACCACGTCTGACTCGGGCTTGGGCGGCGCGTTGGCGAGGATGGTCTGGATCGACGAGGTCGAGATCGTGACCGGGCGACCGAGCGGCGAGCCAGCGACCGAGATCGAGTACCGCACCGGCAGCGGCGGCGGCGCGCCATCGCTCGACGCGGCGGCCGCTCCTCCCACGGGCGAAGGCGCTCGCAGCGGTGCTCGAGGAGAGATGATGGGCGCCGCGCCAGCCGTGCCGTTGGCGTTCGAGGGCACCAACGTCGACGACGAGCCCGGCGTCGGAGTGCGCACGGGCAGCGGCGGATTGCCGCTCGTGAACGCCACCGTTGCGCGATGATTGATCGGCTGCGACGGCCCGCTGCGAGACGGGAGCTGCGGCGGCGTTGCAGAGACCGCTGCTGCAGGAGTGGGCGAGGCGACAGCGCCGCCAGCACTGCCAGCAGCGGCGGCAGAGGTCGGTGGCGGCGGCATGGCCTTGCGCGCGAGGTTGCTCGCCGGCGGCATCGACGGAAGCTCGGCGCTCGCGGCCGTCATGCGCGGCGCGGCGCCGTACGCCACCGTGGCACGAGCCGAGCGACCACCACTTCGGTCAGGGAGTGGCGGCGGGGCGCCGTCGGAGGTCGGCGGGGCAGCGGCGCTCGGCGGAGGCGGCAGCGCCTTGGCGGTCAGCACCGACGCCGGCGGCATCTGCGGCGGCGCCACGACTGCCGCTGTCGCTGCTGCTGCTGCCGTGGCGGTCTCGGTGATGTGTGGTTCGGGAGGCGGGGGTGTCGTGGGAGTCTCGGGCACGGTGGTTGTTACTTCGAGTGTCGTAGTGGTCGGCGCGCGAGTCGGCAATGGCGGCGGTACGTCGCTCGATGTCGATGTCGATGTCGATGTCGATGTCGATGTCGATGCGGCGGCAGTTGGTGTCGCTGGCGGTGGTGAGGCTGAACGCGTCGCTGCCGCTTGCGATCCAGCAGATGAGCCGCGTTGTGGTTCATCGACCGGGGCGGTGTTGAGTGAGCTGGACGAGGTGGTCTTGTCGCGACGGCTGAAGAAGCGCGAGCGCTTCTTGGTGGCGACCGGCGGCGCCTCAGCGGGGTCGGTGCTCGACGCCTTCTGCTCGTACACGCGGCGTATCTCCTGCACCGAGGTCTTGCGATCGTGAACCAACGCCTCAGCTGGAGAACGAGTACTAGTGCTGCTGCTGCTGCTACTACTGCTACTGCTACTCGACGAGGAGCTGCTGCTCGAGGAGGAGGGCTTCTTGGTTGGGCTCGGGGTCGGTTGCTCCTGCTCGGCCTTGCTCGAGATCGACTTCCAGAACAGCAGCTTCTGCGTGAACTTGCTCGCCATGGTGGTGCTATCCGCGCGTCAACCGCGATGGTCCTAGGGCCGTACACGGCGATCTTCCGCTGCGAGCGATAGACGACGGATTGCGAGAGCCGTGTGTGTGTTATCGAGAGAGTGATCGAGAGAGGGAAGGTCGCTTTGTCGCTTTGTCGCTTTGTCGCTTTGTCGCTTTGTCGGTTTCGCTTTGTCGCTTTGTCGCTTTGTCGCTTTGTCGCTTTGTCGCTTTGGCGCTTTGTCGCTTTGTCGCTTTGTCGCTTGTTCGCTTTGGCGCTTTGTCGCTTTGTCGCTTTGTCGGTTTCGCTTTGCTGGACATTTTTGCTGGTCGCTGCTCGTTCTGTTCTCTCCTCGTCCTCGTCGACATCATGGCTGCGCAACGAGATGCGCCTCAGCTTGAACGGCAACTATTTGACGCTGCGGAACGAGGGAACCTTCAACAAGTTACTCGGCTTCTTGAACAGGGCGCCAACATCGAATGGCGCAACGTAAACGAAAGAACGCCATTGCACATTGCCACAATCAAAGGCCACGAACCAGTTGTGCGATTGCTTCTCGATCAAGGCGCCTCCGTCAAGGCCAGAGACGAGACCAGCTCGACACCCTTGCACATGGCCGCTTTGTACGGCCACGAACCAGTTGTTCGGTTGCTCCTCGACGGAAGAGCCTCCATTGATGCTACAGCCAAAGATTTCCGTACGCCATTGCACTCCGCTGCCGACAAAGGCCGCGAATCAATCGTTCGAATGCTTCTCGAGCAAGGGGCCTCCGTCGATGCGGTCGCCACCGATAACAAGATGCCATTGCACACCGCTGCCGAAAGAGGCCACGAACCAGTTGTTCGATTGCTCCTCGACCGAGGGGCCTCCGTCAACGCCGTCGCCAACGGAAGTTGTACGCCGTTGCATGTCGCTGCTGAGAAAGGCCACGAATCAGTTGTTCGATTGCTTCTCGACCGAGGCGCCTTCATCGATGCAACGAACATGGATAGCTGCACATCATTGCATGTCGCTGCTGAGAAGGGCCACGAACCAGTTGTTCGATTGCTCCTCGACCGAGGGGCCTCCATCGATGCAACGAACATGGATAGCTGCACGCCATTGCACTTTGCCGCTCTGTACGGCCACGAGTCCATTGTTCGAATGCTCCTCGAACGAGGAGCCGACACCACGATCAAAGCGGTGCGTCTGTCTTTGCTGTTGTTGATGCTGCATCGCCATCACTGACCCTTCCTTGCGACAGACCGCCAAAGGGACTCAAGGCACACCAGCCAAAGTTGCCAAGACTCAAGCACTGAAGCGATTGATTGGTGCGCCTCATGCCACTCCATTCCCTCGTTGTTCCACTCCTGAGCTCGCCCGTATCGTGGCTCTCATCCTCGACCACAACAACAACCACCAGAATCGCCGATGATTGTCGTGATGGTTGAACGATCTCTCGCCCTCGGAGGAGGCCGAACACGAGTCCGTTTGTTTCCAGGAGCAAGCGTCATCGGCCTCAAGCAAGCAATCCATCGCCAATGCTCCATCGCACCAGCCGCTCACACGCTGCTCCTCCACAACAACAACAACCTCGAGCCTCTCGACCACGACGAGCAACATCTCGATGCCGTTGGAATCTCCGATCGCTCATCAGTGCTCGTGGATCTTCAAGGTACTTACGTCAACTTCCTTCTCTTGATTTCGTCAGTATTATCGTCATTGGTTGGAATCGAATTGGTTGGATTTGGATTGCGGAATCTCGATCTCGATCTCGATCTCGCTCTCACACTGAAAACTTGATCGATTGTTTTGACGACGACCACGACGACATTTACTTGCTCAATCAGGAGGCCAACCACCACCAGCACCAAGATCAATGATCGAGCCCGACGAGATGGAAGACGCAGGTCGAAGGTTGTACTCGGCCTGCAAACAAGGAGACACCAAGCAAGTTCGAGAGCTCTTGATGAGTCGAGCACCAGTGGACTTCATTTCAACCACTGAGTACGGTCAAACTCCACTGATCGTTGCATCTCAGAATGGATATCAAGAGATCGTGTCGATCTTGCTCGACTTTGGAGCATCGAAGGACATTCACTCTCGAGTACGCGCGATCTCTTGGCTCTCTCTCTTTCTCTTGCTTCGATCATCTCGCCTCTCTGTGGGTCGTGTGACTGAATCGGCCGTTTGTTGACAATGATCGATCGGTTGATTGGTTGGATGATTGCTTGGTCAGGGAGGATATGTATATGCTGGTAAGACAGCAATCGAAGTCGTTCGAGACCAAGAGACCCGAGACATCATTCTCACCCGAGGTTCGAGATCTCTCTCACCAAGATCAACACCATCAAATGCTCATCTTGGGTTGGTCGATTCTCGCATTGATCGCATCGATGCTGATGGCCTGTAAAATCCAGAAACGATTCAAGCAAAGAGACGAGCGATTGAAGCTGAGACTCAACTGCGAGAGCTCCAATCTCGAGCTGCTGAAGCTGAGTCTCGGGCGATTGATGCTGAGACTCAACTACGAGAGCTCCAATCTCGAGTTGCTGAAGCTGAGTCTCCAGCAATTGATACTGAGACTCAACTACGAGAGCTTCAATCTCGAGCTGCTGAAGCTGAGTCTCGGGCGATTGAAGCTGAGACTCAACTACGAGAGCTTCAATCTCGAGCTGCTGAAGCTGAGTCTCGGGCGATTGAAGCTGAGACTCAACTACGAGAGCTTCAGTCTCGAGTTGCTGAAGCTGATACTCGAGCCAATCAAGTGTTTGCTCGAGAAGCAGCATCGATTCAGCTCCAAGATGCACTCGATCGAGCTTCATCGAGCGAGACTCGAGCGAGTGATGCCGATCGTCGAGCGACATCACTTGAATCCCAACCAACCATCGAAATTCACGGTATCTCTCGCTCTCTCATTACTCTTCCCATCCATTCTCCACATCAATCATTCCAACAACCATTCCAATACCAACTCATCTCGATATTGTCGATGCACATGTGTAATCTCTTGCAACAGCACGAACCGAGATCGAGCATCGCCTCAATCGAATGGAGCAATCATTGAAGCGAGCAAGAGACGAGATCTTTGAGCAACGATTCATGTCTGCCGCTTGTCGGCGATCCAACGAGTTCCAAGTGTCTCAAATGCTCGGATTTGGAGATCACGGCATGGTTGCTCTCGTCTCGTGCACGACGCCAGGCTTCTTGTGGCTCGACAAGCAGTACGCTCTCAAAGTGTGCTTCAACTTTGAGCTCGACACCAATCAAGCTCGCAACGCATACATCAACGAATTCATCGAGCTCGTGAAGCTTCCGACGCATCCAAACATTGTTCGGTTCTTGTGCGAGTTCGTCGACGAGATCCACGACAACATTCGACCTCATCTTCCCGAGTTCGCTCGCGAGACTGCCATCAGAAAGTATCGAGACGGCACTCAAAGCAACCGAAAGACTCAGTTCTTCGTGTTGGAGTTCGTCGAGATGAGTCTTGCTCGATTGTTGGCCGAGAGGTTCGAAGCACCATCGATCGTTCCTCATCGAATGGTGGCGACCATCATCTCTCAAGTAGGATCTGCTCTCCGACACCTTGATCGTCATCGATTAGCTCATCGAGACCTCAAGACCGACAACGTCATGATCGAGACTCGGCGAGTTGGCGATGAAGCGAGAAATGAGATCGAGATCACTCGATGTGTGTTGATCGACTTTGGAACGAGCTGTCGATTGACCAACGACATGAAGGAGCCAATATTGGTCGGTGAGACGGGCCGACTCTTGAGTCCTGCATGGGGAAATCCATCCCACATTGCACCAGAGCTCCATTCAGCTCTTGGATCGGCGATGAGAGCCAACCGACGGCAAGAAGTGGAGCTGGACTACTCGCGACAATCAGTGTTCGAGCTTGGAGTTCTTGGATTCGAGATCGTCAATGGAGGCCATCCGATTGCCGAGTATCCGTTCAGTGTCACATCTCGATCAACAGGAAGGGTCGAGTATGGCGATGATGAGATTGCTCAGATCTCGGAAGATCGACTCGGATCGGAACAAGCATCGATGTTGAGGAGAGCAGTGTCATGTCATGCATCTCGTCGGCCATCTCTCGATGATTTGATTCGATGTTTCGATCCGGAAGGAGAGCTCGGAGTCGACAACATTGTTTGATCTCGATGTTGATGTTGATGTCACGATCTTTGGTTTGTGTTGATTGAGAGAGATAGTTTTGCAGAAGTTGAGTCATGAATCAGAGAGTCAGAGAGAGTCAGAGAGATATCGAATGGTTGATTGAATTGAATGCAGATTGATGAACGAATGCAACACGATCGCAAGTCGCGCACCATTCGGTCGTTCTCTCGCTCGCTCACTCACGCATCTCTCTCTCTCTCTCTCGTGTGTGTGGCCACATTCGCCAACGCCCACCATGTTCAAGAAGGGCATCAAACTTCAGAACCGCAACAATGTCAAACGCTCCGAGGTCAAGCGAATGAGAGGAGCCTTGGCGCGAGCGTTCCCAGCCGCTCTCGCCGATGCGAGTCCGCACGCCGACGCGAACTTTGCGCTGCTGTTCCCGCCCAAGGAAGAGATCTTCGTGGCCAAGGTCGCCGGCTCTCGCTCGCTCGTGTACTTTGTCAACGACACGCCCGTGTTCTACGATCTTGATGGTCGAGCTGATTACTACCCCACTGGTATCAATCGGGAGCTATCTATCTATCTATCTATCTATCGTGATCTATCGTGATCTATCGTGATCTATCGTGATCTATCGTGAACTAACGAACAAGATAACCAACAGTGTACGCGCTGTGGTTGGTGCCGAACCTGCTCCCATCCATGTCGGTGAACCCCAACGTGTTCGAGTACCTCAAGCGAGGCGCAGGTTCGAGCTCTCTCGCTCGCTTGGAGCAGCTCGTTCGACTCACAGAGATGGTCTCCTGCTGCTGCTGCTGTAGATCTGATGTTCCCTGGCGTGGTATCGATCGATGCCGGCACCGGCAAGCCCGAAGACACGGCAGCGTTGAGCCGCTTCCTCAAAGGCGAGAAGCGCCAGATCACGATCCATCCGACGTCGGCGTCGTCGCCTCCCGAGTACGCACACGCGCGCGCTCGATCCATGCCTGCGTCATCCATCCGCGAGACCACCACTTTTGACACCTTTACAGAACCGCCGGCGCGGTGGCTGTGGGCTACATGGCGTGCAACTACCAGCAAGTGCAGTACCGCGAGGACGGCGTGGCCGCCGGCAAGGCCGTCATCGTGTGCCACTTGATCGGCGATCAGCTGTGGAGGGCCGGGCCTCGCACCAGGCCGCCTGCCTCCTTGACGATTGCTGAGGCCGCTGCTGCCTCGGAGGTCACCGACACGGAGGACGGAGCGACGGCGCCGCCGCAAGATGGCGATGCCTCTCACACTGAACAAGACGCTGCGGCTCCAGCCACGAGCGAGCCATCCGACGGCCAATCGGATGCCCAATGCGACTCCGAGCAGCAACAGCAGCAGCAACCTCCACACGAGCCGGAGCAATCATCATCACAAGCAGCTCCCGCCGACGATGCCACAGCTCCTGCCTCACACGTCACGGTCGTGACGGTTGCTGATTCGGGCACCGAGGCGAATGACGCGGCGGCCGACGCTGCGGCCTCGGCGCTGACGGCCAAGCAGATGGACGAGACGCTCGACAGGTGCTTCCTGCAGGCGCTCAAGACGCTGTTCTGCAAGCCCAACGCCACGAACGATGCGCTGGTGGTCGATCTCTCACTGCTGCCCGTGTCGGCCTCGACCTTCTACTCGCACCATATGATGTCGTGTCGTCCGTGTGCCATCGATATCAAGCGCTCATCCTACAAGAAGGTCGGTCTGCAGCGTGGATCTTGTGCTCGATCATTGCTCGATCGAGCCAACGTCTGATGCGATTCCCTTGCAGGTTCCCAAGTACATCAAGGCCAAGGAGAAGGAGGGACTGATCAAGGTGCGAGTGGTCGGCAAGGGAGAGCCAGCCATCATCTCGATCAACACGAGCCATCCGCTGTTCCTCGAGTTCGTGCCGTACAAGGTCAAGTTGCGCGCTACCGCGACGCCAGCTGCAGGCGCTGCTGCCTCGACATCCACCGCCGCCACATCATCGAGCTCGTCCGCCGCCGCGCCGGTGGTAGACCTACCCAGCTTGCCAGGCAAGGCTGCGCCCGCAGAGGAGGCCGAGCCATCGTTCGAGGTCGTGGAGCTGGTCAAACCGCCATCGAAGCTTGCGCCAGTGTTCGATGGCGCCGGAGAGTACGAGCCTGCCTGCCTCGTATCCACCGGCTCGAATCTAACGACACGCACTGTGTAGCACCAAGTACTTTTCGCTCAAGGAGGCGCTACAAGCACTGTGGGATTACATCAAGGAGAATAATCTCTCGACCAGCGATGGTGCGAGCGTACAGCTTGACGAAGTGCTACGTGCCGGGCTTGGTGGTGCAGCCGGAGCCACCATGAGCAAGAAGGAGCTGTCGGACGTGTACGTGGTTCAAGCCGTCCAACGCTCCTATGCTCTGCAAAAGCTGATGAATCATTTGTGTGTGGATGCAGTTTCAAGTCCAAGATGCCCAAGTACTACTCGGTGATCGTCGATGGCGAGACGGTAGTGCGCAAGGGCGAGGTGCCAAGCATCGTCGTGACAGCGGAGCAACGTGGTGGGCACAAGTGCATCACCAAGATTGCTGGCATCGACGCACTGGGTCTCGATGCCAACCTGCTGGCACAGCAGTTCCGCACAATCTTTGCCGCCAGCACCACCATCAACACACAGCCCACCAAGGGCACACAGACTGAGAATGTATGTGACTCTTCGAGTGCACACGTGCGCCTTCTTTGTGCTGACGATGGATGATGGATGGATCTCGTGTCACAGGTGGTGATCATCCAAGGCAACGTGATGAAGCAAGTCGTGGCACATCTGACGACACGCTTCAAGGTGCCACCAAAGTACATTGAGTCGGTCAATAAGATCAAGCCTCCAAAGGGAGGCGGCGGTCGCGGTGGCAAGAGGTAAGCAGCGAATCGCGGAAGGATACATATGCAATACAAACCAACCGAAGAGTACTCGATTCATTCAGCGAGTTTTTGGATCATTACAAGAGGAAGTGGAGGAGGGAGCGAGTAGCTGGAGCGAGAGCTAGAGAGGACAAGCGAGCAACGGTAAACGGATGATGGTAGTAGCAATGCGCATGGGTGGGATTGGCGGCTTGGTGGTAGGCTGCTTAGCTTAGCGGTTGCCCAGCACCGAGTTCACCTGGCTGAGCAGTGCCGAAGCATCGCGGCGGTTGGAGGGAGGCGCACCGCCAAAGATATCGACGTCGTCATCGAAGGCGCTGCTCTTGGCCGGACGGGTGGGCGTCGACGACTTGGGCTTGGCGGCAGTGGAGCTCGCGCCGAAGCCGAACAGGTCCGAATCAAAGTCGCTCGGGTCGTCGAACGTGAAGGTCGGCGTGGAGGGCTTGGCCGGGGCGGGCTTGGTGGCAGCAGCGGGCTTGGCGGCCGTCTTGGGCTTGGCACCAAAAAAGTCGTCGCCCGAGAAGATATCTGCATCGGCGGCGGCGGCGGCGGCGGGAGCAGGCTTGGCGGCGGCGGGAGCGGCTGCGGCGGCGGCCGCGGGCTTCTTGGTGGTGACGGGGAACGAGTCAGGGTCTTGGAAGAGAGCCTCGTCGTCGAACGAGACTGGTGCCGCGACGGGTGTGGTCTTGGCAGCTGCGGCCGGGGCGGCGGCAGCAGCAGGCTTGGCGGGAGTGGCCGAAAAGATGTCGGAGCTCTCGAACGGCAGCGGATTCGCAGTCTTGGGGCGCAGCGGCTTGGGAGCGGCGGCAGCAGCAGCCGCCGTAGCGGCAGCTTGCTCGTCGGCTTGGCGCTTGCGCTCCTTGGCCTCGAGCTCACGCTGACGACGAGCTTCCTCCTCGGCAGCCTCGCGCGCTTCGAGCTCCTCCTGCTTGCGACGCCTGGCGTCTTCCTCCTCGGCAGCGGCGGCGGCGGCGGCAGCGGCAGCCTTGCGGCGCTTCTCGTCCTCAGCAGCCTGTTGGCGGCGCTTCTGCTCGGCCTGGCGGCGTTGCTGCTCCTCGGCAGCAGCTTGTTCGGCACGATGGCGCTCCTCCTCTTCAGCGGCGGCAGCGGCAGCGGCAGCAGCTTCCTCCTCTTGTTGTCGACGGCGCTCCTCTTGTTGTCGACGGCGCTCCTCTTGTTCACGTCGGCGCTGATCGGCTTGGCGCTTCTTCTGCTCGGCCTCTTGGCGAATGCGCTCCGCACGCGCCTCTTCCTCAGCGATGCGCGCCTGCTCCTGCTCGTCGTCATCGCCATCGCCGGCCTCATCGTCGAAGGTCTGTTGCACGGCGCCGGTCTTGCGCTGTGCCTCGCGACGCGCCTCCTCTTGCTGGAGTCGCTGCTCTTGCTCAGGCGTCAGGCCCGAACCCTTGTCCTTCTCCTTCTCCCAGAGATGGACCAGCTTCTCCTTGCCGAAGCCCTCGTTGTAGTTGCCCTTCAGCTTGAACAACTGCCAACCACGAGCACGCACAAGCACAAGCACGCAGCGTGAGTGCGAGGGGCGGACGCCGCGATAGGCGTGCATCGTCGTACCTGCTTAAAGTGCGGCTTGCAGTAGGGCTTGCCCTCGAGCGAGGCGTACGTGCCGACCTTGAGCGTGTTGTTGCAGTGCGTGCAGCGGAAGCAGCCTCGATGGAAGAGCTTACCGTCGACGCGGATCTCCTCGGTGACGTACACCGACTTGCCGCACGAGAGGCACTTGTTGCTGCCTTCGCCGACCGGCACGTCGGGGATGGCGGCCGCCGCCACGGGCGCCTTCTTGGCCGCCTTGGCCGGCTTGGCCACGGCAGCGACAGGCGCAGGAGCCTCGGCCGCCGCCGCGGGCTCGTCACCAAACTTGTTGGCAATGCTCGACACGCGGCCACCGCGCTGGGCGGCAGGCTTGGCCTCTGTGGTAGGGGGCGAGGCAGGCGCGGCGGCAGCAGCAGCGGGAGCAGCAGCCGGGGCGGCAGTACCGCCAAAGACCGACGCGATGCTACCGATCTTGCCGCTGCGGTGCAGGCTCTTGGGAGCAGCCGGCTCGTCTCGCGCTGGCGACGTCGGCTCGGCCGGCTCGGGCTCGGCAGCGACAGCGGGCACTGGAGCCGAGGCCTCGTCGGCCGGCGGCTTCGTCGGGAGCGAGCGGCCACTGCGCACCGGCATACCGCGCGCGCTCTTGCCTCGGCCGCGAGGTGGCGCGGCCTTGGTGATGACGCCAGGCCGAGCAGCGGCTGGAGCGGCGTGGTGCTCGTCGACTTCGTCCTCCTCCTCTTGCTGCTGTCGCTTGGCGGCGGCGGCCTCTTGGCGTTGGCGCTCGGCGGCGGCCTCACGCTCGTCTTGCTCGCGCTGTCGACGAGCCTCTTCCTCCTGCTCGCGCTTGGCGGCCTCGCGCTCCTCCTGCTGCTGGCGCTTGAGAGCAGCCATTCGTTCACGCTCGCGCTCGCGCAGCAATCGATCTTGCTCCTCGCGTTCGTGGCGGATCTGCTCCTCGCGCTGTGCCTGCTTGCGAGCCTCCTCCTCACGCTGCTGGCGCAGACGCTCTTCCTGCTGGTGGCGCTTGCGCTCCTGCTCCTTGGCGTGCGCGTCGGCCTTGGCCTGCGCCACCTTCTCGGTCGCATCAGTGTCGTGCGTGTGCGTGTGAGTGTGAGTGTGTGCCGAGGCGGCGGCAGCGGCCGCGGCAGCAGTGGCGGCAGCGATCGAGTCGGAGGTGGAGCGCGCGAGCTCGTCGAGTTGCTCCTGCAGACGCGACAGCTGCGCGTTGAACTGCTGCTGTTGTTGCTGAAGCAGCTGGCGCCACTCGGTGCGCTCGGCGTCGAGCTCTTGCTCGAACGACGACTTGAGAGCGGCGATCTTGCGCTCGTACTCGTCGGTGATCTTGCGCTCGCGCGCGTCGATCGAGTTGCCGAACGACTGCTCGATGGCCAGCAAGCGAGGAAGCACCAACTGCTCGATCTGCTCGTCGCTGATCTCAGCCGAGTGAGAGCCGGCGGCAGCCTGAGCCGGACGAGCCGCGAGCTCCTGCACGTGCTGCTCGAGGCGAGCGATCGCGTCATCGATCGCGGCGACCTTGGAGTTCAAGGCGGCGACCGCGGCCTCGCGTGTGGCATCGGCGGCGGCGTGGATCTCGGCGCGCGTGGCGTCGGCGCTCGTGTGCACCGCATGGTCGACGAGCTCCTGCACATGCTCGAGGTTGGGTCCGATGCGTTGTTGGATCCAAGTGCCGATGCGGCCGCGAGCCTCTCCCTCGTGCGTGATGAGCGAGCGCAGCTCCTCGAGCTCGGCCGACGACGCCGCCGCAGCAGCAGGAGCAGCACCAGCACCGGCGCCCGACGACGACGACGCGGCGGCAGCGACGGCAGCAGCGACCTGACGCGAGAGCTCAGCAATCTCGTCGCGCACCGAACCGACCTCGGACGCGAGGTTCTCGTTGAGCTTGGCGAGCAGCGGGCGCAGCGTCGAGCCGATCCACTGCGTGATCTTGTCGCGAGCCTCGACCTCCTCGTCGAGATCGGCGCGGAGATCATCGATCATGCCCTTGAGCTTGATCATGGCTTCCTTGAGTTGTTCCGCCATCTTGTAGGTTTGTTTG
>Ga0209935_1004124_pt1 | contig 13795 bp, 17 predicted proteins | sample ThiBio_1000_plan_2_FD_183958 | JGI IMG/M metagenome (GOLD analysis project Ga0209935, IMG submission 183958) | Wastewater bioreactor microbial communities from Cape Town, South Africa - Thiocy_cont_1000_plan (SPAdes) | ecosystem: Engineered > Bioreactor > Thiocyanate-remediating >... | reverse complement strand
CCCTAACCCTAACCCTAACCCTAACCCTAACCCTAACCCTAACCCTAACCCTAACCCTAACGGGTATGTACTGCTCAACCACTCCCCCTTTCCCTCCTTACCGATTCTCTCTCTGCACCCTACAAATACCAGCCCCATCTTGCTCGAACTGTAGGGTCTCACCACACCCGCGAGTTGGGGCGAGGGTTACACGTACTCTCTGTACGCCCCCATGTACAACGTTATGCTCGACATGCACATTTACGGATGGGCTTACAACAATGAACAAGTTTATGGTGGCAGTTCCAGCGCTGATGTGGCCTACCTCAAAACAGTCATAGCAGCCAACGTGCAATCCGCTCAGGGCTACCTCCCCATGGCCAACGGCAAGATGCCAGTTATCAGCGCTGAATACCCTCCACCACAGGCCAGACTCTTGATCCCAACGGATACGACCTGGTGACTGCTCTTTGCAGCACGAACTCGGGTGTGCTAGTCGGTGCCGCGGCATGGGAGTGGGCCCCCTATGGAGCTAACTACGACATCCTCACCGAGAACAATCAACTGACCTCCCCGTATGGAACAATGGTCGCCTCTTGGATCGCTGCCTGATTTACGGTAAATTATTTATTTATTCAGTGCTTGAATAAACATAGTATTTGGAAGAGAGTATGGTGAAGGTGAATGGAGAGAGGTGCGATTCTGTTTCCTCTTCAGTTTTTTGGTCTTTGTGTGCAACTGCCTGGTGTATCACCCATTGAGTTCTTACACGGCGTTTACAAGATGTGGATTTGAGATGTTACGGATAAAAGAACGCTTGTGATAAGAAACAGTTTTTCCAATTAACACACCGAAGAAAGTCGCGCATGCCATGAGAGCCCTAACACATTATCCGCATTCATTACCACTTACATTATGAGTGGTAATCTTAGATTCATCATAAGTCCGCTTACTTTCATTTCGTTTGCTGACTTTCTTTAACGCTGGTTCAGCCTCAGCAAGGGTTTGCCTCAACTGTGCTTTAGCACCACCTATTTTGTTTCCTTTGGGGAAAAATTAAGTATAATCCTAAACAGAGCAGACATCGATGTACCCAAATGAGCTGTGCAAATGTTATCAAAGTCCCAATCGTCAAGCAACTGGGTAACCCAATCTTTGAAATGATAAGGTGCTTCACGCGTTGGGTGAAATCCTGGCCCTTTCATCGATGGATGAAATGCCATTGATCCTTTTTTGAAGCCAGCAAGCTTCAGCAAGAACGGGGGATCTGAAGCATACATCACAGTATCGTCAACGTGTATCGTGCCACTGGCAGGATGGAACACCCATACACTGTTGAAGTGATTTGATTTCTCGGGTACGGGACTTACGAACTCGGATCCTATGAAAGACGACAAAGATAAAAAATACTTTTTTTAACAGAATGAAGAGAAAGAGATCTTTTACCTGCAGGGATACGCATTTCCACATGGGGTGCCCACTTATTTCGAGTTTCACACTCATTCAGGTCTCCCGCCCATGGTATATCTGAGAGATTACGAAGATGACGCGGGGTGCCATAGTAGGCCACATTCGGATACGCTTTGTAGAAAGCCGGGAAGGCAAGAGTGTGGAACGGATGAGTTGCGAGCACAGCTTCGATCAAAGAACCATTCGCGGTTAGGTCGTCGAGCTCTCTTCGGATCTCTTCTGTTAGCGGAATCGTATCAACCACGAGGTATTTTTCGGAGGGAAGACGAATCACAGACATGTGTGTTCCTATGAAGTGTGACAAGTGTTAATAAGTTCTCGTACTGCAAGACGGACAAACCGATGTCAACTAAACCAAAAATGATCTGGAAAGATCCTCTCACGTTCCAAAAACCTTCACCAATATGTACCAAGTTTTTGAACTCTCTATCTCCAGTCTTTTCCTCCATGACACACTTTAGCGAAAATAAGAACTTTCAATGTGCAGCTCTGTCTTCTCGCTCCTTGCCGGCGATAAACAAAGGAACAGACAGATTGAGCCAATGGCAATCAAGAGAATCAAAAGTAAATTTACTCGAATTCGATCTGTAGGTTTCTCTTGAATGGTGACTAACCCTGTCGCCTTGCCAATACAGGTGCTGGAATCACTGCTGCCAGACTTTCCTTCCAGTGTTGCAAAAAATGCTTGCCATCCTCCGAATAAGGAACAAGCGGAAGCGCTCCATAACCTGGCGGTAAAAAAATAAAATTTGGTTAAGTGAAATGCAAGACATTGGGGAAGGTCAATCACCTGAGCACCCCCAGTGAAGGAGAATCTTCTCGTTGTGTGCGTGAACATTCCAGTGAGCCACGATTTTCCCACACATTGGACAACGATGAGGACTGTTGGTCTCCTCCAGCATGCCGAGGAGATATTGTCGCAGGTCTTCACCAATGGACCTTCCGTGCAGTATTTCCTCAAGAGGATCTTCCCCGGCGCGCCTTCTTTTCAAGGGAGGTGGTCGCCCTTCTCCATAGTTGCTGTTCTCCACAGGGATCAGTTCATTGAGCAGAACCTCAGCACACAGACTCTTCAAGGTGAACTTGTGTCTCCTAAATTCGTCTGCATCGGGATGATAGGCCAACCACAGAGTCCACCATTTCAACTGATGAGGTAATTGCGTCTCCTGGAAATAGTTTTCACCCGAACACAAGAATCCAACTTTAGGATCTCTCCCACGTTGTATCTCATTTTGTTCAATGTCGTGTTGAAACTCCTTGTCATTTTCGGAGATCTCGCCAAGGGGAATGTTCTGATGGAAGCATTTGTATTGAAATCTGAGGGCTTTGAACCAGGCAGTCTCGCACATCAAGGGGAAAGAATCTCTAAAGTCATTCGTTCCATCATCTCCAACTGGATGAAGAGGGTGGAGGGAGAAAGCAAGTAATTAGCGATGGGAGGGCTTGGGGGTGCATATTAGGGATACATTACGACACAAGAGGCCATATATGTCGTCGTACTCCACTTGGCCCATGTAAGGTACAGTGCTTCCAAATCTGAGGATATCAATGAAACACAATCCAGAAACATCAACCTCCTCCATCAGTCGAAGACGATCAACGGGGGGAAGACTGGAATTCTCTTCCGTATCCTGTCCAGCCTGGTGCGCGCTTCGAATTCCGCCCTCTCCGCAGAAGATAATCGTTCTGAAGCACAACTGCATGAAGTCGCTGATCCCGCGACGCCTATCCGGGATATCCTCCTCACCTTCCTCTCCCCCAGGTTGTCCTTTCTTCTCCTTCTTTTTCTGTTCTTCGATGCGCACAGCGTGGCAGGCATCCCTGAGCAACTCGGATATCCTCCAGTACCTGCCCAGCTCGTTGGGCAAGAAGGCTTCCGCCCTTGGCAAGTGAACGCCATACATCATTGAGGAGGGGAGCGGTGGAACCGAATATTGCCGAGATCCGTCAGAAGAATCGGGATGATCCAGCCACCTGATCACCGCCTCTCGAGTCTCTTTTTCGCTGAGGGGACGAGGTCCTTCCATGGTTGGTATTGCCGTTTCGTCCTCTTCCATTGGGATAATATCCACTTTCTCTTTTCGTTTGCGTTTGGCCTTCCTCTTCGTCGTTGTCTTCGTATTCTTCGGTGCAGGCTTCGAAGCAGGCGATGATTTCTTCCCGCGCCCTTTCACTCCGTCGTTGGAGGTAGAACTTGCTGTATTGTCAGCACTCGTGTCGAAACGACGCCCTGAGCGAGTCTTTCTTGCTTCCATCCACAGAAGAACAAATAGTCTCTCACAAAAAATTTTTCGGGGGGGCATTGTTTTATGCGGAACACACCACGGATTTCCTTCTACCCAGAGTCCGCAATTGATTTCGACTTCAACAGTATTATCGCGGAATGCCATAAATCACTAACAAGACCAATATTTAATCTTGTCTAAGAGGAAGTACTGGTATAGGCTGACTATCATCACCAAAGTTTCGAGTGAGATCGATAGACTAGAATGGGTGGTGTATTTAATCTTGGCTAAGGGGTCGCAAACTGCGCAATTGGGCAGTGGTACCTCCCCCAAGAGAGAGTTTTGCTTTCAATGCTAATTAGCTGGAAAGGGAAAAACTGGTGGATACAATAGTGTAGCTGGACTAGGTCTGGGCGTCGGCAGTACACATAGTTCAGCACAAACTGGTCATCATCCATCACACCATGTGACAACAGATCATACAACGCATAGTGAAATTCTAGTCAGGAATTAGTGAAATATAGACGGTTTCAAAATGTCTTACCCCCAGCAAACTCCTGTATACTGCCGACAGTCCCACCAAAGAAGCCACCAGCAATTGTAACATCATGGTCATTAGCTTCTGCTTCAGGGGCGTTCCTACACACCTGCAAAGAATGTGTAGCGTGTAAGTTTGATATTACCTATGGTCAGAAAGAGTTTACCCGGAACATACTGCCATCATTGACATTGAGCATGAAAAATCGGTGAGGATCGACAATTTGTCTGACCTTGGCATAGTTCGGCCATCGTACGGCATGATATGCTTGTGAACCGAAGTACCAGCCTTAATAAGAACGTACACCCAATTAACAAAGGAGGTAACTCTTTGGAGGAGGTAACTAACCTTTTCCATAACCGCCGTCCATCCAAAAAACATAGGAACTTTTGAAAGGATTCTCCAATGCTGCGTCCTGTAGCCATTTCATCTTCAGAAACATGAGCAAATTGTATTCAGGCACGAGCTTTTCCACTCTATCAGGCCTTCGCACAAGCCTGTGTTCGATACCGGTCAGGACGGGGGATCAAAACATAACAAAAAGACACACCTGCTTTTTGGGTCCTTGAGTATGTTCTCTATCATGTGGAAATTCGGATAGGAATCTCGCAGATCCCTCAGAGAAGTGACCCACAAGTCGGTAGGATATTTGCAGTCCTTCAATATGAGATGTTTGGACACACCCTGCGGGCGCCTAGCCCTTTGCCTCTCCTCCTCTGCTTTCCCCGAAAACACCAATGAAGAGTTGAGAGGAATGATTGTCTCGGACTGCACCGTGCAGCCTCGATGGCGTAGAACATGGTCCACAGTGTCCTGCTCGACATGCACTATGTAGCAGGAATTCACCGACAGCACCGTCGCAAAATAGGATAGATAGTTGTCCCAAGATTGCATCTGCTCCTGGTCCGGATTCTCTCCTCTTCCAATGTCAAAAAGAGCCACCACTACCGTGATAGGGCAGGCCTCATGGTGTAGAGAACCTTCTTTGATCGGAGCCGAAGGTATTATGATGGGACCAGAGTTGTCAAACGAAGCGGTAGGAATGCACTGCAGGCTGTGGCACAGAGGATATCCGAATATCGAAAGTCCTGCCCACCACAAGTACAGAAGCGCAACGATTATGACCGCGAATGGAAGAATCAACTTCTTGATACGACGCAGTGCTGAACGAGAAGGCCGCGTAGCGTGTCGCCAGGAGCGAAACAGAGAAAGACCATCGGCCAGTGATAAAGAGATTCCTGCAATACATTTCCTTGCGAGGCGATAATTGTGGGGATACCAGATCGCCCATATTGATAGCACACCAACAAGCATGAAAGTAGCAACCTGAATCGCAAAGGTCGTTTCTGGATTGTAGAAGTATCTGTTACCATCGACAGCAGCAATCCATTTGGGAGGAGTCATTTTTCCACCCGAGGCATAGGATGCGATGATATCCTCCCCCAGTTCTGAAAGAGGATGCATGTCGATGTGTTGTATGCGCTTTGATATCCAGGCATGTTGTTCCATTGGGAAGACGTGTGTCGCTTCCCTCTCAACAAATAGGGTTGTCGTCAATTGAGTCACCTGATGCATTGCCACGGAGGGCATGAATGTACTGACGTCCTGTGAAAACCTATTAATTCTCAGAGGTGAGTGGGAGTGGCTGTTTGGGAGGGGATTGGGAGAGGTGAAAATTAACCGGAGGAACGTACCGATAAATCACTCCATCGAATATGAGGGGCCGCCCACCAGGTTTTGTGCGTTTAGTGTCTCCGGAATAGCATGGACAAGATGGGTGTGGCTTCCAAACCAAATCCTCGGCGAGGAGATCAAGTGTATTTGAATAGAAGATAATCAGCTGTGGATTGTCGTTGTGGTCGAGAAGAGTGAAGAGCCACCACCGGCCCTCATGCAGGATGGGAGAAGTGTTCACAAAAGGATGTCCCTCCACCAGAGTTCTCACAAAGGTCCAGCGATTCGGGAACAAGGTAGCGCGGTACAGCCTGATAGAATTGGTATCTCGTGTAGAAGGTATCATGAAGTACTCCCCCATGTAATGGAACACGAAGGGGTATGCCAAGTAGAATTCCTCCTCCAACACCACCTGTTGGTAGTGCCAGTGGTTCTCGAGCGGGTTGTCGGTCCATGCAACTGCGATCACGCCCTTGTCAATTGTGGTACCTTTTTATCAGAAGTAGTTAATTTGTTGGCAGCTGAGCTGGACGGCTCACTTGAAAGGGCATTTTCGAAGACCTCAAAAAACTTGAACCACTTTCCTTTGGCAGGGACTCGGTGGAAGGAAGGAGAATCAGGAGGTAACGGATGCTCCAAAGGATCTTCCTCAGGGCCAAATGAACGCCGGCTCTCGGCCTTTGAAAAGGAATCCCCTTTGATCATGAAAGGCGTGGACACGTAATGTCTGTCCCACACATCGTTCACATGTTGACAGGTCACAGAAGGCTTCGACGCGAACTCCAACCGTAAGGGAGAATCTCCGAACGCCATGCCAATCGCCCACTGACCCGCACCTCCCATCCTACAACCATAGTGCACTTCTCTGTATCCCGCCCGCAACACAACCAGAATGACGACAGCCAACAGGAAGGTAAGCAAGGGCTTTCGATACCTCTTCAGCGCTTCCACCAGTACCCACGCGATCCTCCGCCGACCAAGTGTAGTGCCAACTCCCACCACACGCGTGTGCATGCTTCCCCCAAGCCTTCGCCCGCAGTTCCTGATTACCAGGCTACAGCCACAAAATAGCAAGAAAAATAAATAAATACAAGGAATTACGAATGGAAAACGTCTCACTGATCAATGCTAAGTTATGGATAATGCCCTGAGAAGGAAAGCACAATTTTTTTATCTATCTCAGGTTATTTATTTGTACACTTTTGTCTGCGTCCAGAAAATTCCAAAACAACTGGCTGAAGTTATCCAGATAACCCCTAAACCGTTGTACTGGGCAGAGCGCTTGAATATTTTGTGGCTTGTCCTCTCCTCCGTGAGCGGTTATGTTCTCGTGCGAGTAGTGTCGAAATTCCTGCGGGGTGCATTGACTACTGGCCTCATCGTTGATGTCGCTAAAGTATTCCCCACTGAACATCATTCGTTTGCTTGTCTCATTGAAATCGACGACGCGAAACCAAAGTTTGTGTGTCGCGTCCACAATCGCGTTGATCTTGTTCTGTCGAGGGAAGTATCTGGCGATGCAGAACACGTGTCTGGTCAATGTGTCGTCTTGTAATTTCGGCATAAACTGCGACATTCCGTTGGAGAACACTGCTGGATCGAGGGGTGGGACCAGCGCCAACTGGCTCATGTATGTGGGCACAATATCTACCAATGTGGTGAGTGCCGGGCTCAGATTGTACTGTTCCATCTCTTGTTCATGCCCTAATGAACACGCTTGAAGAGAACATTTAGGCGCTAAATTTTTTTTTAGAAGGCTTTAGTACCAATTAAAGGAATGACGGCTTTCTCGTTCCACCAGCTACTTTCTTTTTGTCCATGCCCCATTTCGCCATGTTCTCCTATCATATCACCTGAAAGAATGGTTTAGCGAAAAAGTAATGCCCACAGTGTTACAGTACCATGGTCGGCGGTAAAGAACACAAGCGCGTCATCCAGGAGACTGTAGTTTGATAGTACGTTCAATACCTCCATCCTGTCCCGGTCCTTGTTGAGATTCATCTGTCGGTACCCTTCCTGCGTGAATGAGTTGCCGGAATACTCTTCGATTGACTTATGCATCATGAGATACAGATAGAAGGGCTTGCCATCATCGACCCTTCGATCAGCAAATAGTTTAACCTGATCTATCAGCTCCCCGTTGTGTTTGACCGATTCGAACTCGGCAAAGTTCTTGAACAGGTTGGTGTTGGGGTAAGGCCAGCAAGTCGAAGCAGATAGCAAAGTTGTGACGTAGCCGTTAGCCTTGAGAATCTGGTGATACGAGAGAAAGATTTTTCGGTTACATGATGCTGATAAAGAGCTGTATGGGTAAGGATCTAACCTCAAGAGGATACGATCGTACATGACCGAGGCCAAAGCTATGATAATGGAAAGGAAGGAGCCCGTAGATGATGGAAAACCAGGAGAGTTCAGATACATGACCAGGGGCGATGTTCATCTGTGGCTTGATACACTTATGGTCCTGGGCAAATTGGTGAAGGTTTGGAGCTCTCCACCAGGGCTCAAATTCGTCTATCCTCAGAGCTTCTTGTACCACAATCACTATATTTCGCTTGTTTGTCACGAGGGGCACAGCTCCCTCAGAACGCAAAGATTGCTGGTCAACAACCGGGTAGCCTTTTCCAAGAACCGGAGGGAATATCGTTGACAACTTTGGCTTGACCGGGATGACCCTAACAACAAAAGGAGTTAATCACTTCACAGGCACAAGTAGATTGAAAAAAGAAACGCAGGGGTGTAGGGGGTATACTCACTCTCCCGTTGCTGACCTATCCAGCAGGTTGAAGGGGAGCTAGCTGCGAAAGTGATGCTGCCTTGCCGCCAACAACAAATGGCCATTCGGTGCGACAATGAGAAGGAACATGGCTCCAACCAAGAACAACTGGAAAAGCCGGTACTTCAGCGTAACTGGCATTCGCTTGTCGAGAAAGGTTGCCGCCTTCCAAACTAGCATCTGGAATAGCACAAGTAGCCCAATAAGGAGGTAGAGGAATTTCCAATATATCGGGCTTAACCCCGCACCTAATGCGTGCTGTCGTTCTAACACCTACGCGCATGGAAAAGGGAAATTCCGCCCGCAGGTAGAGGGGAGTGTGTTTGTTAAACAATTCAAGGTTGGAGGAAATTTGAGTGCTTTCATTTGTTACATACCGACCGTAAGCCGAGGATTTCCACCAGATCAAGATCGATGAAATGAACCGACATATCTGCCAGCAAGCGCGACTCGAGGACGCACACACAAAATAACGCCGATTCAACGATTACGAGTATGAGCACAGGTATTCCGCACCATTTTAAGAGCGAGCACCGCGCAGGTCGCTCTCCTTGAGATTCGATATCGACCACAGGTGTGCGCCTCAGACGTCGCGACAAATGCCTGAGGGAGTTCATTATTTTTACATCCCCCTTAGCACCCCTCCTCCGCGAGTCCTTAAACATTCGAATCGATCCGCTGATCTCGATAAGAAACGCAGCCGCATGAACCACCACCCAAAGCCCGAGTCCAGCGAGAAGCGCTTCGCAGGCAACGAATAGTAGGAACACAATGTGATGCAACACATAATCTCCAAGGAGTAGCTGCTGGCCATCATTTGCAGATGTGAAGTAATTAGCAACAATGCGGTTGACGTTGAGGGCGAAGATGAGAACTTGCAATCCCGTGTTCAGTACCACGTAGAGGAACGTTGTCCCTCGCCCATCTTCGAGAACCCCAAAGCCCCGGCCGAGTACCTTCATCCCTCCAAGCACAACAATGCAGAAAGAGTTGCGGCAGTATGATTGAATTTGGTGAGGCCACAGACGTTGTCTGTTTAAAGTCAATCACAATTTCTGTCGCTTTTCCAGTTCGTACCTTTTTTAGCGCAAGCCGGATGTTCCATTTTGCCCGCAGTCACTCCTGTCTGGTTGAAAGAAAGGCACAGGTGTCGCAATTGTTGCCTTTTCACTCATCGGAGGGCCGCTTGGGCTTTACGGGGTAAGAGACTTCCTTAGGGGTTTTGGACTTCCTCTTACACGTTGAGGCGGGATAAGCGTAATGATCATTGCTTTGGGTGCGGGTTTTGGTCTCTGCGCACCCTGCTCAATGCCCAACGAGTACAACAGATTACAGACAAGACGCCAAACGCTTTGCTGCCCCTTCGCCAGCTGTCAAGGAGCCCTCTACCTTCACATTCCTCTTTCTTCTTCGCGTTCGCCAACGAAAAATCAAACCAAAAATTCAAACATCTCAGCCGGTTCTAGCGGGCAGTAACACAACATGGTACGCACGCCTGGCCAGGCTATGGATGAACAACCGTTATCGTTGAGCCGAGCATGATTTGGAGCGTCAATGCAAGGGTGCAACGAAGTCCCATCTGCCTTGACCCCTCCGCGATGAATTGTTGTTCTAAGCTGGCTGCGATCTTGAAAATGGATAGTCAACACGCTAACGCAGTACGTCCACCCTGCTATTTACTGCGGCCAATATTCACAGTACATGGGGCCACGTGTAGATTAAGATCCTTCGGTATTTCGCGTCCCTTCTCTTTTTGGAAGGCCCTGAAAAGCGTTTCCGGAAAAGGAACCCGAAGAGTAAGCGGGGGAAAGGACGCAATGCGCACACACCTCTGTCTTGGGATTCTTTTGCTCATCACCATTTGCCTCGAGAGAAGCTCTGGCACACAGCTGCTGTCCGTTGGAGCACTCAGCACCTCCACTCTAGCCAATGTGTTGTTTAGCATCGACACTGACAAAAACACCATCGCGCCCATTGCTGTCTTCACCAACAGTAGCGGAGCTTCGCTCAGTGGCCAGCTCACCTTCAACGCGGCTAATGCGGTGCAACCTCCACCATCTCCTTATTCCGACAGCTTCTTTGCGCTCCTTTGGCAAGCAACGGACCCAATTGGAAACTGTGCGCTATGGCAATACGAGACAACAACAAACACAACCAAAGCGCTGCTGTATCTGAAAGGTTGCCAGCCCTACGGGATGGTTTGGGATCCGACAAATGTGGAAGGCGGAGCTCTATGGGGAGTTGTCTATCAATCGACACCTGATGCCTTTTGCCTGGGATATTACTCGCTGGCCCAAGGCGAATGGGTACCGTTTATAACACTGGAAATTCCTACAGTAGATTTTGCGTTTATGTCTGCCGCCATCGACGCTGAGGAAGGAAACTTCTACGTCTTCTACGTCAACACCACCGATGGCTACAACTGGTTGGCCACAATTCCCGTCACAGGGGAAAACAAGGGGCAAGCCAGCTACAACCGATTCCCCGACAACCCCAGTGAGGAGAAAAACCCCAGTTCTATGGAACAAGGAGTAATCGTAGCGAAGGACGACAATAATGAAAAACTTAAGCGCTCAATGGCCAGAAACCAGATCACAGCTCCTGTGACCCATACGGCCAGACAACGACACTACACCATCATCCAAGAAGGATCGCCAAAACTCAGGAGTGATCCTAATCTTGAATACATTGAATCTGTGTTCTCGGTGAAGACTAAGACATTGTATGCCCTGGGCCTCAACACATCTGTTTCGCAGTTGACGTTCTTTTTGGGCACTATTGATCCCGTTACCCTTCAGCTCACCCCCACGGTAACCTGCGAGACCTCTTTGAACCAACAAACACTTGACCCCTCCTTCTCCCAAAAATTTGAAAAATATTTTAGGGCGGAAATCAGATTCAGACAGGCGAAGCACTCTTCGGGGTGTGTACGATCACCGATGAGGTAAACCAAGGTGTTTTCTACGCGGTTTTGGGCAGCAATATTGTTGGCTTCAACTTGGCGTCAGGAAAGGTGGTGTCTTCGTTCAACCCACAAGGTTATGCTTTGTTGACCTTGTCGTGAAAGTAAAAAGAGCATTTTGATTGCACTATATTTCGAACACTTTTTGGTTATTTCCAATTACTGCGGGCAATGGATAATAGACCAGGAAGCAAGGAGGGTTACCTCTACTTTAAAGTGAAGGAAAAGTCTTTGGAGGCGCTTTTCTGGAGCTATCGTTGGATGACACTAACTACCGGAGGGCTCCTCACATATCGCAAGAAGCCAGAAAAGGAGGTGAGACAGGTATTTTGGTTAGGCAAACATGTTTAACGCCAAATAATATAATAGGCACTAGGTTCTATCGACTTGACAACATGCAGTGAGGTCACTCCCTTGAAAAGTTCAGGTTTGTGCGTATGTGTGTTTAATGATCTCCGCTGATAGTATGCTTGTAAACAACTTTTAGCACAGTTCAGTTTGCTTCGTGTGACCTTCCCTTTTGGGCTCAAGAGTGAGGACAAGGAATATCTGTTCATCGCTTGTTCAGAGGAAGAGAGGACAGAATGGATCGCTGCCATTGGGGTCCACCTGCCACCAGCACCCAAAACGGACAAAGTATTTTCAACTCCCCAACCCCAACAAGAAATTACTTACACCCATCTACAGCCACCCACGCCGGAACCAAAGCGAACTCCGCCACAAGAACAGAAAATAGAGTCCGACATCGTCGAAGAAGAGTCAATGAACATAATCAAGAGAACCACTAGTAGATTTGTAGCGAACACCTGGGCAGGCGCAATTGAGGTTTGCTTTCTCCTTTTTTTTTTTTTTTCTTGTGCCTCTTCCTTCCTATATTCACAATACGCCCATAGGTGAAAGCAAATTTCGTAACGCCTGTGCTGTCAGGATCGCTTACATTGCGCCAAGCTATTGGTCGCACTGAAGCTAACATAGAGACCTCCACCACTACCATCCGAGCAACTCAAGCTGAGGATAACATTATCCAAGACCAAGCGCTACCAGCGCAAACAACTCTTCCTCCTCCTTACCTGCTCCCTCTACCAGAAGCCGAACAAGAAGACGAAAAAGGAAGTTCCCTGTTAAAGGTAATGTAATACCTTCCTAAATAATGCCCTCACTCTCTCTCTCCATCTCCCTCCCCCCTCCAGAAAAAATTGCAAAATCGACTGGATTGGTTAGAGGAGCAGATCGATCAGATCGCTTTTCAATTGAAGGAATTCTCGCTCACCGGGCTGGTGGGATTCTCCTTCGTGATCGGAGTGCCTTCCTATCTGACCTACGGCGCGTTGAGCCTCAGCTTCTCGGTGAGCATCGAGGTGTTCATGATCAGCATCATCGATAAGCTGAGCTTCACAGAGAAGCGGCAGGCCCAGGGGAAAGAGAAGAAGGAGAACCAACTCCGCAAGTTCCTCCACCTGAAGCAGAAGGAGAAGACGACCGCCATCGAGCGGATGGTGCTAGCTCTTCAGGCCGCGAGACTGCGAGTCATCTACAATGGGTGGAGCGGGTTGTGTCGCGTGGAGGCCCTAATGGGGGTGACGACCTTCTACATCCAGGCAACCTTCTTGCGATTAGCAATCTCCGCGAAGGATCAGCTGACAGACATCGAAGGCGCAAAGAAACCGCTCAGCCCCAAACAATGGCAACCGGCTTCGAAGGAGAAGAAGGATGGTATCCCCGTCACCCAGCAACCTCTCATGCTAGGCAAAGGGCGCGTCAACACAGAGTCCACAGAGGACTTGAAGAAAAGCCAAGTGCTTGCCCGCAGGGTGACCGAGCCTGTTCCGGTGTCGCCGTCAATGGAAAAGGGAGGAAGTGCGGAAAAGGAGAAAGGAGCACCTGAGGACGAAGGGAAGCTCGAAGTAAACAACGAGTTCTCGCGCGGATTAGATACCGCGATCGAAAAGATCGAAAAGGTGTCTGGCAGATTCAAGGGCCGCTACCTCGCTACAAAGATCGGAGTCTCCTTCACCTTCTCTATCCTGGGCTTTGGAATCACCACGCGGATGGAGATAGAGAGCACCTCTATCATACCAACTAAAATACTCTAAGGAGGGGGTAGGATTACACTAGCTTTATTTATGAGAAACAAAAAGGAACTACTTTCTTAAAGTGTACAACAAAATATA
>Ga0209935_1004123_pt1 | contig 13798 bp, 15 predicted proteins | sample ThiBio_1000_plan_2_FD_183958 | JGI IMG/M metagenome (GOLD analysis project Ga0209935, IMG submission 183958) | Wastewater bioreactor microbial communities from Cape Town, South Africa - Thiocy_cont_1000_plan (SPAdes) | ecosystem: Engineered > Bioreactor > Thiocyanate-remediating >... | reverse complement strand
AGCCAGTCTCGCTAAAGAACGTGCTGAACGCCTGGTCCTTGTTGGCCTTGTCAGCAGCGAGACGGCCATCAGGACCGATCGAATGCTCAAGGCAGTAAAGCTCCCAGCTGAAGAGTGGACACACACACACACATCAATCAACAAGAGGCGCGACAAGAATGAGCGAAATGGCGGGAACGGCGGTAAAAAGTACGGCACACACACAAGACCTCGCTCAGGAAGAGAGCAACACCACAACCACACGTACCAAGCGTTACCGACTTGAACACCGCCTTGGCCGAGGTGAATGGAGATGATCTCACGCATGTTGGAGATGGGAGGGGAGGGGTTGGAACACCGGGTGAGGGTGACACGAGTAAGAGGGAGGGAAGGAGGGAAGGGGGAGGCTTACCACCGGGTGAGGGTGATGATGCAGCAGCGGCGCGAGAGGAGAGAAAGAGCGCGTGTGTCGCTGCGTGGCGCGCGTTTTGTGCCGCCCTCGCGCTTCTGGGCTCCAGCGGAACCTCAATCTTTATGCCCCGTCTCGGCTGTTTTGGCGGGAAACTACAATCGCCGGCTCGCACGCCTCCTTACTCGCGCTCTCTGTTCCGACCTCAGCCGCGACCTCGCCCTCGCCCGCGACCTCGGCCTCGCCGGCGCGCTGGCTGCTGCTGCTCCAGCTCTTGCACCGCCTCGAGCAGTGCCTGTTGAGCATCTCTCAACCTGCCAAACTCGGGTGGGTGTAGTATCTTCATCACGTTGACGGCCTTCGTCAAGACCGGCAAGGCTTTGTCGGGTGCATTCAGTGTGCTGCGTCGGCAATTCATGCCAGAGAGCGGTCAGCAGGCTGACTGGCACTGGCCCTCGCTTCGTGGCCAATCGAATGAACGAACGATCGAATGAACGAATGAACGAATGAACGAATGAACGTACATGTACTGGTGTCCCAGCACGAAGCGTTGCAGCGCAAGCACTAGCGCATCCTGCGGAACCGTCGCTTCCTGCTCGTCGTTACCGTTCCGTCAGCCCATTTCTGCGCGCACTCCCTCCTCCATGGCAGCCATAACGTACATAGGTCTCGACCACCTTCTCGAACTCTCGTACGGACTCGCGGAGGTTCGCCATGTCGCTCAGGCACGAACTCATCAGGTCATGGCACAACAGGTGCAGGTAGTGGTGCTGGTGCGCTCGTGGCCGCGGCTCTGCGCCGTGCTCCTTGCACTCGAGCACGCGCTGCACTTGTCTCACAAGCTCCAGCGACCGCTGCGGCGTCCGTTGGTTGTACTCTCGGTTGAGCCGCTCTTCGAGCGAGCTCGAGAACGCCAGCAGGCCTCGCTCTCGCTGGTGGCACTCGGAGCACTCGTACTCGACATCGGCCGCGTTCAAGTAGCCCGAGCTTGGTTGCATGTCCACCAGCAAGCCGCTGCATCCAGCCTTGGGGCAGTGGTAGGCATCGAGCAGTTGCGTACGCGTCACCTGGCCCACGACGGGGGTGCACTCACGACACGAGCACTCGAAAAAGTACCCGCTGCGCAGCATCTCGATTCGTTGCCGTATCGGATGCGCTGCGTCGAGATACGTCAGCGTAATCTCCTCGCCCTCGGCAATCGGCTTCACGGCTCGCAGCTGCACAGACGCCAGCCCGGCGCGCAATGTCGATCACCAACCGAACTCAAGACTCTCGCGCCTTCGCCTTGGCCTGCATGTGTGCGTGCATACCACAGCGAATCGACCAAGGAACGACACTCGTGAGTTGGGATCACACGTATGGTTGATGAACGACAATGGCGGATAGCAACCGGCGCCAATGTTCGTGTGCTGCTGGTCGCTGATCAAGACGTTGTTGACCTTGAATCGCATGAGCAGATGCACGAGTTGCTCGACGCTCACATTCCATTGTCCACCGCTGGCGCTGTGGTGCCTGTGTGTCAGTGTGATGCCACCAATCTTAGGGCTACAGCCTGCTTTCGTACCGAATCAGCAACATGGCCATGTCAGTGAGCTCGGCCACCTCATTCGCTGGATGCTTGTGCTCGTGTGTCTCGAGCACCTCAATGTCCTCCCACACGCACTCGAACGGATTGCTCGAGCCCGACGCCTGCCGCGCACGCTCCGCTCGGCTGGTGCCTTCTGGGAGCGCGAGCTCTCGCGCCCGACGTCCCAGCGCAGCGAGCACCATGCGCAGCGACCTCGTCCATCGCTGCTGGCTCGAGGTCTTGCTCGCGTTCATGGCGGTCATGATGGCACAGTCGGCCTTGTGCTCGGCCCAGCCTTGCCGCTGGCACTCGCGGTTGCAGTAGCGCGCCTCGCGGCATCGGCTGCATCGCTGCAGCGACTCCTCGTCACGATTCGTAAGGCAGTAGTGGCACACGCTAGCGAACTCGTGGTCGATCCCGAACGTGTACGGCGGCACACGGTCCATGATCGTGTCGCCCGGCGCCAGCGCACGCCGAGCCACGAGGGCTCGACCACGGCCCGCAACCTGCCGCACCACGGCATTGGGACTGTGCCATGACACCTCCAACGAATGCTCTGCATCGGTACTCGTTGATGTCGACGAGGACGTGGACGAGGACGTGGAGCTTGCCATCGAGCGACGGTTGCGCGCAGCAGCGAGCGATGGAACAACTGAGTCGAGTCGAGAGAGAGAGTGAGAGTTGGCTTGAATCAAGTTGACGGATTGTGTATTGATCTCGAGTCTTTGTGCTCAATCAATCTCCATCCATCCATCAATCGGACCGATGGCAGCACTCGAAGACTCTCAAACAACAAGAGAAACACTTTCTCATCAATCCACACACACCGAACACAATGCAAATCACAATACAAATCGACATCACAACAAATCATCACCAAATCAACACAATATTCACAAACGCACACAGGAACGAACACGAACACAAACACACGAACAAGAGCAACATCAACTGATCGCTGCTCTTTCTCGTTGTTGTCGTCGTCGTGACGGCTCGAGAGAGACATCTCTCAATCACTGTCGGCGATCGGGGCGCTTCGCTTCCAGTGTCGCACCTCTCGTTGAATGAACGGATGGCGCTTGACCTTCGACAACGAGATGCGCTGTCGAGGATTCTTGACGAACATCTTCTTCAACAAGTCGATCGCATCCGCCGGAAACCACTCGGGCCAGAACGGCTCGGTGAACATGATGGCCTTCGCCGTCTCGCCCTCGGTCTCTCCCCAGAACGGGTATCGACCTCGCATCATGACGTAAAGCACCGCTCCGGCGCTCCACACATCGAGCTCCGGTCCCTCGACCATCGTGCCGAGGAACGACTCGGGAGCCGAGTAATGGAGAGTGCCTCCTCGAGCGACCATCGATCGGTGCTTGGGCTTGAATCGATCGCTCAATCCAAAGTCGCCGAGGAGCACGTTCTTGTCGCCATCGAGGAACACGTTGTCGGGCTTGATGTCCCTGTGAGCGAGATCAATCAATCAACCAATCAATCAAGAGCCGATGTCAGTCTCGTTCGGAGTTCCAGATCTCATGCTCTGACAGGTGCGCGTGAGAGAGAACACGTACAAGTGAACGACGTGGCGCTTGTGCATGTGCTCGAGTCCGAGCACCAACTGCGCAAAGATTCGCTTCGACTCCGACACCGACAGCATTCCGTCGGGATTGAGAGTGATGTGGTCGTGGAGGTCGCCTCCTCGAGCGAGCTGCATCACGAGGAACAGGCGCTCGTCGATCTCGACTCGATCGTGGAGCTTGACGACATGAGGGTGCGAGAGAGCCGCCATCGAGTCTCCCTCTCGGAGAGCGAACTCTCGGTTGGGGTTCGAGGCGTTGAGCTCCTTGATGATCACCGGCTCGCGAGTCGCCTTGCTGACGGCAATGTGGATGACGCCGTAGTTTCCGCCGTCGAGTTGCTCTCGGAGCTTGTATCCATGAGCGCTGAGTTGACGAGTGATGGTGCGAGGAGTCTGGGGCACTCGAGGCGTTCGAGGCGATCGAGGAGTGAGCTTGACGGTCGTCGTCGTGATCATTTTGATGACTTCTCTTCTTGTTGTTGTTGGTTGTTGGTTGTTGTCTGGCAGGCAGGCAGTGATCGATCGATCGAGAGTGGGGAGGAGCCGTTGAGGGGAGGAGGAGGTGTTGAGCCGAGAGGATGGAGAGGAAGATGAGGAGCGAGTGAGGCCGAGCAGGCCTTTTATACTCGCTCGACCGCTCTCTGTCTCATCTTCCAGCCACAATTCCCAAATCGATGGCGCACGAACAAGTCGGGCTTGCTCGACCTCTCTTGGCGAGCACTGCTCAGAAATGGCGTGCGGAACGACCAAGAACCGAGCTCACTTCATGGTGTGCTCTTGGAAGAAGAGCAAATTTCGTTGGTAACTCGCATCTGGAATCGGACTGCTGCGGCTCGACAAGGAAGAGCGCCTCTTTAATCGACGAGAGGCGATGCAATCAGGAAGTCGAGCACCAACGAGAGGTCGACAAGCGAGAGAGGGAGAGAGCGGGAGAGGGAGAGAGCGATCGCGAGGCCCGGAACGGAAGCGGTCGAAAGAATTGGTTGTCGGCTGGCCAAATATGGCCGCCGTTGCTCTTCCGCTCCTTCTCTTGCTGTTGCTGTTGCTGTTGGGCGGTTGGGCGGCGCCTCTCGGGCTCTTGGCTCTCGCGAGCAAGAAGAGGCTGTTGGCCTCCTGGTGCCGACTTGGAGATCCACAGAGCATGGAACTCGGCGGCATCTCTCTTCTCTCTTCTTTCTCGACTCGGCTCGATGAGTGGGAGCTCGGTTGGTGTTGAGGTTGGTCGCGGAGGCTCGAGTGCTCCAATCCAATCGAATCAATCGGCTGGTTGGTTGGGAACACACGGTCTCTCATCGAGAAGACTCTTCCAATGCAAGAGCCACGAGAACGAGGTCAATGATTGGTCGGAGATCAAGGAGGCGATATTGTTGAGCCTCTCGCGCAATGAGGATGCATGAGCGAGCGAGCGAAAGGCAGAGAGCGAGACAGAGAGACAGTTCGATGAAGGAGGATGAATATGATGTGGGTGATCGATTGATGGATGATTGGTGAGTTGGAGAGAGAGAGAGAGAGAGAGAGAGAGAGAGAGAGAGAGACATATGCTCATGGAGCGTGGGAACGAACGAGGAAGAGTCGAGCGAGTGAGCTTGAGCTAATGACATTGTTAATTGATGAATACAAGCGCGATGAACGAGTGTGCAAACAACTTGAGCGGTGCAGGATACAACAGCAAGGCAGGGCACGATGATGGGACAGAGACGGTAGAGTACACAAACCCAACGCTCGATTCCGAGCTCGGTTCGGGATCGAGCAGTAGTAACCACAAGAACGACGATCGACGAAACTATAAACACACGACACGTACGTATGTACGTACGTACAAGTACAAGGCAGGAGCGCTATCGAACAGCAGCGCATTACCAGCGTCTCATCGTCGAGGAACGACTCTACTACTGCTTCTTCTTGGCTCGGAAGAGCGAGAACTTCTCCTTCATGTTGCGCTCGGCCTCCAACTGCACACAGCGTCAGTGTCAATTGTGGTTCGGGACAACGTGATAGCCAGCCGCTTGCAATACACTGCACGTACGTCCTTGCCGAGCATCGCCATCTGGAGCTCTTCGCCGATCTTGGGTTTGCGCCACTGCTGCACCGACATCTCCATGTTGGCGGTGCGTATCTGAGAGAGAGAGAGAGAGAGAGAGAGATGGGCGCAACCACAATGAGACGCGATGATTGAGTCGGCGACACGAGCGCCGCCGAGCGAGGACGGTAGAGTCGAGAGGCTCACGTACAGCATCATACTCCTCGAGCGTTAGCGGTACCCCAAGTCGGACGAGCTCTTCATTGAAACGCGTCAATAGCGCGCGATCACCCTTGTCCTGCACGTTGAAAAAATGATTGTCAGCAAGCCGTGAATGCGATCGAACGATGAGCGAGTGAGTGGTGCGTTCGCGCCATACTCGAAGGTACTGGCAGATCTTTCGGCGCGAGTGGAAGAAGAAACGATGCAGCAAGAAGCAATCCCACTCCTCGAGTGTTCGGCTGGTGAGTTGGCAAGTTTGCGAGCCGGTCTGCGAGGCGCCATGGAGGACCAGTAAATCAGATAAGCACTCTCACTCACTCTCGCTTTGTGCTGATTCTGATACGTACCGCCAAGTATATGAGCATTCGGCGCATACTCTCTCGATAGTTTCGAATGAACTTGTTGGCGACCATCATGAAGCTCTCCTTCTCGCCAAACTCGACACCATTGGCGAGACATTGAAGCACCTTCGAGACCAGGATCAATTTACGTCGTTGGATCATGTTCAGTCCCTCTGTCGAGCGAACGACCGAGCCAGCGAGCGTGAGTGAGTGATTGATTGCGATTATACCAACCGCTCGCACTGATGTACCATTGGAGTCCAAGATATCGAAGCCTTCAGGCGATACGAGAGCAGGACAAACCGTACGAAGGAAGAACAAGCCTCCGACAGCCAAGAGTCTGATGACGAGCACGAGAGTGAGTTAGTCAGTTATTCGATGGAGATGAGATGATGTGTGAGGTACGAAGCGCAGCTGCGGCTATCATACCCGCCATCAGGGAACTTCTCGGCGACGATGTTGTGCACGATACGGCAATAATCATGCAGCAAGCTGTGTGGACGGCGGACGTGAGTCGTGAGTGAGCGAACGATGCAGCTGCTGGATTGGTGCACTCTCAAGCACACGAACCTCGGGAACAAGTGGATGGTGCGCGCAATGTGATCGAAGGCCTCGCTGCATGCGACGACGAGGTTGGCCTTGGCTCGCGCTCGCGCGGCCGAGTTCTTCTCCTTGAGCGGGTCGACCTCGAAACTCAGCTTGGAGCTCGAGATCGACAAGACGATCGGGCGAATGACCTGGCGCAGATACTGGCCCGAGAGCTGGCGACAGAAGGACGTGATGTACTGCACGGGCACGGTGATCGATCGCAGCAACGTGGCTGCCTCGTCTGCACGCTCGAACGACCAGGTGGCATCAGTGACGACACGCCGTGCACGGCGTAGAGCGTTCGGTGATGCACGTACTCGTGTCGTTGACCTCGTTGCGGATCTGCTCGGTGACGAAGGCGAGCGCCGAGTCGGTCGAGAGCAGCAGCGAGATGAGCGGGTTCGCGAACTCCTGCAGCTCGCACAGCGGCGTGCTGGCCTCGCCTGCGGCCACGAGCGCGTAGTCCTTGCGAATGATCAACTGCATCGATCGAGCCAATGTCATCGGATCAAGTGCGTGAGTAGCGAACGCTCCCTCTCGCGAGCGAGCGAGCGAGCAAGATGAGATGAGATACGCGGCGAGGGCGGCGGCGGCAGCAGCAGCGCACCTTGACGAAGGGAATGTAGCGCGCGATCGGGTGGTTGACGTAGCGAGGGGACGCGAGGATCGAGGCCGGGTCGCGCTGCGTCTCGAGCGGGTTGGCGGCGCTGGGCGACAGCGGCAGCTCGTAGTGCGGCGCGTCCTTGACGTGCGCAAAGTGCGGCGTCTTGGGCGTCTCGAGCTTGGGCAGCGCCAGGCGCTCCAGCAGGCTGAAGTGCTCCTCGACGCTGCCGCGCACCGTCGGGATCAAGACCTCTGCCGTGGTTGGTGCGCTCGCGGTGTGAGCGACGACGACGACGACGGGCATCACGGTGGCGGTGGTGGTGGTGGTCGTACCTTGCTCGGCGAACGAGTGGATGTTGAGCGTGGGCGCGTCCGAGTCGTCGAGGCCGTCGAGGCCGTCGGAGTCGCGCTCGGTGTCGCTGTCGCTCTCGGTGTCGGACGCCGGCGGCCGCAGCGTGCGAGCGCTGGCGGGCGGCGTCGAGAACGACCTCGTGCGACGCAGCGTGTTGGTGTTGGAGCGCGTGCGGCCGAGCGCGATCGCCGGCGGCAGATCGAACCACGAGCGGCTCGCGCTGCCCGACGACGACGACGGCGGCGGCGGCGGCGGCGCGCTCGGGTGTCGCGGTCTCACGGGCGCTGTCGTCGGTGGCTGCGGCCTGCTGCTCGCTGCGGCCGTCGTGCTCGCTGCTGCCGCTGCTGCTGCTGCGGCCTCGAGGCTCTCGGTGAAGCTCGCGAGGTCAAGCGACGCGGCCGTGGCGGCGGCGGTCGAGGCAGCGGCGGCGGCGCGCAGCGAGGTGGCGCTCGCGCTCGAACTCGCTGCCGGTGCGCTCGCCAGCAACGAGCCCGACGACGGCGATGCGGACGCCGCAGCCACGAGGGCCGGCGTCGAGGTGATGGCACCCGAGAGCGACAGGTCGCCGGACTTGCGCTTGGCGCGGTACTGCTGCTGCTGCTGTTGCTGTTGCTTGGCGTGCTGCTGCTGCTGCACCACCGACGACTCGAACATCTGCTGCCGGTGCAGCTCGAGCAACGCCTCGGGCAGCCGCAGCGCCAGGCGCTGGTTGAGCCCGCTCGATTGCGACCGAACCCGGTGCAAGCGCACTGGCTTCTTCTTGGTGTTGGTGGTGGTGGCGGCGCTGGCGCTGGAGGCCGAGGCGGCGGCGGCGGCCGCGTTCTCATCTTGGCTCATGGCGAGCGAGGTGGAGCGCGCGGCGCCGAACTCAACCGATCGGGTTGTCGTCTCGGGGCGGCAGAGTACCAGACAGAGCGGCACGAGAATGAGCCGGGTGAGAGTGATATGAGCAGCGAGAGAGCGAGCACCGAGCAGCGAGCAGCAGCGGGCGACAGACGATATGGAGTGATGTTGTGGCGTGGTGGCGATGGTGGTGCTTTGATTGCCGCAGCAACTCTTAGCGGCACGAGCCGCCACTATCGCTCGCTCGTTCGTGCGTTCGTGTGAGTGCGCACTGTGCGTTGAACTTGAAACCATCGTCGCATCAAGCACGCTACTGCTACCTCGCTGCCGCCTCGTTGGTGAGGGCACCCGCTGCCCCGCTGGCGAGTACCCACCGCGCCAGAGAGCCGTCTTTATCCGAGTGGCTGCGGCGGCGGCTGATGCAAGCGTCGTGCAAATCTCGCGCAATCTCACGTAAACACCGGGCTCCTCTCTTCCGTAAATATCGGATGCACATACATTCCTCTTCGATCGCTCTCTCGATCTCTCTTCATTCGTTTGCCTGCCTCCCTGCCACTACATCCTCTGCTTATCTTCTCGTGCCCTCTCGCTTGTTGCGTCGTCTTCGGTCCTTTTGGTTGCGATGAGCAAGGAGTTCAAGCGCGGCAAGAAGGCCGAGCAGAATGGCGACTACGCCGAGGCCGTCAAGCAGTTCCGCCTCGCTGCCGACAAGGACAACACCGAGGCGCAGGTGTACCTCGCTGCCATGCTCGCTCAGGGCCGCGGTGTGCCGCAGGACTGGACCGCCGCCGCGACGCTGCTTCAGCCGCTCGCCGACAAGAGCGTGCCCGAGGCGTGCTACTCGCTGGCGCTGCAGTATCTCGACGGCAACGGAGTCGAGCCCGACGCCGCCAAGGCCGCCGAGCTGCTGCGCACCGCCGGCACCAAGGGCCACATGGCGGCTCAGTTCCGCCTCGGCGGCCTCTACGCCACGGGCTCCGGCGTCGACAAGGACGAGCGCGAGGCCGTGCGCTGGTACCGCAAGGCCTCCGAGCAGTCGTTCCCGCCGGCGCAGAACGCGCTCGGCTGGATGTACGAGCACCAACGCGGCGTCGACGACAAGGACGAGGCCTCGTGTCTCAAGCAGGCGCTCAAGTACTACCGCAAGGCCGCCGAGGTGCCCGCCGGCATGATCGGCGAGGGCTTCGCCGTCGCGCAGGCCAACCTCGCGCGCATGTACGCCACCGGCAAGGGCCTCATCACCAAGGACCACAAGGAGGCCGTCAAGTGGTTCAGGTACGCACACCTCTCCAACGGCCTCGTCGTTCGTGCGCCTCACCGAATGCCTGGCTCGAGCACAGGAAAGCCGCCTTGCAGGGCCATGTCGACTCGCAGTTCAAGCTCGGCCTCATGTACCAGTACGGCACCGGCGTGTCACTCGATCTGCGAGAGGCCGGCCTGTGGTACCAGATGGCCGCCGAGCAGCGCCACGTCGCCGCCATGTATCAGCTCGGCGTCATGTACGACACGACCGTCAATGTCAGCGTGCCGAGCGCCACTCCGTGGGAATGCGACGACCGCAAAGCCGTCTATTGGTACACGGCTGCCGCCAAGCGTGGCAATGCCGAGGCACAGTTCTCGCTCAGCTTGTGCTACTTTGAAGGCCGAGGTATCTCACACACACACTCTCTCTCTCTCTCGCTCAATCTCTCACTCACTCCCACGATGCCATCGCATCTCAGGCATTGCCGCCGACATACCACTCGCAATGGCGTGGTGCTCCAAGTCTGCTGGCGAGGGCAAGCATGCGCCTGCGATGCAATACCTCGGTGAGATCTACAACCGCGGCTTACCTACGGTGCCCAAGGACCCGACGTTGGCGGCGCAGTGGTTCCGCCTGGCCTCCGATCCCGACGCTACCGTACCGTCCTATTCGACCGACGCTATCACGGGTGCTGGCGCTGCTTCGACCTCCACCGCAACCCTTGACTCGGGCGCATCCACCGCGGTACCTAGCGCGCATTCGCCCGACTTGGAGTGCCATATGAAATGCCACTCGCACACTGACGTGCTTGCGCGCCGTCACTCAGGTCATCGAGGCCCTCCAGCGTGAACGCGATGCGCTGCGCCAGAGCGTGCGAACACTTCAAGGAGCAACACGTTGCATCGTGTGCTCGGAGGCCAAGCGCTCGGCCGTGCTGCTACCGTGCAAGCACCTCGTGCTCTGCAGTACCTGCCTCGAGAAGGAGCAGAAGCGCAAGGTGTCACGCTGCCCCGAGTGTGACTCGCCCGTTACCGACGCTCTCGATGGCGTGCAGTTCTGAGGCCCGCCGCGCGATGCTGCGCTGCCTCGGCGCTCCTTCGAACTGCCGACCAACCAACCATCAACCACCGACTAATGTTATTGTGCCATGCGGCTCGGAATCGAGCGTTGGGTTTGTGTACTCTACCGTCTCTGTCCCATCATCGTGCCCTGCCTTGCTGTTGTATCCTGCACCCAGTCTCACCCCACCTCACCTCCATATCTAATACACTTGCTTTCTGTAGGCTCCAGTACGTTCTCATGAGCATATGTCTCTCTCTCTCTCTCTCTCTCTCTCTCCAACTCACCAATCATCCATCAATCGATCACCCACATCATATTCATCCTCCTTCATCGAACTGTCTTTGTGTCTCTCTGCCTTTCGCTCGCTCGCTCATGCATCCTCATTGCACGAGAGGCTCAACAATATCGCCCCCTCGATCCCCAACCAATCATTGACCTCGCTCTTGTGGCTCTTGCATTGGAAGAGTCTTCTCGATGAGAGACCATGTGTTCCCAACCAGCCAGACGATTGATTCGATTGATTCGATTGGATTGGAGCACTCGAGCCTCCGCGACCTCGCCAACCTCAACACCAACCGAGCTCCCACTCATCGAGCCGAGAGGAGAAAGAGAAGAGAAGAGAGAGATGCCGCCGAGTTCCATGCTCTGTGGATCTCCAAGTCGGCACCAGAAGACCAACAGCCTCTTCTTGCTCGCGAGAGCCAAGAGCCCGAGAGGCGCCGCCCAACAGCAACAGCAACAGCAAGAGAAGGAGCGGAAGAGCAACGGCGGCCATATTTGGCCAGCCGACAACCAATTCTTTCGACCGCTTCCGTTCCGGGCCTCGCGATCGCTCTCTCCCTCTCCCGCTCTCTCCCTCTCTCGCTTGTCGACCTCTCGTTGGTGCTCGACTTCCTGATTGCATCGCCTCTCGTCGATTAAAGAGGCGCTCTTCCTTGTCGAGCCGCAGCAGTCCGATTCCAGATGCGAGTTACCAACGAAATTTGCTCTTCTTCCAAGAGCACACCATGAAGTGAGCTCGGTTCTTGGTCGTTCCGCACGCCATTTCTGAGCAGTGCTCGCCAAGAGAGGTCGAGCAAGCCCGACTTGTTCGTGCGCCATCGATTTGGGAATTGTGGCTGGAAGATGAGACAGAGAGCGGTCGAGCGAGTATAAAAGGCCTGCTCGGCCTCACTCGCTCCTCATCTTCCTCTCCATCCTCTCGGCTCAACACCTCCTCCTCCCCTCAACGGCTCCTCCCCACTCTCGATCGATCGATCACTGCCTGCCTGCCAGACAACAACCAACAACCAACAACAACAAGAAGAGAAGTCATCAAAATGATCACGACGACGACCGTCAAGCTCACTCCTCGATCGCCTCGAACGCCTCGAGTGCCCCAGACTCCTCGCACCATCACTCGTCAACTCAGCGCTCATGGATACAAGCTCCGAGAGCAACTCGACGGCGGAAACTACGGCGTCATCCACATTGCCGTCAGCAAGGCGACTCGCGAGCCGGTGATCATCAAGGAGCTCAACGCCTCGAACCCCAACCGAGAGTTCGCTCTCCGAGAGGGAGACTCGATGGCGGCTCTCTCGCACCCTCATGTCGTCAAGCTCCACGATCGAGTCGAGATCGACGAGCGCCTGTTCCTCGTGATGCAGCTCGCTCGAGGAGGCGACCTCCACGACCACATCACTCTCAATCCCGACGGAATGCTGTCGGTGTCGGAGTCGAAGCGAATCTTTGCGCAGTTGGTGCTCGGACTCGAGCACATGCACAAGCGCCACGTCGTTCACTTGTACGTGTTCTCTCTCACGCGCACCTGTCAGAGCATGAGATCTGGAACTCCGAACGAGACTGACATCGGCTCTTGATTGATTGGTTGATTGATTGATCTCGCTCACAGGGACATCAAGCCCGACAACGTGTTCCTCGATGGCGACAAGAACGTGCTCCTCGGCGACTTTGGATTGAGCGATCGATTCAAGCCCAAGCACCGATCGATGGTCGCTCGAGGAGGCACTCTCCATTACTCGGCTCCCGAGTCGTTCCTCGGCACGATGGTCGAGGGACCGGAGCTCGATGTGTGGAGCGCCGGAGCGGTGCTTTACGTCATGATGCGAGGTCGATACCCGTTCTGGGGAGAGACCGAGGGCGAGACGGCGAAGGCCATCATGTTCACCGAGCCGTTCTGGCCCGAGTGGTTTCCGGCGGATGCGATCGACTTGTTGAAGAAGATGTTCGTCAAGAATCCTCGACAGCGCATCTCGTTGTCGAAGGTCAAGCGCCATCCGTTCATTCAACGAGAGGTGCGACACTGGAAGCGAAGCGCCTCGATCGCCGACAGTGATTGAGAGATGTCTGTCTCTCTCGAGCCGTCACGACGACGACAACGACGAGAAAGAGCAGCGATCGGTTGATGTTGCTCTTGCTCGTGTGTTTGTGTTTGTGTTCGTTCCTGTGTGTGCGTTTGTGAATATTGTGTTGATTTGTTGATGATTTGTTGTGATGTCGATTTGTATTGTGATTTGCATTGTGTTCGGTGTGTGTGGATTGATGAGAAAGTGTTTCTCTTGTTGTTTGAGAGTCTTCGAGTGCTGCCATCGATCCGATTGATGGATGGATGGAGATTGATTGAGCGCAAAGACTCGAGATCAATACACAATCCGTCAACTTGATTCAAGCCAACTCTCACTCTCTCTCGACTCGACTTCTCGTTGGTAGTATAGATAGCCTCTCTTTATCATCTCAACGGGTTAGATAGATAGCTCGGCAAGCTTTCGCGATTCTCGTTCGTGTGTTGGGCTGTTGCTACTGTTGTTGTGACTCGAACATCTTGCGTCCCGTAGCGCGTAGTTGCATGCCCTTACGTCGAATGTCTTCCGGGTGAGCGTAGCGCTGTTCGGCACACCAACTCTCGGTCTTGGCCACGAGTGCCAAGATCTCCTGCTTGCATTCATCAGTCATCTCCATCGAGGCGAGTGATGTTTTCAGCTTCTCGACTGGAAAGC